>ERZ773212.382-NODE-382-length-22308-cov-9.071271_pt1 | contig 22308 bp, 25 predicted proteins | sample MGYA00581005_ERZ773212 | MGnify/ENA primary metagenome ERZ773212 (study PRJEB29015, sample SAMEA2738154) | human oral metagenome | biome: human oral; feature: human-associated habitat; material: saliva | place: China | collected 2196 ... | reverse complement strand
ACGACAAAGAGCTGTGGAGCAAAATGTGGTCGTACAAAGACCACGGCAAAAGCTACGATGCCGTGTACCACCGCGAACACGCACCCGGTTTCCGCTGGCTGCACGAAAGCTTCGGCACCAACTGGCGCATGTTGGAAATGCAGGCGGTCATCGGCCGCATCCAGCTCAAACGCATGCCCGGATGGACGGCGCGTCGCCAAGAAAATGCCGCCAAACTGGCTGAAAGCTTGGGCAAATTCGCCAGCATCCGTTTGGTTGAAGTGGCCGACTACATCGAACACGCGCAATACAAGTTCTACGCCTTCGTCAAACCCGAACACCTGAAAGACGGCTGGACGCGCGACCGCATCGTCAGCGAACTGAACGCGCGCAAAGTCCCCTGCTATCAAGGCAGCTGCTCCGAAGTGTATTTGGAAAAAGCCTTTGACAACACGCCTTGGCGTCCGAAAGAGCGGCTGAAAAACGCTGTCCAACTGGGCGACACCAGCCTGATGTTCTTGGTGCATCCGACCCTGACCGATGAAGAAATTGCGTTCTGCAAAGAAAACATAGAAGCCGTATTGACTGAAGCCACGGCATAATCATTTTCAGACGGCCTGCAACTTCAGGCCGTCTGAAAAAAGCAAAACAGCCTGCTTCAAACAATCCGTACCAAGCCACATTACAACACTCAGACACACGTAAAAAATAAAATGAACTTGGAAACCCTGCTGGCTCTGCCGCGCAACCTTAAAAAAGCCTTCTTCGTCATTCACGATATCTTGATGATCTTCGTGGCGTTTTGGTTTGCCCAAAGCCTTAAAGTGCAATACTCCGACGAATGGTTGAGTATCGCCAACTGGCTGGCTTTCGGCAGCACCGCGTTGCTGACCATCATCCTTTTCATCCGTATCGGCCTCTACCGTGCCGTTACGCGCTTCGTCAGCGTCCGCGTCCTGACCGCCGCCGCATTCGGCAGCATTATTTCAGCAGTCTTGTTCTGCCTGACCACCTTGGTTTTTGAGCAAAAACTGCACCTTGCCCTGCCCATCGTCTATTTCTTGGTCTTGGTGGTCGGTGTCACCAGCTCGCGCATGATCCTGCGTGCGATTCTGACCGACCATCACCGCAAACAGATGACGCCCGTCATCATCTACGGTGCAGGCCAATCCGGCCGCCAGTTGTTGGAAGCCATCAAACAGGTTAACGAATACTCGGCCATTGCCTTTGTCGATGACAACCCGAAAATCCAACGTACCGTCATCTATGACCTTGCCGTCCACAACCCCAACGAAATCCCGATGCTGATCAGCCGCTACGGCGTCCGCAAAATCCTGCTGGCGATTCCAAGTTCTACGCCGGAAGAACGCAAAGACATCATCCGCCGCCTCGAAGCATACAAATGCGAAGTCCTGACCATTCCGGGCATGAAAGATTTGGTAGACGGCAAAATCAACGTCAGCTCATTGAAAAAAATCTCTGTGGTCGATTTGCTCGGCCGCGCCCCTGTCGCACCTCGCCCTGAATTAATGAGCGCCGACATCAGCGACAAAGTCGTGATGGTGACCGGCGCAGGCGGCTCTATCGGCTCCGAACTCTGCCGTCAGATTCTCAACTGCCGTCCGACCAAACTGCTGTTGTTTGAATTGTCCGAATTTGCCCTATACAGCATAGACAAAGAATTGCGCGAAACCCAAGCTGCGCAAGGCAGCCAAGTCGAAGTCGTGCCGCTTTTGGGCTCGGTTCAAAACAAAGAACGCCTTAGCAGCATCATGAAGGCCTATCACGTCGACACCGTTTATCATGCCGCGGCCTACAAACACGTCCCTATGGTCGAGTTCAACACCATCGAAGGCATTCAAAACAACGTGTTCGGCACACTCTGCTGCGCACAGGCTGCCGTAGATGCAGGCGTTTCCACCTTTGTTTTGATTTCCACCGACAAAGCCGTCCGTCCGACCAACACCATGGGAGCCAGCAAACGCATGGCCGAACTCTGCCTGCAAGCCCTTGCCGCCGAGCCGGAACAAAAAACACGCTTCTGCATGGTTCGTTTCGGCAATGTCTTGGGTTCGTCCGGCTCCGTTGTCCCTGTATTTGAAAAACAAATTGCCGAAGGCGGCCCGATTACCCTGACCCACCAAGACATTACCCGCTACTTCATGACCATTCCCGAAGCGGCGCAACTGGTTATCCAAGCCGGCGCAATGGGTAAAGGCGGCGACGTATTCGTCCTCGACATGGGCGAATCCGTCAAAATCATCGACCTTGCCCGTCAAATGATTGTCCTCAGCGGCCTCAAAGTGAAAGACGAGCAACACCCCCACGGCGACATCGAAATCAAGATTACCGGCCTGCGCCCGGGCGAGAAACTTTATGAAGAACTGCTCATCGGAGACGAGGTGCAAAAAACCACTCATCCCCGTATTATGACCGCCAGTGAAGTAATGCTTCCATGGACGCAATTATCTGACATACTGTCGGAACTCCAAACCGCTTGTCTCCAAAGCGACCAAAACAGCCTGCGCCAGCTTCTGTTGCGCGCACCGACAGGCTTCGTACCTAAAGACGGTATCTGCGACTTGGTTTGGCAACAAAACAACAAGGCCGTCTGAACATTTTCAGACGGCCCGGACACCATACTGCAAGGACTACTACATGAAAAAAACGCTCTCCCTGCTTACTCTATTTGCACTGGCTGCCTGTAACAGCACGACAGTCATTCCCGGTTCGACCATCAAAACCCGAACCAAAACCATTGTTTACACCGACAACGACACCGCAGCCGATACCAACCTCGACAGCCGCGTTGCCGTTTACCCCATCACGCCCAACCTGATTGAAAAAATGCGCAAGCCGCCTGTACTTTCCCAAAACAACCAAGGTTTGGAGCAAAGCAAAAGCGCTTACCGCTACCGCATCGGCAGCGGCGACGTCCTCAATATCATGGTTTGGGCGCATTCCGACCTCAACTCCCCTATCCAGCAAAGCAACCCGCAAACCAACCAAGTCAGCCGCGGTGCCTGGGTAGATGAGGGCGGTTACATCACTTACCCGTTGGCAGGCAAAATTCAAGCCAAGGGCAAAACTTTGGACGAATTGCAAAACACCTTGACCAACCTTCTGAAACGCTACATCAAAAACCCTCAAGTAGCCATCAACGTTACCGAATTCCGTTCGCAACGCATTTCAGTATCCGGTGCCATCAACCAAGCAGGTCAGCTGCCGATTACCAATATCCCGATGACCATTTTGGATGCCATCAACCAAGCAGGCGGCGTTACCCAAAGTGCCGACACCCAACACATCAAATGGACGCACAACGGCGTCGACCGCACCATCTCCCTGCAAGACATGCTGCAATACGGCGATATGTCGCAAAACCACCTCCTCAGCCATGGCGACATCGTTTACGTTCCTAACAGCAGCAACAACAAAATCTACATCATGGGCGAAGTCGGCAAACAAGCCACCCTGCCGATCGGCAATCACGGCCTCAACCTGACCCAAGCGCTCGGCGAAGTGGGCGGTATGAACCAAAACTATGCTGATGCAACCGGTGTATTCGTGATCCGCCGCGCACCAGAAGACGCGGCCAAACCTATCCACATCTACCAGCTCAACCTGAAAGATGCGACTTCTTACGCACTGGGCAGCGAATTTAAACTGCGTTCGGAAGACACCGTTTACGTTACCGCCGCCCCGGTTACCCGCTGGAACCGCGTAATGTCACAAATTACCAACTCCATCAGCAACGTCAACACCCTCGACAATACGTTTAAATAAACAGTGGTTCCTGCTGTCAGACCCTTGTTTGACAGCAGGATACAAAATCACGCACAATCCACGCCAATTACATAAACGGATACAAAAGCCGTACACACCGCACAAACGGAAAAGCAGTACCTTATCGTCTGACTCACGCTTTTTTTTCAGACCATAAACCGAAAACAATATCATGTACCACAACATACTCATCGTCTGCCTAGGCAACATCTGCCGCTCCCCCACAGCAGAGCGGATCATGCAGAAAAAACTACCCGGCCATCAAATCAGCAGCGCCGGCATAAAAGCACTGGCAGGTAAGGATGCCGATTTTCAAGCCATTAAAACCGCACTCAAACACGGCGTTATCGTTGCAGGCCATACGGCACGCCAACTGACCGCCCCGATGTGCGAACAGGCCGATTTGATTCTCGTCATGGAGCCCAGCCAAATCGACATGGTGGCCGACATCCATCCGCCGGCACGCAGCAAAACCATGCTGTTTGCCCAATGGTTGCCTAAAAAAACCGTACCTGACCCATACAAACAAAGCAGCGAAATGTTTGAAGCCGTTTTTGAACAGCTCAATGCTGCCGCAGACACTTGGAAAACCAAACTAAACGGAAAAACTCAACCGGTATAAAACCGGCATGAACAAGAAAGCAAGCAATGAAAAAAACGACCTACACACCTTACAGCGCAGACAACGACGAAATCGACTTCGGCCAACAACTGCGCGTAATTTGGACAAATAAATACAAAATCCTCGCCGCCCTGCTTGCAGGCGGCGTTCTTGGCGCAGCCTTCAGCCTGGCATCCACTCCGCAATACCGTGCCGACGCCATGCTGGAAATTGAAACGCGACAAAACCAAATCCTGACCGAAATCAACAGCATCTTCAACAACCAAACCACGCCGTCTGAAGCAGAAGTCGAGCTGGTTCAATCACGCTTGGTGCTGGGTAAAACCGTTGACAACCTTCAGCTTGATCAAGAAGTCAAAGCCAAATATACACCCGTTATCGGCAGCCTGATGCACAACATCAGCGGCGACCCCGATCCCAAACTGACCGTCGGCAGCTTTACCGTACAAGACGAATGGTTCAACAAAACCTTCACGCTGACCGCCAAGAGCAACAAAGCCTATACCCTTACCCTGCCTGACAAACGCGTCGTCGAAGGCAAGGTTGGTGTACCTCTGAAAATCAACAATCAAACCACCCTCAAAATCGATCAAATCCTGGCCAATCCGGGTCAAGAATTTGCGTTGACCAAGTTCTCGCGCATCAGCGCCATCGAAAACATCCAAAACAAACTGGCGGTCATCAGCAAAGGTAAAACCAGCCCCATCATCAACCTTACCTTTACCGGCACCGACCCTAAACGTACCAGCGTCATCCTCAACAGCATTGCCGACAACTACGTTGCGCAAAACCGCGAACGCGACATCCAAGTTGCATCCAGCGGTTTGGCCTTCATCAGTGAAGAATTGCCACGCTTGAAAGAAACCTTGCAAGACGCTGAAAACAAACTTAATGCCTACCGCCAACAATCAGGCTCCCTCGACATTCCGCTCGAGTCCAAAGGCGCATTGGAAAGCCTGACCGGTATCGAAACCCAAATTACCCTGCTCAAAACCGAAGAAGCAGGCTTGGCCGAGCTGTACACGCCGGAACACCCTTCCTATAAAGCCGTATTGGACAAACTTGCCGTCCTCGAGCGTGCTAAAAACAAAATCAACCAACAAATCGCCGAGTTGCCGAATACCCAACAAGAAGTTATCCGCCTGACCCGCGACGTAGAAACCAACCAGGCTACCTACGTCCAACTATTGAGCAAACAACAAGAACTCAACATCATGAAAGCCAGTGCGCAAGGTAATGTCCGCATCGTCGATTATGCCTATGTCCCTGAAAACCCAGTTGCTCCGCGCAAAGCCGTCATCACACTCCTGAGCGCACTTGCCGCAAGCTCATTGACCGCTTTGTGGCTGATGATTCGCAACCGCATGAAAAACGGCATTACTTCGTCCGAAGAAATCGAAAACCTCAATTTGGAAGTCGTCGCTCTTGTTCCGCACTCCAAAACCCAGCAAAAACGCGACTTCTTCAAAAGCAAATTTAAGAAAACCGGCGGCCGTTCCAACTATCTGCTGGCCAGCGAAGACCGCACCGACACTGCCGTCGAAGCCATCCGCGCCCTGCGCACCAATATCTACTTCTCCATGCTGGACGCGCCTAACAACGTCCTCATGATTACTGGTGCCGCGCCTGAAGCAGGTAAATCCTTTATCTCCGCCAACCTCGCCACCGTAATGGCGCAGTCGGGCAAACGCGTTCTGCTTATCGATACCGATATGCGCAAAGGCTACCTCGACCGACTCTTCGGCCTTACCCCAGAGTTCGGCTTGTCTGACATCCTCAACGGCAAAGCAGCTCCGGCCAAAGCCGTACAAGAAACCGGCATTGAAAACCTCCACCTCATCAGCAGCGGCAGCTATCCCAGCAATCCGTCCGAGCTTTTGATGGACAACCGTTTCAACGAGTTACTCGCCCACGCCAGCCAACGCTACGACTACGTCATCTTGGACACGCCGCCCGTATTGGCCGTTACCGACGCCGTTATCATCGGCCAACATGCAGGCACCGTCCTGATGATCAGCCGTTATGCACACACACGTGCACGAGAGCTTGAGGCCAGCGTCGAACGCCTCAAACAAAACCACATCAACATCAAAGGTGTCGTCCTCAACGGCATGAAGCGCGAAGCCAACAACAGCTACGACTACTACGCCTACGATGCCTACCATTCCGGCAACAATAAATCATAAACCGAAGCAGGCCGTCTGAACTTTCAGACGGCCTGAGGCTTTTTAAACGGCACAAAATGTTTTTCACAAACGCCGCCCTTGCACCCCAAAGCCGTTTGTTTTAAAGTAAGCCCCGTTCCCATATGGAAGAGAAACATGAAAATTACCGTCATCGGCGCAGGTTCGTGGGGTACAGCTCTCGCGTTGCACTTTGCGCACCACAACAATGAAGTCGCCCTTTGGACACGCAATCCCGACCAAATCCGCACCCTGCAAGCAGACCGCGAAAACAAACGCGGCCTGCCCGGCTTCCCTTTCCCTGAGTCCCTGACCGTTTATGCCGATTTGGGCGAAGCGCTGAAAGATAGCCAACTTGCCCTGATCGTTACCTCCGTAGCCGGCCTCAGAAGCAGCGCCGAGCTGCTCAAACAGCATAACGCCGCCGATATTCCCGTTCTCGCAGCCTGCAAAGGTTTTGAACAAGATACTGGCCTTTTGACTTTCCAAGTACTGAAAGAAGTCCTGCCAAACAATAAAAAAATCGGCGTTCTCTCAGGCCCGAGCTTTGCCCAAGAACTGGCCGCCCAACTGCCTTGCGCCGTCGTTCTCGCCTCCGAAAACAAAGAATGGGTGGAAGAAACCACCGCCCAACTGAACACCAACGTAATGCGCCTGTACGGCAGCACCGACGTCATCGGCGTTGCCGTAGGCGGTGCCGTTAAAAACGTCATGGCGATTGCCACCGGCCTTTCAGACGGCCTCGAATACGGCCTCAATGCACGCGCAGCCCTAGTAACGCGCGGCCTTGCCGAAATCACCCGCCTTGCCATCGCCATGGGCGCACAACCCAAAACCATGATGGGCTTGGCAGGCATCGGCGACCTTATCCTGACCTGTACCGGCGCACTCTCACGCAACCGCCGCGTCGGCCTCGGCCTCGCAGAAGGCAAAGAATTGCATCAAGTGCTTGTCGAAATCGGCCACGTTTCCGAAGGCGTCAGCACCATTGAAGAAGTCTTCAACACCGCCGCCAAATACCAAATCGATATGCCCATCACTCAAACCCTGCTGCAACTCATCCGCAAAGAAATGACCCCGCAGCAAGTCGTTGAACGACTGATGGAACGAAGCGCGCGCTTCGAATAAACGGTCGCGCCGTCTGCCATTCAGACGGCCTGACGCACAATATGGCGGCCATAAGGCCGTCTGAAGGGAAACACATGAACCAATCACTGAACAATCTGGAAATCAACGTTTACCAACTTGTCCAAAAATTTGAAACGCTGGTTTCAGAAAACCGCCGCCTCAACGAAGAAATCGACAGACTCAAACTCGAGCAAGAGCAACAAAAACGCCAACACGACGCGGCCATTGACGAACTCAGCGAAGCCTTGCTGGTTCAAGTCGGCAAACTCAAAGAAGACCTGCAAAGCAAAATTGACAACCTGACTGCCGAAAAAGAAAACTACCGCAACGCGCTGGCCCAAAGTGCAGACCAAATCCGCAGCCTCATTGCCCGATTGCCCCAAGAAACACAACAATAAAAGGACGCCCCGTGAGTATCGAACAAGTCAATCTCGACATCATGAATGTCAACTTCACCATCAACACACCGAGTGAAGAAAAAGCCACCCTCCTGCAAGCCGTTGAAATGCTCAACAAAAAAAGCGATGCGATTAAGGAAAGCGGCCGCATCGTCGGCACGGACAAAATCGTTGTCATGGCAGCCCTCAACGTCGTACACGACCTCTTGAAAACCACCCTCAACGACGATTTGGCAATCGGTGAATTTGAGCGTAGAATAACTGACATGAACAACGCGTGCCAAAAAGCACTGGCGCGCTTGGAACAAAACTGATTTCCCCCTTTTCCCTGCGGTGTTCGCGAAGGCATATATTCCTTTGAACCAATACGTTCGCTTTAGGTTGCCGGGAGCTGTAGTGGGCGCGAGCGTCCATTTTCGGACGCACCCGAAACTACCCGAGGTGACCGCCTTGTCAGCAAGGTTCAAGCGGATTCAGCCTAAACGGCACTCGTGGGGATTCCCTAAAAAAGCCATACCGACAGGTGTGGCTTTCCCCTTTCTAAGTAAAGACTTTCGTAAAGATTTCCGGCCGTCTGAAAAAACCGCATATTCATGCATCAAACACACTCAATTAAGATTGACAAAAACCAATCTCCTCTTTAAAATCCATAACTTTCTATATATATCTGGATTCCAACCATGAAAACCTTCTCTGCAAAACCCCACGAGGTGAAGCGCGAATGGTTCGTCATTGACGCAGAAGACAAAGTTCTGGGTCGTGTCGCAGCCGAAGTCGCACACCGTCTGCGCGGCAAACACAAACCCGAATACACCCCTCACGTTGATACCGGCGATTACATCATCGTCATCAACGCAGACAAACTGCGCGTGACCGGTGCTAAATTCGAAGACAAAAAATACTTCCGTCACTCTGGCTTCCCAGGCGGCATCTACGAGCGTACTTTCCGCGAAATGCAAGAGCAATTCCCAGGCCGCGCTTTGGAACAAGCCGTAAAAGGCATGTTGCCTAAAGGTCCTCTGGGCTACGCCATGATCAAAAAACTGAAAGTGTACGCCGGTGCCGAACACGGCCACGCTGCACAACAACCTAAAGTTTTGGAACTGAAATAATAAGGACACGACATGAACGGTAAATACTACTACGGCACAGGCCGCCGCAAAAGTTCAGTGGCTCGTGTATTCTTGACTAAAGGTACCGGCCAAATCATCGTAAACGGCCGTCCCGTTGACGAATTCTTCGCACGTGAAACCAGCCGCATGGTTGTACGTCAACCTCTGGTTCTTACTGAAAATGCCGAATCTTTCGACATCAAAGTTAACGTAACCGGTGGTGGCGAAACCGGTCAATCCGGCGCTATCCGTCACGGCATCACCCGCGCCCTGATCGACTTCGACGCAGCCCTGAAACCAGCTCTGTCTCAAGCAGGCTTCGTTACTCGCGATGCTCGTGAAGTTGAACGTAAAAAACCAGGTTTGCGCAAAGCACGTCGCGCAAAACAATTCTCCAAACGTTAATACGTTTTCAGAATCGAATCAAAAGCCTTGCTCTGCAAGGCTTTTTTCATTTATAAAACAATAATCCAATATCCCGCAATATATGATGAAAACCCTGCTCCACTACGCCAAATCATTGCTTCAGGCTGTGATTATCTTCATCTTCTTATCCCTGATTGTCGACTGGGTGCGCAAACCTGACCAACCCTTGCAGTCGGCAGCACAAACACTGACTTTAACTGATGGGCAAACCACTTCCCTTCAATCCTTCAGCCAAAATCGGGTTGCCGTCGTTTATTTTTGGGGCAGCTGGTGTCGTATTTGTTCATACACATCATCATCAACCATAGAAAAACTGCACCAAGACAATATCCCGACACTGGGCATAGCCTTACGCTCAGGAAGCAACACGGACATTGCCCGCCATATGCAACAAAACAATCTATCCTTTCCAAACTTCAATGATTCAAACGGCCTGATGGCTCAAAAATGGAATATAGCCGTCACCCCGACCATTATCATATTAAAAGATGGCAAAATGATTCATCACACATCCGGCCTTTCCAGTTATATCGGCTTAAAAATCAGAATTTACTTGGCTAATATCTTCAGCTAAATTCATTGAAAATCCACTAAAAATAGAAAATCTAAAGAATAATTTCACCTGAATATATTCAACCAAGTCCATTTCATAAATAAATAAACTATCTCTTTCCCAATAACATATGATTTTGTTGAGATTATAAAGAAAATAGACTAAGATATAACCATAAGAACAATTGGAAACATTATTATCAAAACAAACTGTTAGAGATCTTCATCTAATATTGTGGCAGTGATGCTTTTGTTCCCATGACCCGGCTGCCGACGGCAGCCTTAAAACAGCAATATTCGCCTTTATCAATCTACCTCACGCTTCAACGGTTTGATTTTTGATAACACCGGAGACTTAGTAATGCCCAACCAATCTAAACATGCATCTATCAATATCGGTCTGATTCAGGCGCGGGAAGCATTGATGACCCAATTCCGCCCTATTCTGAACCAAGCCAATATTACCGACCAGCAATGGCGTATCATCCGGCTCTTAGCGGAAAACGGCACACTCGACTTTCAAGATTTGGCCAATCAGGCCTGCATCCTTCGCCCCAGTCTGACCGGCATTCTGACCCGCTTGGAAAAAGCAGGTTTGGCCGTCCGCCTGAAGCCTTCCAACGACCAACGCCGTGTTTACCTGAAACTGACGCCCGAAGGTGAGAAACTCTATGAATCCACCGGCGCATTGGTTGACGAACGCTACGATGCGATTGAAAAAGTTCTATCCAAAGAAAAAATGGCACAACTCAAAGAACTCTTGGCAGAGCTGGCAAAAATCGAACAGGCATTAAAATAAAGAAAGCCGGATGACAGACTCAACACACACACTCAAGAGACTATTTCGAGATGCCATGGCCTCCTGTGCCGCCGGCGTGCACGTCATCACGACAGACGGCGAAGCAGGACGCTATGGCATTACTATGACTGCCGTCACTGCCGTTACCGACGAGCCGCCGACGGTCATGCTGTGCATCAACCGCCAATCCGCCATCATTCCCATCCTGCAAGGCAACCGTGATTTGTGTATCAACACGCTCAATGACAGCCAGCAGGATATCGCCGAACACTTTGCCGGACTGACCGACCTCTCGCCCGAAGAACGCTTCGAATACCATATTTGGCACAGGGGGCAAACCGGACAGCTCGAAGTCGAAGGCGCGCTGGCGCACCTGCACGGCAGCATTGTCGATCAACGCGAAATCGGCACGCATTACGTCTTTTTCGTTCAGATCAACGAAATCCGCAATACCGACGCGCAAGAGCCGGCATTGCTGTATTTCCGTAGGCAATTCAAATCTTTGGCATAAAAAGGAATTAATTTTTAGGTGAGAATAGCAATCCTAGGACTCGGAGTTATCGGAACAACTTATGCCTATGCTTTTCAAAAAGCAGGCCATCAAGTAAAACACATACTTAGAAACAGTAGGCGGAACAATGCTCCAAAATCTATCTCGGTTAATTTGCTAGATGGTCGCTGTAATTCCAAAGGGGAAAGCAAACATGATACCTATGAGGTTCAAGTGGCTGAAGCTCATTCAGAATATGATTTTATTTTTCTGAGTGTGCGTTATGGTTTTGTTAAAGAAGCCGTGAAAACCTTGCGAGAAAATAATATCAAAGGAACTCTAGTTTTCTTCTGCAATTTCTGGAATACTCGAAAAGAGATCCAGGAGTGGGCAGGAGAGTACGACTATATTTTAGCTTTTCCGACAGCTGGTGGGCATATGAACGAGGATCATTTGGACGGTGTTCTGTTCGACCATTTAATGCTAGAAGGTGAGCAAAAAGCAAAAATTCTTAATTATGTCAATCTGACGACTTTACTGACCTCTGTAAATTTGCAGTGGAAAGTTCCTCATGATATGGTCGAGTGGATTTGGATTCATATGGCGATTAATGCGGGTGTTACTTCAACAGCTGCACGTTCGGGAAAACTGGAAAACCCGGAAGAATTAGCCCTAAACTTGATGAATAGTTCTTCGGAATTATCATTAGCTATCAAAGCCATTCGAGAGGCTTTGAAAGTCGTTGAAGCACGTGGCGTAAATTTGAAGCTTTATAAAGCTGAGCTCTTACCTTACAAAATTCCCGCTTGGCTTGCCGGAAAAGCTATGAAAGTCATGTTTGCTAAAAATGAAATGACCCGAAAAATTATGACATTACACAATGACAAACAAGATATCTTCTATTGTTGTCAAAGTGTCTTTCAGACAGGTCAAGAGTTAGGTATTGAGATGCCCATTCTGGAAGCAAATATGAAGGGGATTTCGATCTAGGAGGTTTTAAGGGTCTCAGGCCGTCTGAAACATCGGTTTCATTTTTCAGACGGCCTGAGACCTTTTCTGTTTCACACATTATAGGCACACCCATGAAAGCAATGATACTGGCCGCCGGTCGCGGCGAACGTATGCGCCCCCTGACCGACCACACGCCCAAACCCTTACTCGAAGTAGCAGGCACGCCGCTTATCGGCTGGCACTTGCGCCGCCTGCAACAGGCCGGATTCACTGAAATCGTCATCAACCATGCCTGGCTTGGCCAACAAATCGAAGATACTTTGAAAGATGGTTCGGACTACGGCGTGCGTATTGCCTATTCTCCAGAGCGCGCCGGAGGCCTGGAAACCGCCGGCGGCATTGCCACCGCCCTGCCTCTTTTGGGCGACGAGCCGTTTTTGGTCGTCAATGGCGACGTATTGACCGACATTGATTTCCAAGCTGCACGACTGGCTGCCAAGCGTATGCAGGAACACAACCTTCTCGCCCATTTGTGGCTGGTGGACAATCCGCCCCATCATCCCGAAGGCGACTTCAGCCTGCTTTCAGACGGCCTGGTATCCGCCTCATCCGCGGACGGCCAAGCCCTGACTTTTAGCGGCGTGGGCGTTTATCATCCTGCGCTTTTTAAAGATACCCCGGCGCACCAAGCTGCCAAACTTGCCCCGCTGTTGCGTCAAGCCATGAGTCAAAGCCAAATCAGCGGCGAACACCACAACGGCCTTTGGTTGGATGTCGGCACAGTCGAACGCCTGCAAGAAGCCGATCGTATCGCCCAAAGTTGGTAAAACAAAAGGGACGTATCCGATACTTCCCTTGCAATATCAAAGGCCGTCTGAAAATATTGGGCAACCTATTTTTCAGACGGCCTTAATCTATCATCAAGCTTTGGCCAATTTCTTTTCTTTCTTCATTCCCAACAAGCCATTGGCTATCATCACGCACAATCCCGACCAAATCAGGCCATAGCCGATCAATGCGCCTTTTTGTACCGGCTCGCCCAGCCACACAATCGACACGATAAAGAGCAATACAGGTTCCAAATAGCTCAACATGCCGAACACTGCAACCGGCAGTAACTGATTCGCCTTCAAATTCAAATGCATGGATATTGCGCTATTGAAGCCTAGCAACACAATAAAAAAGATTAATGCCGGTTTGGCCGCAATCATCGCCGGCGTATCCGTTGCCAGCAAAATATACGCCAACGCAAACGGCGTAATCATCATTAAATCAAAGGTCAGTCCGATTAAAGAAGGCACGCCCAGTTTTCGGCGCAGCAGATAATAAAACGGATAAGTACCAAACACCCATACAGTCGTCCACGAAAACGCACCCGACCGTACCAATTCACATGCCACACCTGCACAGGCCAACACAACGGCAACCGTCTGCAATCGGTTTAAACGCTCTTTAAACCAAATCCGTCCACCCAGCATCATCGCCAAAGGAAACAGGAAATAACCCATGGCGATGTTTACCCCTTCCCCGTTGACCGGCCCCCAGACAAAAAGCCACAACTGGCTGGCAAATATCGGCGTCGGCAATACAATCAACAGCCACCGCTTCCAATCGCGGCCGATATTGTTCGCAAACCGCACCGCCGCCTGCCAACCGTTGACCATCGTCATCAGCACGCATAAAGCCGACAGCATCGCCACCATACGCCACGCAAAAATTTCCGTACCGCTCATCGGCTGCATCCATATGCCGTACAAAAACAGCATGGCAAACAATGCATTGGACGTTATGGCCGCCAGCAAACCTTTGGATAAATTCGTCATTTCAGACGGCCTTTCATTGCATCGAAGCAGTCTAATACATCAGCCCTGCTTCACAATATCCGACAGCGGCCAGCGCGGCTTGACATTGAATGCGCCGACAGCCTGACGCTCGGCAAGACACATCGCACCGGCAAAGGCAATCATTGCGCCGTTGTCGGTACAGTATGCCATCGGCGGAAAATAAACATTGATTTTTTCTTCTTGCGGTTTGGGTTTGCCTTTTTCAGACGGCATTTTGACAGTTAAGCGCGAAAACTCATCACGCAGTTTCCAGTTTGCACCCACACCGCCGGCAACCACCAAAGTTCTGAAGCCGGTATCCAACAACGCTTTTTTGGCTTTGGTCGCCAATACATCAACTACCGCATCTTGGAAAGCACGGCAAATGTCGTTACGCGTCTGTTCGGGAATTTCATCGCTGCCGGTTTCAGCGCGGACTTTTTCGACAGCAGTCAAAACGGCAGTTTTCAAACCGGAAAAGCTCATCTGTAAATCGTGCGAGTAGAGCATAGGGCGTGGGAATGAGAAAGCATCAAGCGTGCCGAGTTTGGCCAGCTCAGATAATTTGGCACCGCCGGGATAAGGCAAACCCAAAAGCTTGGCCGTTTTGTCAAACGCCTCACCTGCCGCATCATCCACGCTCTCCCCCAGCAAGGTGTAATCGCCGATACCTCGTACAGCCATAAATTGCGTATGTCCGCCCGACACCAGCAAAGCGACAAATGGAAATTCAGGCTTGTCGTCTGCCAACAAAGGCGAGAGCAAATGGCCTTCAAGATGGTGGACGGGGATAACGGGCTTGCCGATGGCAAACGCCAATGCATTGGCGAAACCTGAACCGGCCAGCAATGCGCCGCCCAAGCCCGGGCCTTGCGTAAAGGCAACCGCGTCAATATCGGCATAGCCTACTCCTGCTTCCTTCAAGCAACCCTGCGTCAACGGCACGACACGGCGGATATGGTCGCGGCTGGCCAACTCGGGGACAACGCCGCCGTATTCGGCGTGCATCGCCATTTGTGTGTGCAAATGATGTGCCAACAGGCCGCGCTCGGTATCGTAGAGCGCAACGCCGGTTTCGTCGCAAGATGATTCAATTCCTAATACCAACATGGTTTGAGGCCGTCTGAAAAAATGATTAAAAACGATTCAGACGGCGTTTTCTCCGAAAACGGAAAAAGGCCGTCTGAAATAAAGTGCGGGATAGGCTGCTTACAAAGTGCCGTAAGAATGCAGGCCGCTCAAGAACATATTCACGCCGATAAAGGCAAAGGCGGTAATGATTAAGCCGATGACCGCCCACCAAGCCAACACCCTGCCGCGCCAGCCTGCCACCAGCCGCAAATGCAACCAGACAGCGTAATTCAGCCAAACGATGAATGCCCAAGTTTCTTTCGGGTCCCAGCTCCAATAGCGGCCCCACGCATCGGCCGCCCACAATGCGCCGAGAATGGTGGCAATCGTGAAGAACAGGAAACCGACGGCAATCGCTTTGTACATGACTTCTTCAATGACTTGCGAGTGCGGCAGCCATGATTTTTTGCCTGCATCTTCTTTTCTGAGTGCCAGCAGTTCGGCAATACCCAGCATGGCGGCGATACAGAATGCGCCGTAACCGATAAAGTTGGCCGGAACGTGGATTTTCATCCACCAAGACTGCAAAGCAGGAATCAGCGGCTGAATGGCATGCGCCTCGCGTGAAACGCTGTACCACAAGACAAATCCGACCACAATCGCCATAAAGCTGAAGACGAAGCCGCCCAGTTTTTGTACGGCAAAACGACCTTCGTAATAGAGGTACATCAGCGCCGTAATGACCAAGAACAAGATAAATACTTCATAAAGGTTGGAAACCGGAATATGGCCGGCATCGGGACGCAGCAGATAGCTTTCATGCCAGCGCACCAGCAAGCCGACAAAGCCCGCCACCGCGGAAACCCACGCAAACACGGTACCCATGCCCAAAAGCGTATTGGACGGCACATTTTTGCGCACCGCCGCTATCGCGCCGACGATATAGGCAAACAAGGCGAAGAACACAAACGCGCATTGCCACATAATCGCCGACTGGCTGCTTAACAGGTATTTGAGCAAGAAGCCGTCTGCATGTTTGATGTCGCCACCATACAAATCAACGGCCAAATACGCCAAGCACACGCCCAAAGGGATAAACCAGCGCATCGGTTTGAAAAACCAACCCAGAAAAACGGCAATACCGCCACTTACCCACAAAATCACCATTTCGTAGATGTCCATGTGCAGACCGGCCTGGGTTTGGGCAATAAACGCACCGACTGCAATCAGCAGCGCGAACGCCCAGTCGAAAAGGTTGAGGTTTCGGATAAATGATTTGTGTGTCAGAAGCTCATGCTCGGGCAAGGCCTGATGTTTGTTATTCATGGTTCAAATCCTTGGCAAGCTGCTGCAATTGCCGTGTGTGTTGCGGAAATTCTTTCTGCAAGTCGCGTTCGTTGCGGCTGGAAGACATGGCAAAACGGATACGGCCGTCTGAAAACAGCAGCCAAGCACGTTTTTCACGAATATAGAACATAAACACCGTGCCCAACACCAGCAATACCGAACCCAAATACACCAAGAATGCGCCCGGCGAACGGGTCATCTGCAGGCCGGAAGAGCGTACTTCGGTAAAACTTTCCAGTTGCAGCAACATCGGCGCGGGATATTCGGTCAAACCGGTATAGGCATCCATTGCGTGCAGCAGGAAGCGGTTGCGTTTTTCATCTTGCGGCCAAGCCGGCAGATTGTATGTGCTGATCGTGTCTTCCAGAGCAGCATTCATCACGCCATAGAGCATCTCATAGAAATAGCCCTGCATTTTTTCCTGCTGCTCTTTCGGAATATTGGTGGTAACAAATTCGTCCAAAGCCAAATAGCCGCCTTTGGCAAAAATAGACAAGGTGTTTTCCGCCGCCGCCATGAATTGCTCACGGATTTCGGCAGGCGCGCCTTTAACGGCATTGGCAACGGTTTTACGGCGTGCCGCATCGTCTTTCAGATATTGGCGCAAAGCCATAAAGGTGTCGATTTGGCCGTTTTTATCCATCGGAATGCGCAACCAGCGGTATTGCTGCGCCAAGCCGCTGCGCGTGCCGGTAATGAAGAAATAGTCTTCATCTTGTTTTACCGGCAACATATAGTTTTTATATTCGACCGCCTGCCCTGCTTTGTCACGGATGCGGTAAACGATAGACGGGCCGATGTTGGTGTATTTTTTACCTTCTTGACGGACGGAGCGAACATCATTGATGGCGGATTTCAGGTTTTGCTCTTTTTCAGACGGCTCGCTCATGTCTTCGACGTTCATCGAAGTAAACTGGTCGAATTCCAGTTTATAAGAAGCCTTGCCCAAATCCAGCGGAAACTCGCGCATAGAAGTCGCTTTGAGTTTGACCGGAGTACGGTCGGCATCGGCCAGATTCCACGCTTTAAACGTCAAGTCAGAACCGCCGTCGGCAAAACTTGCCTGATAAACCGTAATACCGTGCAGCGTCAAAGGATGGTTGACGCGGATAGTGTGTTCGCTGACTTTTCCGGTCGCCTTGTCCGTTACTTCCAAGTCGCTGGCAAAATCACGCGGCATACCGGTATCGTAAAAGTCGATATGGAATTTCTTCAATTTGACCGAAAACGGCAGGTCTTGCACCAGCATGCCGTTATCCGCATTCAGAAACACCACGTCCGCGCTCTGCCCTTCCGCAATATTGACATTGCCCCTAAACGACAGGTTGGACTCTCCCAACACGCTTTCTGGCTTAAAGTCTTTGGCATAAACCGCCGTATTGTCCGGCACGACTTGGCCGGTGAGCATACCGATTTTCAGCAGGATATTGCTGTCTATCAAACCGCCCAAACAAATCACAATCAGCGCGGCATGGGCAAAGATATAGCCCCATTTGTTCATCGCGCCTTTTTTCGCCGCCACCAAAACCGAACCGTCTTCACGCGTAACGGTTTTGCAGCCGTAACCCTGTACTTCCAAATACCGTTGCGCGACTTCGGGCGTCACCTGTCCGTCTAAAACGATGGAATGGCGCATTGCCGCCAGTGACTTTTCCTTCGCGTTTTCACGGAAGGAACGAATCTCGCGCAAAAACGGCGGAACATTGCGAATCAGGCACAATCCGGTGGAAATCACCAAAAACATCATGATGACAACGAACCACGCCGAGGCGTACACGTCGTACAAGCCCAAGAAACCGAAAATCTGCGACCAAAACGGGCCGAATTTCACCAAATAATCAACTTGTGGCTGGTTTTGCTGCAAGACCGTACCGATAATCGAAGCCACGCCCAATAGGCTGAGCAAGGCGACGGCAAAACGCATGGAGCTGAAAAAGGCAAACCATGGTCTGCGGATAAGTGGGACGGATGATGAAGATTTACTCATGTCTCAAATGTCGGCTGGGGGCAACCCGATCGATGGAACGGACTGCAATGACGTGTGATGCGAAAGAAAGAATACTGCATATTGTAGTCAAAATCTTGCTGTCGCTATTTGAAAAAAACAATCAGGCTTATCGGCCTATATTGGCTAAGGCCGTCTGAAGAGTTTTCAGACGGCCTGTATCAATAAGCTCGTTTCAAAACGAAATTAGTGCAAACCTTGGATGAAGTTGGCTACTGCGTTCAACTCTTCTTCGCTCAGGCGGTTAGCAATATCGGCCATGATGGCGTTTTTGCGTTGGCCGGATTGGTAAGCTTTCATTTGCTCGACAACGTAAGCTTTGTGTTGGCCGCCCAGACGAGGATAGGCTTGGATTTCAGTACCGCCGCCAGGGATACCTGCGCCGCTAGGACCGTGGCAAGACATACATGCCGGCAGTTTTTTAGCGCTCAGGCCGCCGCGATAGATTTTCGCGCCCAGCTCTGGGTTTTCTTTAGGATTGGCTTCGCCCGGTTTGCCTTGTTGTTTAGCGTAGTAGGCGGCAGCGTCGCGGATGTCTTGTTCGGACAAGTTCATCACCATCGGTTTCATCACGCCGGCAGCACCGTGGGAACGGGTACCGTCTTTGATGGCCATGGTTTGGCCGTAGGTGTAGGCCGCGAACTGACCTGCCAGTTTAGGATAAGTTGCGATACCGCTGTTACCATCGGCTGCGTGACACGCCGCACAGATAGTAGTCGCTACCTGTTTGCCTTTTTCAGCATCTGCTTTAGGGGCAGCGGAAACCGCGCCGGCAGCCAATACCAAGGCCAATAAAGTCAATCGTTTCATGGAGTGCTCCTGATTACAGCATTGCGTACCGCGTCAATGCCTTTTTTATACTCAAATACCGGGGAATTTTCCCGATTAAAACCGATAATTCTATAAACGTGCTATTCTATACCAAGTTTACATTAAATTACTACTCAAATTACCAAACTGCTGCAACATAAATGCCCGATACAAATTATGATGTTGCAGTTTTGTTTCCATGTAAGGAAATACTGATGAACCTTTTTCAAAACGCCAAATTCTTTACAACAGTCAACCATCTGAAAGACCTGCCCGACACGCCGGCCGAGATTGCTTTTGTCGGCCGAAGCAATGCCGGCAAATCCAGCGCCATCAATACCTTAACCAATCATGTGCGCCTTGCCTATGTTTCCAAAACACCGGGCCGCACCCAACACATCAATTTCTTTGAGCTGGAAAACGGCAATTTCATGGTCGACTTGCCCGGCTACGGCTACGCGCAAGTACCGGAGGCCATCCGTGCACACTGGGTCAAACTCTTGGGCGACTACCTGCAACAACGCCGCCAACTGATCGGCCTGATTCTGATTATGGACTCGCGCCATCCGCTCAAAGCTTTAGACATTCAAATGCTGGACTTTTTCCACATTACCGGCCGTCCTGTGCATATCCTGCTGTCAAAAGCAGACAAGCTGTCTAAAAACGACCAGATTAAAACTTTGGCGGCGGTAAAAAAATCACTCAAACCCTACACCGACCGCCAAAAAATCAGCGTTCAACTGTTCTCAAGCCTGAAAAAACAAGGCATGGACGAAGTCAATCAAGTGGTCGGCTCATGGTTTGACGCGCATCGCGAAGAAATCGAGAATCTTGCAGGCGAAACATCGCCTGAGTAATTGTAAAACAAGGCGGAATAAGATGAATTGACCAACCGCAAATCTTATTCCGTCATTTGTTTTCTCGCCATCGCGTTTACCATTTAATTCGGGGGCATGTCTCACACATGCTTTTTTTTCATCACGCTTTTTTGTTTTCACACGCAAACCACAATCTCCGCCAAATATGCCATCACAACATATCAGCAAGGCCGTCTGAAAGCGCGGCTTCGTTCTCCATCATTATTAAAGTGTTAATTTTAGTATTGCAACCAATTACACATCTTATCGTTGCTCATACGCAACTAAATTGCTGGGGATAGACTGCATTCATCGTTCAATACCACAGCAGGAGAGAAAATAATAAGTAATCATTGTGACATATCGTCATGATGTGACGTCATGATTTTGATCAAAATACAAACGTATTAAGTTTCAGCCACCTACGTGACTGAAACTTTTTTATTTCAATTCTTCAAATTTTCCATTTTCCACTTCTTTAAACCCATTAGACTCTAAAGTTTTAAGTGTAATCTTATAGCTGACGTAGTCAACTTTTTGATTTGATGTTGCATCAAGGAATTGATGTTCCTGCAACTCTTTTATATCTGCTTTAGTATAATCAATAATTGTTTTTTCAATAAAATAGCCATCTTTATATTCTGCAGAGTGAGATAATCCCTTCATATCTTTGTGTTTCTCATCGTATTCATCAATACTTTTTTTAAATTGTTCTTCTGAAAAACCTGTTCTTTCATAATAAATAGTGTTTGTAAAATTCGTGCTCAGAATTTTATCCCCTTGATACTCAATAATAACTCGCGAATCTATTTTCTTCTCTTGCTTAATTAATTGAAGATAGCTTTTTTTTGGTTCTTGTCCGCAAGCCCCAAGAAGGAATAGCGTGAAGACTGCTAAAAGAGGGAGAAGAATAAATTTAAAATTTCGTTTTTTCATTTAAAAGCCTATAGATTATTAAATAATTTGATTATATCATATTTTATATTTATTAATCATTCCAATTTAGTTATAATTCAGGATTCCCCCTTGTTTTTTAATTATGATATATAGACTATGTTGAAATAAGAAAGGTTAATAAAAGCAGCTTTAACAGCAAGTAATTTTGACTTACAAAACATTGGTAAATCAACTCCATGTTAACGTAATTACAAAAACAGAGGCAGAAACCATAAACTATCCTTTTGCGACCATTGCTCCTATAGATTACCAAGCTCCTCCTGATACAGCGGAAAATGACCAGCTTTTAAGGTAAAAAACTCTTAATTTTAAACTTAAAAGAAACCGATGTGGTCTGAAACTTTCAGTCGATATTTCCTATAATGCAACATTATTTAAAACACGATTTATATCAAGCCCAATCGTTTTCAGACGGCCTTTGCACCATCTTCGCCGTCCACCCAACCTGCTTCTTTCAACTTCCGCCGTTGCGCATCATATCTGGCTTTTTCCGCCCAATACATTGTCTGAATACAGGCATCGCCGCACTCGCTGCCGCAACATTCCCATGACTCGGGGCGGACGGGTTCGTCTAAAAGCGGTTCGCCCAAGATGGCTTCGGCTTTATTCTTCAGGGTCGTATCCATCGGCAATTTCCAAGCGTGCGCCGTCAAATTCAATCACTTCGCCGCCGCGTATTTTGGCGGTTTTACGGGTTTCGGTTTCGCCGTTGCGCAACACCAGCCCTTCGGCGATAAACGCTTTTGCCTGTCCGCCGCTTTCGGCAAGGCCGGCCAGTTTCAAAAGGTCGCACAAAGCGATGTATTCATTGTCTTCAAGATAGACTGTTGCTTCCATCATTCAATCCTTTTCAATAATGGCGATATTTTAACATGGCCGTCTGAAAGAAAGCCCCCCTTCTGTTTTATTTGCTTTATCCAAACCCATTACATTTAGTTTTCAGACGGCCTTTAGCTGCCAACCCTGCTACAATACGCCTTTTATTGTTCACGCCGATTTTGCCATGACCGAG
>ERZ773212.380-NODE-380-length-22329-cov-3.397190_pt1 | contig 22329 bp, 24 predicted proteins | sample MGYA00581005_ERZ773212 | MGnify/ENA primary metagenome ERZ773212 (study PRJEB29015, sample SAMEA2738154) | human oral metagenome | biome: human oral; feature: human-associated habitat; material: saliva | place: China | collected 2196 ... | reverse complement strand
AAAACATTATTAAAACATTAAAAATCGTTAGACGTGGTAATAGTCAGTTATCTGATGAAAAGATTTCTGACGCTTTTAACAAGGGCGTGATTTTCACAAGTACTTTTGTTAATGAGGAAGATTACGACAGCGCATTAAAAATCTTCGGATTTGATATGAATGCAACAAATCAAACTGTCTATCCAACATTAGAAAGTGTTTTAAATAAGTCTGAATTTGAATTAGATTTCTGGCAGATGATTTATTACATGAATCAGTTCGCAGACCCAGATACAAAGTATGTTTATTCAGATGAAGATAGAGCTGTTGTCAGCAATATCGTTAGTAAGAATTATGTAGTTATTGATGTATTAGGAAGTTTAGATTTCAATAAAACATTGAGAAATTACATCATTAATACTAAGCAGTTATCTTTTGATATTAATCAATATTTTAAGTGGGTTGACACATTCAATTTAGATATTGATGTTTTCGCTATGAAGTCTAGAACATTAAAGTATGCTTTCATGAAGAGATATAATATTGCACCAAGAACAATTCAGGAATTATTAGGAATGATAGTTCCAGAAAATTGTGGTGTAATGACACGTCGTAAGATGTTTAATATCCTTACTCACATGAGAGATAACGAAACAGTCTCATTATTAATGAAGAATGTTTTATTAATGAACAATAAGGCTCTTGAGAGAGAATCTCAGACATATCGTAAAGAGTTGCTTGCAATTCGTAAGATTGCGAAGAGTATTGACAATAAAGAAGTTGTAACATTGTTAAACAAGATTACAAAAGATGGAAAGAAGAGTCACGTTGCGAAGAAGAAGTCATTCCTTGAAGAAGCAACTAATTTGCATTTTAGTAATGATGAATTCTCAAAACAGTTGTCTACATTAAGTAATTTACAGTTATTTAGATTATTTAGTGGTATCAAGTCAAGATTGAATAATGTTAATACTTTCCTTGTTAAGACTGCGAAGTTGGCATCTAAGGAAAGAAATAAGTTATCTAATCGAGACGTTGAAAGATTAAATCGTTATTTAGGATTAGTTGAGGCTGAACTAAAGAATAGATTTAATGAAGTTAAGAAGATTAAGTTAGACAAGAACATTAATCTTGCTTTACCAACATCTTATCGTCAGTTCATCGGTAATGTTCCTTACTTTACTGAAATTAATAATCTATCTGGAGATATGTCAGTTGGTATTATTTGGTTAGATAACGGTGATTATGATTTACATTGTAGTGGTGAACAATTAGATACAGGAATTTTCATGAAATATGGATTCTGTAATAAAAACTTGTCTGGTATTACATTTAGTGGTGACGTAACTCATATTGGTCCTCATGGAGCTGCTGAGTATATGTCTATTACTAATGAAGCACCTTTCGACAAGATTAACTTTACAGCTAACTTATTTAGCAGTTATTCTCGTGGTGTAATGCGTGCTCAGGTATTCATTAAGAATGGATTAGAGTTTAATTTAAACACTGATACACCGGAGATTGTAATTCCTGTTGAAAATTTCAGAGGACACTATGGTATGTTAAATAAGAGTGAACACAAGTTTATCTTGGTTAATTTACCTAGTGGACAAGTTGACACATCATCAAAAGAAAAGGCTATTGAATCATCTAACTTCATTGAAAATCGTAACAGTTCCGTATTACACATGAATGAGTTCGTAGAACTTGTTGGATGGGAGATTGTTGATAACGATTATGAAGCTGCAACTAATGATGAAGGTGAAGTTATTGAAGAAGTCTTAGACTTCAGATTGGCTTCAGTGAGTCAGAAGTTGTTCCAAGAAGTATTTGGTGCTTAACATAATAAAAGGTGTCTCTTGATTAAGAGGCATCTTTTTGATATAAATAATAGAAAGAGAGGTCAACCGTATATGTATAATAGTTTCACTAATGAATTTGTTACTTTCGTATCGTTTGTATATACATTAATTTTCATAGGTTTTTTACTTTTTGATTATGCCATGTCTTATGTTTTCTTGTATAAAGCTATGAAGAAAGTGTGTCCTGAAAAAGCTATCATGGCAAGAATTCCAATTGTGAGATTTTTCGCAGAACCATTTTTAATTGGAAACGAAATGCAGTTAGGAAAATATCATATTTCTAATATTGTAGGATACGAATTAGGATTAATTTTCCTATTAATCATTTCTCCTATTTTTGGTTTCTTGTCAATAATCATCATTATTTTTGTGGTTGTAATGTCAGCGATTCTAGAAATAGGAACAAAGTTTTTTGTAATTAAAAAATTATTACCAGATAGAGATGATTTCTTATATACTGCATGTTACATTGGAATTCCTTATTTTAAATATGTAGTGTGGTATTTACTAGGAAAAGATGAAGAGATTGTAGAAGAACAAGAACTTATATAATTGATTTAGAAAGGAGAGACACGACATGTACGAAGAGAAAAATCGTAAAATAAAAGAAAATGGTAAAGCAACTAGAGAAAGACGATCTAAAATGGACTGTCGTGTTTTCTCCGTAAAAGTACAAGAGAATAGACTATCTAAGGCAAAGTTAGAAAAACTAAAACGTTGTTTCCTTGAAGGTAAGTGGTTGCATAATGCAGTCTTAACATCTGAAGCAATAACTCTTGAGGACACTAAGACTGTTCAAATTAAGGTTAAAGATACTTTTGAAACTAGAGAGATTAAAAACCTTTCAGCACAGATGAAACAATCTATTGTGGAAAGTGTAAAGACAAACGTTATTAATTTATCTAAAGCCAAGAAGAAAGGCATAAAAGTCGGTAGACTCAAATTTAAGAAAGAATGCAATGAGATTGACCTAAAACAATTTGGACATACTTACGCTATTAAAGGTAAAAATAAGATTAGAGTAGAAAAGATAGGTGTTTTAATTGTGAATGGACTTGAGCAAATAAACTTGGATGAAGTCGAGTTCGCTAACGCTAAACTCATTCAAAAGCCATCAGGTTTCTATATTCATCTAACTGTTTATACAAAGAAACAACCTCAGTCTAATACTGAAAAAGAAGTCCTCGGTTTAGATATGGGTATAAAAGACCAGTTGACGTTCTCTAATGGAGTTAAGGTGAACTTTTACTTGGAAGAAAGTGAACAACTTAAAGGATTGGCGAGGAAGTTGTCTCGTCAGGTTAAGGGTTCTAACCAGTACAAGCAAACTTTAGCGAGAATTAAGAGAATTTATGAACATTTAAACAACAAGAAAAATAATGTAGTCAATAAATTAAATTCAGTTTTAAAACAAAACTATATCATTTGTTTCCAGGACGAATTATTGTGTCAGTGGAAACAGAAGAAACCTAAACGTAGATTTAGTTTTGGAAGAAAAGTCCAACATGGAATCTTAGGAAGAGTTAAGGACAAATTGAAAAAGAATAGTTCTAATGTTATGTTAGAGAGTTCTGTTCCAACAACTCAAACCTGTCCTGAATGTGGATGCTTAACGAAACATAGTTTAGATAAAAGAAAGTATCATTGTAGTCACTGTGGTTTTGAGAGTCCTGACAGGGATATTCATTCTGCAAATATGATGGTACTTCTGAGCGGGTATGGAACGTATCGCTCGTTAAACACGGATGCTGTTAGCACCGATAGAATGGTTAGTCTTTTAGATAACCTATCTGAACCTGGTGTGGTAGTTACTACCAACAGTATGGAAGCTCGCAGTCTTTAGGCAGTGGGTAGTTCACACGAAGTTGTATAATAAATTTAGAAAGCGAGTGATAAAATGAGAGATAAGCAACCGTTATTGCAGCAACAAGAAGAATTACAGGCTCAATTGAAGAGACTTCAAGAGAGTATGAAGTTGGCAGATTCATTAAATGAAGCAGAATCTATTTTCAATAGTTCAGATATTCATGACATTTCTATGTCATTGACTATTAGTACAGAAGAAAATGGAAAGACAACAATTAAGGATATGCCAGATGATTTAATTCAAAAAATTGAAGAACTAATTCTTCTATACAATTCTAAATAAGAAGCAAAAACAAAAACACTCCTAATAATAATGGGGTGTTTTTTATTTATAATTCAATAACCACTTTTCTCGCTTCAAGATATTTATAGTACTTATCACCTATTGCAATATTATAGAGTGACTTAGGTCCAATAAATGGAACAGGTATAACTTCACCAACATCTGTTGCATACAATGTTGAATAAGAAGGTGCACTAACTACTCTTGTAAATCTTTTCTCTTCTGGTGTTGCATTAGAAGAAGGTGCATCATATTTCTTCAATGCCATTTCAAACGCAAATTCTCCATCACCAGCATCTTTAGGTGAAATTGTCTGAGCAACATAGAAATGAACCAATTCATGCTTAATTGTGTCGATTAGAACATCTTTTCTACCAAGTAGTCCACAGTTTACTAAAAATTGCTTATTTACTGTTAACACTTTTTGATGAGGTTTAGAAAAATTATCTGTAGAAATAGTGGCGAAGGAGAAAGATGCAAGATTACTATTGTTTATACTTTTTTCTATATTTAAGTCAAAGTAACTGTCTGTCTTATCTTTCATTTTTAGAACATTGACAATATAATCTGCAATATCTGTTCTAAGACTATTGATAACATTATCAAATTTGTTGCTCTGAATCATTTCTATGTATTTATCATAATCAATATGTTTTATCACAGAAACACCTTACCTTTCTGATATATTCATTATAACATAAAAATATAAAGAAAGGAACAAAAATATGCAACATTTAGTAGATGGAGTATGGAGAAAATGTACAGCGAAGCCTAGAAATTGTCCATATATGAAAGAAGGAGCACCTCATTTACATACACAAGAAGAATGTAATAGATTTAATGATAATGTTATATTAAAATACAATAGAATTAAAAATAAATTAGATTATACAATTAATCCAGAAATTCAAGAAGGTTTAATTCATATTATTACTTCAATGGATGATGAGGACGACGAAATAGATGTAACAGAAATGCTAACAGAGTTATCACAATATAATGTAACTGATATTGAAAACATGACAAACGATGAGATTAGAAACGCTTATTGGTTAGCATATCAATCAGACATCTATCAAGACTCTTCAGAAGTAATTATGTATAGAGGTCAGAGAGACAATGGAAGAAACCCGAGTTTTCTTGGTCCTAAAGATGAGAATGACACTACAACATATTATGCAGATTACTTTAATGAGGTTGCTGACAATTGGATAGCAGAAGGAAAAGCAGCAGGAAAGTCAAAAGAAGAAATTTACAACTGGAATAAGGAACAAGAGATGAACGAGGTTGCTAAATATATAGAAGCAACAAAATCATTACCTTACTTATTTAGTTTAAATAAGAGTGATTTCTTTAGAGATAAAGATATGGAAGAGTTTGATTTCCAAGCTCAGCGTCAGAGACTTGAAAAGTTATTTAATGATGTAACTTATTCTAAACAAGAATTACAAGAATACAAAGAAGCTTTTTCACTAATCGAAAAGGATTACGAGGAGAAGAGAAAAGAATACGAAGATAGATTACGAATTGCTGAAGAGGAAGAAAGAGAATATCTCGAGTGGGAAAGACAGCAAGAATAATCACATTAGAAAGGTAGGTATTTCATGAGTGAGAGAGATGAGTTATTAAATTATCAAGAAACAGAAAATAAAGAAACAACTCAAGAGCAGAATACCTCAGAAGAGTTAGAAACTACAAAGGAACAAGATACCACTGAAGAACAGACTGAGGAACAGGAGTCTCAAATTCAAGAGAACGTTAATAGACAAAGACAGTCTAAAGTAAATGAAAAAGTTCAAGGTATAGTTGATGGTATTAATAATGCAGTTAAAAGAATTCAGATGATAGGGCACATGATATTAAGCATCATCACAGGAATAGTATTGTTTCTTATATCCCCTGTCGGATTAATTATTGAAGCTTTATTAATAACGATTTTAGTTGTATCATCTGGAGCTCAAGTATATGGTCCTAATAACATGCAAAATGATAAAGTTTCAACAGAAGCTCCAGATGTTGATTTTATCAGTGGTTCAGAAAGAGAACATGCAATAGGTTTATATTTTGCTAATAATGGAGTAAATCCTAGTGCATCAGCATATCTCGCCAAATCTTTCAAAGACAATCACTATATAAACACAACGTTGGATAGTAATTGTAACACAGAATGTCTTATTAAAATGATTCAGAACAATGAGATTAGTAATTTATCAATAGGCGGTTATCAAGCAACAGACACAGAACAATGGAAAGATGCAAGTAATGTAGTTATGAAGGCTTATAAAGCTAATAAACAATGGTATAACAGTTCTATTCAATTAAAAGCAATGATGGATGTTGTGAATGCTTTAGGTCACACTGAAGGTTCTAAACTATTTACTTTAGATAGTGAAGATATATCTGGTGCTAAAACGGCCGTACGTTCTGAAGAAGATTATGACTTAACAGAGTTAGTAAAATATATTAATGATAATCGCTCAATTGGAAAAATGTTAGGTTCAGGCTTAGGTAAATCAAGAGTAAACGGTGGTAAAGCTTCTGATACAAGTGGTTTTGGCGATGCAAGTTATAATGACGGTACTGTTAAAGTTGATGGCACAGGAACATATAACCCAGCAGACGGTTCCATCTGGACCGATACGAGATTTGAGCCTCATGTTGCTAGACGTCAGATAGGTTTACCTGATAGTATTGCACCTTATGCAATCGACCCAACGAAAGTTGGATTACTGTGGTCAGATGAGGCAAGCTGGTACTTGAAATGTTACGATTATGCGAATTGTACTGATTATAGTGCAAACGCAGCTTATCACATGTGGTTCAAAGATGGACAACCAGCAGAGAACGTTATGGGTAATGGTGGACAGGTAACATCGTTCTGGGAAAAGAAAGGTATACCTAAAACCAACATTCCAAAAGCGGGAAACATTTTTAGCGTTGAATATGGTCCAGGTCTCGCAGGTCATACTGGTCAGATTTCACACGTTTTTGAAGATGGAACTATATTAATTATAGAGCAGAATGTTGCCGGTTGGTCAGGTGCAGAAAATGGTTCACCTAGAACATGGAACTGGAGAATTTTGCGTCCAGAAGAATGGCAAGGAAAATACACATTTACAGATTTTGAGGCAGCTGGTTATACATTGAAGATAGGATATGTGAAATAATGGAAAAATGTAAGATTTGTGAAAGAGAATTTAAGAATGTTGTTGCATTATTGACTCATGTTGTAGAGAATCATAAAATAAAATCAAAGGAATATTATGATACATACTTCAAAAAAGAAAATGAGGGAATATGTCCAGTATGTGGAAAAGAAACCAATTATAAAAGTTTTTCTACTGGGTACACAAAATATTGTCCTTGTTGTACATTTAAATCTGATGAGGTAAAAGAGAAAATCAAGAAAACAAATCTAGAAAGACGTGGTGTAGAATACCCGTCTCAATCTAAAGATGTTCAAGAAAAAACTAAGAAAGTATCATTAGAGAGATATGGAGTTGATAATCCTGCAAAATCTGAAGAGGTAAAAAATAAAGTTAAGAAAACTAATTTAAAGAAATATGGTAAAGAATACTATTCTCAAACAGATGAATATAGAGAACGTTCTGTTAATACCTGTATCGAAAAATTTGGTGTAGAAAATGCAGCTCAATCTGAAGATATTAAAAAACAAATGAGAAAAACAAATTTAGAGAGATATGGTAAAGAGTACTATTCTCAAACAGATGAATATAGAGAAAAAGTAAAACAAACATCATTAGAGAAATATAATACAGAACATTTCTTACAATCAGATGTTGTAAAAGAAAAAATTATGAATACTATGATAGATAGATACGACATTAATTATATTTTTCAACGTGAAGATATTCAGGAGATGTCTCATTCTCAAGAATCTTTAGAAAAGAGCTATAATACAAAAAAGAAAAATAATACATTTAGTTCCTCTAAACCAGAACAAGACTTGACTGTAGAATTAAGGAAATTATTTCCCGATTTAAAGACACAATATAAAAGTGAGAAATACCCTTTCGCCTGCGACTTCTATATTCCTTCTTTAGACTTGTACATTGAATACAATGGCATCTGGACACATGGTGGGTGTTTCTATGATGAGAATAACGAAGAGAATAGAAATACCTTAGAGATGTGGAAACAACGCTCAGAGCACTCCACGTTTTACAAGAATGCTATTGATGGTTGGACACAAAGAGACATTTTAAAATTAAACACTGCTCTTGAAAACAATCTTAATTATGTTGCATGGTTTAACGAAGAGCAAGCTTATGATTGGATAGAAAGGATAAAGCATGAAAAAGAGAAAACTGAGAAAACCTGTTAAGATAATAATAAGCATTATTATAGTAATTCCTGTATTAATAGTTTCATTGTTTATTGTAAATAATTTCAAGAGTACTCATATATCATCTGGGAATATGAATGTAGAAGAATCATTTAAAGATTTTATAAACACGTCAACAGATTTTAATATGGCTCAGAAAGTTAACACCTTTCAAGCAAGGGCAGATAACTACATTAATAAACAAAAAGAAATTATTGAGATATTGAATAGTAAGACTTATAAAGTTAACAGATACACCAATGTAGATAAGATACCTAATGGGATATACCCATTCCCATATTTTTATTCAACATGGTTTACAAAAGATATACATATTAATGAGATAACAAAAGAATACATAAACTTCGATATAACACTTGAAGAGATTGGGTGGCAGACTTCGGCATCACCTGAACGAGGGGATATAGAAATTTCTGATGAGTTTATGTATCGTACAAAAGCAGAAGATAAGACAATATTAAATGTTAAATTATTTTATCGTATCAAAAATGGTCAAGTTGTTTTTGAGATAGATAAGGATTTTGATAATAAGTTAGGTCAGTATTGTGCTACTTGGTCTCATTCTAATGTTGCTGAGGTAGAGTTGGAGAAATATAAATAATGAGTGAAAAGATAAAATATTTTATTATCATTATTCTTGTTATATTAATGGGAATGGGTGGTATTTATATATCTGACAAATTTTTTAATTATTCTAATAAACAATTAGATAGTGCAGATGAAATAGGACAAGACTTTTTAATAAAAAGTTGTAATTTAAGGGGTAATTATCAAGGAACAATCGATGATTTTAAAAATAAAGATAACATTCATGTATTAGTGAGAATAACAGCGAATGATTTAGTATCTAAGTATTTAGATTACACATACAATTCAGATAGGTATTTAAATGGAAGTTATAAACCTTTTAATGATAATGTATTACATCTATCTAATATTGAGAAAATAAAACTATCTAGGTCTACTATCTTACCTAATGGGGATGTGAATTTATATTACAGTGTAGATATAAAAGATTCTAAATATAGTGAAGATTATATTGAAGGAATTATTGAAGAGAGTAATATTCTTACTTTTAGCGATATATACATTAAAGTTAACAAAGAGGGAAAAATAGTAGAGACTAATATTGGAAGCACTTTAAAAAAATATAGTTGTTTAGGAGGCTAGTATGGGAATTTTTGATAAGCTTTTTGGAAATAGTAAAAATAATGAAACATCTCCTAAACCTATTCAGGAAACCAAGAAAGAAGATGTTTCTAATTCTAGAGAAGATAAATTACAAGCGATTAATAGAGTAGGTAAAAAATTTCACATAACAAACGAGGGACCGAAAATTTGTACAGCATCTATTCGTGAATGTAAATATGGAAAACATTTTGATAATATAACAGATGCATCTATTTATTATGACAAATGGCAAGAGACAAGGATGAAATATCCTGTTTTACAAGATGAAAAAATTCTTGAACCAGATAATAATTTAGTATGTAATATTGATGACTTTAAAGATAAGAGTTGGATAAGCAATTATGATAGATGTACTCCAGATAGTTTTGCTGTAGTTATTAATAGTAACATGGATAGATTTATACGAGACAAGATGGAAGATATTTTAATTAGTGCGTTTGAACAGACTAATAATTGGAGAAGAAGAGAAACATCTACTTTCAGTTATTTTAGAGAAGGTTTAGTAAAAGAGAAAGATAAAGATGCTTTATTCTTATCTAATGAAGAGATGTTAGCGAATATGCAGAATTATTATAAAATGACAGCAGTAATGTCAGTATCTCCAAGTGCAGAGCAGATGAATCTTCAGGGAGACATAATGGAGATATTTAAATATATAGAAAGTAGGAATCCTTCGACATTGGACATGGTTCAGATGTTAAATTATACAGTTGAGGATTATCAATTAGACGACACAACAAGAGTAAGAGTGTTTAGACATAAGAAAAGAGAGGACGTAGAGTAATGGGACAATATCATAGATGTAAAGATGGAAGTATAGGTGAGTGTCATGCTCAGCCAGGAAAATGTCCATTAATGCCTATAGAAGCACATTTTAATAGTGCTGAGAAATGTCAGGAATTTAGTGATAGAGTTAATTTTTTGGAACAAAGCCATTTTTATGATGATTTTGTGTTGGCAGATTTTGGAGATAATATGTCCTCAGAGAATTGGTCTAATGCTTTTATTAGTTCTGAGCAGATAGGTTATTTAAAAACAGCAGATTTAATTGTTTTAAAAGATGTTAACGAAAAGAAGAGCACTGATATATCTAAGAGAATTCAAAGAGGTGTTAATATCTCATTTAATACTCAGTTAAAATTAGATGAAATGACTGTTGTAGATGAGTTAGTAAATAAAGAATTAAAGGTTAGAGCTAAATTAGCAAAAGAAAAAGGTTGCGCTGTTATTGGACGCAATGGTGATGGTACATATATTTTTGAACAGTAGAGAGGTTAAATATAATCTCTCTTTTTGTTGTATAATTATTTTGTAAAGGAGATTCAAAATATGTGTGTTAAGTCAATAACAATTGCATTAGATTACGATACAGAAGATACTCACCAAGAAATTTTAGAGAAGTTCAAGAACTATATTGTAACTAGTGATTATGATAGCAACGTCTCAAGAGGAGATGAGATAACTATTAATATAATTCCTGGAGCAGGTATTCATGAATTATTAGAAATTATTTATGATATTCTGGACAATTACGACTATTTATATCCTAGAGTATTATTTAAGGAGGAATTAGATGCCAGAAATTTGTAATAATAAGAAAATTAAAGAAAATTTCTCTTTAAAAGATAAAAATTTTAGAATTAATGCGGTAATTCATTCTGGTCAGTGGTACACTTTTGACAAATGGTTGAAATTGTCTCAAGTAGATAAAGAAGATTTGGTAAAATATTTAGAAGAGACTACTGTACCAATTATTCATAAACAAAATTCATATCGAGTTGATTCTGAAGAGGTTTTTAGATGGTATCATGAGAATAATTTAAATATTGAAGAAGCTATAGTACCTAATGATTTTAGCCCAAGAGTTTGGGGAGGAAAAACAGAGGTTGATGTTTTACTTGAGACACCTCAACATGTCTCTAATATTTTATTAGTATATTGTAATGATATTAATGTGTTATATAAGATTAAGAATATTTTAAGAGGTTATGCTTGGTGTGTATATAGAGAAAACAAGAAGCAGTTAAAAATTTACACAACATCATTTAAGTATATAGAACAGATTCTAACATCGCAATTAACAGGTAGAGAATTTAATTCTCTCGTTATTAGATATACTGTACAAAGAAGGTGGAGAAGTTTATCTGATTTCGATGAAGACTTTTTAGGTGGTTTCCTAATGTTCTATAGTAATTTTAGTAAACGGTGTTTGAAGCCTCACATGGAAACAATTAAGACATATATTAATTCTCATGAAGATATTGAGAGTCAGATTAGAGAATGGATTATGATTGCTTTAAATAAGTTTAATGAAAAAGATACAGTTCCGTTTAGCGCTTATTTAAATAGATACCTTCAATTTAGACCGTATGAATTAGGTAATGAGTTGTTAGGTGATGATTTAGCAAATTTCCAGAAAGAGCATAGTAGAGCAGTAAAGGAATTAGCATCAGAGCTCAATGTTGATATTAAATTGGTTGATGAGAATCTTGTAAGAGAGAGAATGGGATATTCAGATAAGAACGAGTATTTCTCTTTACTTGAAAGAACAATTGAGTTTAACTCTCTTAAAGTTGCAAGAGATATTAACTGGGAAGAGAAGAATAACGAAAAACAAGGTAGTTCTATTTTCGAGAGAAAAGAGAAAAACGAGCACGATAGAAGAAGACAAACAGAAATAAGTAAAGCTGTTATTAAAGCAGCAATTGAAACAAGAAAATATGAAGATTTGGAAACATTGTTAAGTAATAACTTTAGTGCATTAAAACACTTAAACGTATCAAATGAATACAAGATGTCATTATTAAAACAATTGCAATCTAAGTAGGTGAAATATCCTACTTTTTCTCTGTTTTAAGAAAAGGCGAGAGCGTAAAACAGCGGCCTACTGTACCACTAAAACAGCCTTAAAAAGGTCAAAAATGAAGAGGCTGTATAATCTATCAGTTTTAGTGAAAATAGTGGCGAGAACGCTTCTGGTGTACAGTTTGTAAAAACCGATATATAATAAGTAAAAGAGGTAGAGAACATGGAAAAATATTTATACAGAACTTATTTTGATTTATCCGACAATATTCCTGATGAACATTGGATGGAAGCTAGAAAATATTTAAATGAAGATAATATGGCTAACTACTTACCCGATGAATTATCAGAAAAGATTATTTTGATTCAATATGACTTGATTACTAATAACAGAGGTTTTATTAATATTGTTTCTAATTCCTTATTAACACAAGAAGAGTTGATTGCATTAAAGGATGAATTAGATGGACAGAATTCAGATGGCTTAGGAGAAGGTTTTGAGCAACAAGAGTTCACTGAGTTACACAATAGTGAAGATGAAGATGATTATACTTGCATTTATATTGAAGATAATGTAGATGTTCCATCTCTAATTAAAGTGTAATGAAGAAGAAAATAGGAATTATACTAGTTGTATTTATTAATTTTGTTTTAATCGGTGTATTATTAATTCAAGAAGCCTTTTTAAGTATCTATAGTGTAGAGAATTTAGAAATTTTGTCTAGAGATTTAGATACAGTTCAAAATTTTATTCCTACTCAAGACATTTCTCAGATAACTGTTGTGTTATTAAAAAATAGAGAGTTAATAACAATATCTTGTCTATCTATTATGGGAGTAACAATACTTATCACATTAATTTTAATTATTTCATCAAAAAATAAAGAATAGCTATTTACATTCTGCATAATCCATGATAGAATTATCTTAAATAACGATTGGAGCAGACAAAAATAATGGATAAATTAATGTTATGTGATGCTAGTACCAGCAGAAGAAGATATAGCGGGTATTATTTTAACATGGTAGTACCTAAGTCAGAAGAGAGACTTCTTGGTAAAGAGAGACTTAATCATGATTTACATCATGGAGAGATTATTTACAAGTATCGAAATGGAGATGAATCTATTTCAGAGGAGACTTATAACAACTCAGTAGAATCATTAATTGCAGACAATATTGAACTTGCTTATAAGTGGGCTATGGATTTTGTAACAAAAAAGAAAGATTTTTCAAAATTATACACATTAGAGATGGCATGCAGTGATGCATTATATGCGTTAACAAAGTTCATCAAAGATGAATATGATTATACGAAAGGTTATGTAGTTTCAACTGGTGCAAAAATGAACATTATTAGAGAATTGCAAAATTCCTATAATGTAGCAGTTTTTGGAAATACATCTCAGAGAATTCTTGGATATATCAATGACGTTAGAAATTATATTAATAAGAATCCAGATTATGATGTTGCAACGATGGCTGAAGATTTGAGAATGAGAGTTGATACAGTATACAGTGTATTAAATCTTATGAAAGGAGTACTTGAGTTAGATGGTATTCTAACATTTGATACGGAGTATGAATCTACATATCATGATATAATTAGTAAGGAATCTCTTGACGATTATAAACATGAAGATTTAGATAAAAGGAGATTAAATGAGATGTTATCAACACTTTCTGAAAAAGAGAGAGTAGTTGTATTACATAAAAGTAAGATTGATAAATCACTATCTACATCAGAAATTTTTAATAAGTATGATATAGATAGAGATGAGTACAACAACATTTACGAACAAAGTTTAAATAAATTAAGAGCAGAAGCTCAGAATTTGTGATATATTAATCACAAGGAAAGGTAAAAAAAATAAGAAATGAAGAATAAACACATTTTAGCAAAAGGTGTCATTGCAACAGCATCATTAGTTACAGTTGGTGCGCAGGTTACGTCAGTAATGGCAGCTGAAGAGTTAACACCTGAACAAGTTGGTCAGATGTCTCAACCTGAAGTTGACAATCGAACACCACAAGAAGAACAGAATTTACAAAATGTTAATAGTCAGTTAGCAAATGTAAATAGTCAGATTACGCAGTATACAAATGAGCGTGCTGAATTAGACAAGCAGATTGAAGCTAAGAAAGCTGAAATTGAAGCAGATAAAGCTAGTCTTGCTAAGACAGAAGCAGAATTAACAGAAGCTTCAGAAGCAGCAGCAAGCGCTCAGGCAGAAGCTCAAGCATCTGTAGACAAGTTAACTTCTGAAAAAGAAAAGTTAGAATCAGATAAGAAAGCATTAGAAGACAAGATTGAATCCTTGAAGAAGGAGCAAACTGAATTAACACCTAAGGTTGCTGATATTGCTCCATTAGAAGCTGATTTAATCGCTAAGACTTCTGAATTAAATGACAAAAAGGCTGAATTAGCAACACGTCAAACAGCATTAGATACTGTTACAAAGCAACTTACTGATTTACAAGAACAAAAGTCAGAATTAACAAAAGAATTAGAAACAAAGAAGTCAGAATTAAAAACATTAGAAGATAGTAAGGCTGAAGCAGAGGCGACAGGAACAGCAAAGACTGAAGAGAAGAATACACTTGATGGTCAAATTGCCACAGTTACTCAGGATATTACAAACAAGCAGGCAGAAATTGATGCTTTAGGTGTAAATGAAGCAACTCTTACAGCTCAGAAGCAGAATCTTGAAAAGAATGTAACAGATATTACATCTGAAATTTCTACAATCGAACAAGATTTAGAAGCTAAGCGTACTCGTCTAGCAGAGATTACTTCTCCTGAATTAAAGACACAGATTCAAGAGAAGAAGGATGAAGTAGCGAATATCACAAATCAGATTTCTGGTTTAGATAATACTATTTCAGAGCAAACTCAAGCTAAGACAACTGCTGAACAGGCTAAATTAGCAGCAGAACAAACAAAGAATGCTAAGGAAGCAGAAAAGACAAATATTCAGAGTTCTATTGATGAAAAGACACAGGAATTAGCAACACTTGAAGCTAAGCAGAAGGAAGTAGAAGATAAGATTGCTCAGGCAACAGATAATTCCACATTCTTAAATTTCTTAAAGGCTAATGGTGGTTCAATTCCTACATTAAAGACTGGTACATTGAATGCATCAGCAACACAACCTCAGACTTGGGATGAATACTTAGAATTCGTAATGGAAACTCCTGTTAAGATGGTTATTTCAAAGAGCAAGGATTATAACCAAGTTAAGACGGTACGTGAGTGGTTAAACGGTGATGAAACAGCATTAACATCTGCTAAGGATAACTTAATGCGTATGGTTAACACAGTTACTGAATTGAATAACCGTCGTAAGGCAGCAGGTTTAGAACCAGTTAAGGTTGATGTACGTAGTATGTTAACTGAAGCTATTGCGGTTGCTATCGGCGCTAATAACTACTGGTATCATGACTATGTAAACGGTGCTGATAACCTATTTACAGCAACAGGCAAGGAATCTTTGTTTGGAGCAGACACATCATACGAAAAGGAATCTATGAAAGGTTGGTGGGATGATGAAATCGCAACCAATGGCGGACACTACAAATGGTTCTCTGACCAGTACGGTAAGTTATATGCGGTATCTCCTTATATGTTTACTAAGACAGGACCTAACCAACGTCAAGGTGTTGGTAAAGAAAATGTTCCTTCATTCTACTCTGGTGTTGGACTTGAGATTTTAGGTCAATCAAACACATCAAGTGCTTATAGTGATAAGAATCATGCAATTCCTCTATATCCATCTACAGATATAAACGATGATGCTAAGATGAAAGCATTCATGACAGAAGAGAATGGTTATTACACAGAAGAGCGTTTCCGTGAAATTGCTACTAACTGGGTAAATAAGGTTGTTCCACAACAATTACAGACAGAGTTAGATAATGCTAAGGCTGCTGTTGAAGCTAAGAAGGCTGAAAAGGCACAAGCTGAACAGAAGTTAGCAGAAATCAACAAAGCTATTGATGAAACTGTAAAGACAATTAGTGCTGAACAAGCTAAGATTGACGCAGCAACAAATGCAATCAATACAGCGACTAGTGAAAAGGCCACAGCAACACAGAAGAAGACTGAAGCTGAACAGAAGTTAGCTCAGTTAGAACAGATGGCTGCTAATGCTACTACTGAAGCACAACAGTTAGCAACACAGATTAGCACACTAGAAAATAATCTTACTACAAAGAATAGCGCATTAGAAAATGCTAAGCAAGCATTAGAACAGTTTAATGAAACAAACAAGAAGTTCAATCAGTTAACAGCTGAAAAGAATGCTCTTGTAAGTGATAAGGCTGCTAAGCAAGAAGAGTTAAATAAGGTTGTTGCAGCTCTTGCAGAAAATGCAAGTAAGTTAGCAGATATTCAATCTAAGATTTCAGCTAAGAACACTGAAATTTCTGACAAGAACACTGAAATTTCTAATAAGGATGCAGCTATTACCCCAGTTGAAGCTGATAAGAATTCTAAGGCTCAATTAGTAGCTGACCAGCAAGCTCTTGTAGATGCACAGAATACATTAGTAGAACAAGCTAAGCAATTACTTGAAACTCAGAAGAATATTAATGACCGTGTAGCTGCTATCAACGCAGAGCTACCAACATTAAACCCTACAATGTATGATGCTGATATTGCAACAAAGATAACAGAAATTGCAACAGCAAATAGCGTACTTGCTGATAAGACAGCAGCAGCTCAGGTTGAAGCAGATAAGTTATCTAAATTCAAGTCTGAATATGAAGCTCGTCATTCTGATGAATACACTGTTGTAAACGACCTTGGTTTACATGAAGCTGAGTATAATACTCTTATGAGCAACCTTGAAGCTAATGTAAATAAATTGACAGAACTAACAAATTCTAAGGCTTCATTAGAACACGATAGTGCAGTAGTTGCTAATAATATTTCATTATTAAATAAAGCTTCAGAAGGTTTCAAAGCAATTCTTGCTAACTTAGCTCGTATTGAAGCGGAGCAGAAGCAGTTAGCTCTTGAACAGTCTACTAAGGAAGCTGAAAAGAAAGCAGCAGAAGCTAAGAAGGCTGAAGAGGAGAAGAAGGAAACAGAAAAGAAGAACGAAGAAAAGAAGTCTGATGAAAAGAAGACTGAAGATATGACTTCAACTTCTGAGTCTGAAGAGAAGAAGACTCAAGGTATCGACCCAGCATTAATTGCAGGTGGTACAGTATTAGCAGTTGGTGGAGGTTTCATTATCTACTTAGCAGCTAAGAAAAAGAAGGAAGAAGAGAAGTAAACTTCTAAAGTAAAGGACTCAACCTTAATTGGAAGAGTCCTTTTTTGATATATAGAACATAGTTGTTGTATAATAATTATTATAGTAGAAAGGAAGTTGAGAGATGAGGAAGAGTACATTAATATATTCAGCATTACTAATTGGTGTTCTAACAGGTTCAGCAATTACTCAGACAAGAGCTGAAGATTTAGCACCGATTAAAAGTGTTGAAGAAGAAAAAATAATGATGATTTCTCTTAAGTTTAATTCACCTAAAAATCTGAAAAAAGAAATTAAGAAAATGATTTTAGATGAATACATTAAAGAGAATCCAACGAAATCAAATATTGATTATGACAAAACGGAGATTATGTTAGATAACGAAATTGATTTAACAGATAAGAATGCACAAATCAAGAAGGTATCTATTAATTTCCATTATACGGATAAGGAAGATGTTTCCTTAATACCTGATTTGACTAGAACTGTTTCATTGTCAATAACCGATAATGACCCAGTAATTGAATTGAAGAAAAATGAAATTACAATTACCAAGACATCTGATTATGATTTAAACACAGTTGTTTCATTTAATGGTTCATATAGTGGTGCAGGAGTATTAACTATTGACAAAAAGAACTTCGATAAAAATCAGGTTGGACAGTATGAAATTGAGTATAAATATACTGATATTAATGGTAAGACAGCTTCACAAACATTAAAGGTAAGTGTTGTAGAACAGAAGACTTATTATTATGATGTAGATGGTAATCTATTGGAAGAAGTTGAAGGTGCTCAAGACGAAAATGGTTACTCAGACATTGCAAAATATAATGTAGTAGACCAAAAAGTTGAAGGTGGTAATGTTATTTACACATTAGAAAAGAAGCCTTATGTTGCACCAACTAGAAGTATCAATAATACACAATCTATTAATTATCAACCTATTATTAGTGGTGGTGATTATGTACAGCAGGCGTTAAGTGCGGTTGGTCGTGTCCCATACGTGTGGGGTGGTACATCACCAAGTGGTTGGGACTGTTCAGGAATGGTTCAGTGTTTAACAGGTATTGGAGCAAGAACAGCAGAGCAGCAATCATATACAGGTACTAGACATTATGACATTTGGAACGCACCTTATGGAGCATTATACTTCTATGACACAGGTGCAGGAGCATATCATGTAGGTATCTCATTAGGTAACGGTTCAATGGTACATGCAGCCAATGCAAGTGACGGAACAATCGTTACTAACATTCAATATTTCACACCGAACTATTGGGTAATGCCAGGTCAGTAATAAAGTAATGGATTAAATTCCATTGCTTTTTTGATATATAGAACAAAGGAGAGGTTAGCGTATGGAAGACATATTATGGCAAGATAAAAAACATATATTGGCATGGCCTATTAGTTTCACCAACTACACAGTTGTATATAATAAGTTGCATATTGAAAAAGGCTTAGTTAATACAACCTATGATGAAGTAATGTTGTATCGAGTTATTGACTGTAGATGTGTCATAAACTTTGTACAGAGATTGTGTGGAACAGGTGATGTAATTCTCTATACAATTGATAGAACTTCTCCTATTGTTGTTCTAAAGAACATAAAAGACCCATTAAATGTCAAAAATTTTTTAAGTGAATTATGTTTAAAGGAAAGAAGAGCTAATCACATTATCGAAATGATGTAGAAAGGGAGAGAAGAGTATGTTAAATAAAATTGGACAGAACATTAAATCATTAATTGTATTTATTATTTTAGCAGCTTTAGCGATAGCTGTATTATCTCAGTTTAATTATGACATTATTGAATTCTTTGTTTGGTGTTGGAATCATATTGTAGATTGGGTAATTAGATTAGCAGGTTACTTTGTTTCATTACCAGTTTTCAGAGCATTCTTTAAAGCTTAAGACTAGATGATTTTCTAGTCTTTTTTATTGTCTTTGTTGTATAATAATAGTGTAAAAGGAGTAATAAAACTATGGCAGACATCATTCAATTACCACATTATCCAAATTTTGAAGAATTACATACAATTAATTCAAGTGGTTCATTCTGGGACAGTAAAGATGTAGACAATTTAAATGCTACATTAATTAGAACTGTTTTAAACTTAAAGGAAGTTACAAGACAGATTAATGATTATGAAAGACAGAGAACTCAATTGGATTTAGAATATAAACATAAGTTTAGACAGTTAATGGTTGACTCGACAATTAAAACAGAAAGTCAGAAAAAGAGATTAGCTGAAATTGAGTGCGAAGACATTGAATTTCAGTTAGCTTATATAAATGAAATTATTAATGAGTTGACTAAAATTTCTCAGTCATTACGTATTGATTTAGATGTATTGAAGACGATTGGTTTCAACATTCGACAAGAGATGAAGATTTAACGATGACAGTAAAAAGAAGAAAAAGAAGAAGACTGAGAAGAATTTGGAAAAACACATTGTTTATGTTGGCTGTTATTGGAATATCTACATTAATTCATTTATATGCACCTTATAAGATTGCTGTTGTGTCTGGCTCATCTATGGAGCCAACACTTCATGATAGAGATATATTATTTTTCATAAAGACTAACAATGTTAAAGATAATCAAGTTGCTATTTTTAAATCTCCTAAGAGCTGGAAACTAAATGAAGAGTGGTTAATTAAGCGAGTTCTTGCAAAACCTGGAGATAAGTTAAGTATTACAGAACATGATATTTATGTAAACAATAAATTAGTTGAGACCTTTAAAAACAAAAATGAATACCCAGTATTTATTAAAAATCTAGATGGGTACTTTGTTAGAGGTGATAACAGTAATAGAACTTATGACAGTTTAGCGAGAGTGTTAGAAGGTTCAGATGACTTCTTAATTAAAGACATCACGTATAGTAGGGACATTGAGAAGAAGAAATGAATAAATTATACACAATCGTAAATAAAAGTGATGTTTATATTTTAGATAAAATAAAAGAAGTCTATACATCATGGGGATATACATCAGAACAGATGTTAGTATACACTCAATGGAAATCAGGCTTAGCATCTCAGAACAATATGTTCTCATCCAATTTTGTCAAGTTAGATTTAACACGAGATAGTGATAGAACTGCATTTAAGGAACTTGTTGATAATAATAAAAGAACTAAGTTATTTAACGAGAATTGGTTTGGAAATGGTGTTATTATTGTATGTAACAGCGCTCCAGGAAAATGGTTAAAAACATTCACTGAACAGTTTGATGGAGTCTACGATGGTGAAATTAGTGTAGAAGAAATTTTAAATGAAATAGACTTATCTAAAGAGAATAAAGAGTTTGTTAAATATTATGTTGGTGAAAATGTAGAAGATTTACTGATTATCAGAAATTCATTAAAAAATATTGAAAATACTAAAAATCTAACAATAGAAGAGTTATACTCTTATTTACCTAATAAGATGGGTGAAGTTCCTCCATGGAATCTAATTAAACATGTTCTTGAAGGCAACATTAAGAAAATGGAAGAAGAGTTTCAAAGAGTTGTTGTTAACACACATCCATTAGTTATTATTAAACTTATTAAAAATAAAGTTAATGATTTAATTGTTTATCGAATTTTAAATAGTAATAAGATTAAAGAACAAGAGATATTAAATATTTTAGGATATACCAATTCTTATCGATTAAATGAGATAAAGAGATGTAAGTGTAAGAATTTAGATAAGTTACTAAAAACATTTTATGAGTATGAATATAAATTAAAAGATGGTAGTTCCTTTTTACCTGAAATAAATGATTTAACACATGATATGTTAATTAAAATCACAATATTAATGAGGGGATAGTATATCCTCTTTTTTTGATATAACAATTAAAAGAAAGGAATAACTTTAAATGAAACAACATATTCATAATGGAAGACTTCTAAAATGTGTCGCACAAGAAGGTAAATGTCCGGTGTCAGACATGCATTTCACAACAATGGAATCATATAATCAATTCCAAGACAAAATTGCTTCATGCTACTCAAGAATCAACAAAATTCCTAGGGATGAAGCAAAAGCGTTCTTCAATTCTCTAAACATCACATTAAACGAAACAGATAGTAAAAATAAAATGAAAGAAGACTTCAATGTTGATTGGTATGCAAGAGTTGCGAAAAAGGAGGGCATCTCTGACCCAGTAAAATTGATGGAGAGAATTACTGGTGCAAAAGTAAACGAAAAGAAGGTTACTGTTGAAGATGCTAAGGTAATGAGAGAAGCAGCCAAAGAAAGATTTAACACTGAAATAAAAGATTATTTTAGTAAAGAACAACTTGAAGCTATGGATTATGAGTTTGACAATCCTTTGTTTATTAACAAAGACCCAGTTAAACTTGCTAAGATTGCAGAGAAGTATCGTATTTCTAAGGATGGAGCAATATTTATCTACAACGAAATCGTTGAAGGAAGAATTAATGGCTACTATGGTCTTGATGATGATAAACTTGAGAAGTGGGATGAGAAGGCTCTTGAAAAGATTTGTAGAAGCACAGACGAGGTAACAGAAATAAGTGATTTGGCTTGGGCTGGTGGTTTAGACTATGATAACTATTATGGTTACGACGATTTAGTGAATGACCTAGAAGAAGAAAATTTCGTTGGAGAATTATCAGGACATAGATGGATTCTTATTAATTGTAATTCATTAAATAGACAAGACTAAAGATTAGACTAAAAATCTAATCTTTTTCCTTG
>ERZ773212.371-NODE-371-length-22739-cov-7.908394_pt1 | contig 22739 bp, 21 predicted proteins | sample MGYA00581005_ERZ773212 | MGnify/ENA primary metagenome ERZ773212 (study PRJEB29015, sample SAMEA2738154) | human oral metagenome | biome: human oral; feature: human-associated habitat; material: saliva | place: China | collected 2196 ... | reverse complement strand
CAGGCCGAGGGTACTTCGTTGGAGACGACGTGGGAGAGTAGGTAGTTGCCGCAAAAACATGAAGCTGTTGTACGATGACAATATGGTCTGCGTACAGCAGCTTTTTCTTGTTTTATCAATGAAAGGCAATCTCAATTATATGTTTTGTTTATGGTTTCCTCCGTAAGTTATTGACTTTTTATATGAAAGCCCCTACAATGTGAAATGTTAATCCCGAGTATTTTTGTAAGGATTCAATACAGACGTAAATCTAAAACCTAGGGGAGTTTTTATTATGACAGATACATTGCTGCAGATCACCGATCTCCATGCCGGTGTCGAGGGCAAGGAAATCCTAAAGGGTGTCAACCTCACGGTACGTAAAGGGGAGGTTCATGTTATCCTTGGCCCGAATGGGTCGGGCAAGTCTACGTTGATGAATGTGATGATGGGACATCCGAAGTATGAGCTGACCCACGGGCGCATTGTCTTTGATGGGAAGGATATTTCGGAGCTGCCGTCCTATGAGCGTGCGCGTGACGGGCTTTTTCTCGCCTTCCAGACCCCGGAGGAGATTCCGGGGATCACGGTCGAGAATATGATCCGCACGGCGCGTCAGATGATTACAGGTAAGAAGGAGAAGCTGCTCGCCTTCCGCAAGGAACTGAGTGCGATGATGGCCGAGCTGAAAATCGATCCGAGCTATGCGCAGCGTTATCTGAACGTCGGTTTCTCCGGCGGCGAGAAAAAACGCAGCGAGGTTCTGCAGCTGCTCATGCTCCAGCCGAAGCTGGCGCTTCTCGATGAGACGGACTCTGGGCTCGATGTCGATGCGGTGCAAATTGTCTCTGAGGGCGTTGCAAAGTTCCATACGGCTGAGAATGCCTGTCTGATTATCACGCATAACGCACGCATCCTCGATAAACTGAAGGTTGATTTTGTCCATGTGCTCGCCAAAGGCGAGATCATTCGTGAGGGCGGCGCAGAGCTCGTGGAACAGATCAATGCGGAAGGCTTTGCCCATATCCTTGCAGAGCACGATAGAGTGGGGTGAGCAGGAATGGGGGATTTTGTACCAAAGAAGAAAACCCAGATCGACGATATCGAGCGCACAATCTATGATATTACGAACGAGGATCGCTCTGCGTATAAGTCTGCGTCGGGACTGACGGAGGAGATCATCCGCGATATTTCTGCGCGCAAGCACGATCCTGCATGGATGCTTGATTTTCGCCTGAAGTCGCTCAAGGTCTACCATGAAACACCGATGCCAGCGTGGGGGCCGGATCTGTCGGCGCTGAACATGGACGAGATCGTGACCTATGTCCGTCCCGATGCGAAGATGGTCGGCGACTGGAATGAGGTTCCCGAGGACATCAAGGATACGTTTGACCGTCTGGGGATTCCCGAGGCGGAGAAGTCCTCGCTCGCAGGCGTTGGAGCACAGTACGACTCCGAGGTGGTCTATCACTCGATTCAGGAGTCGCTGGTGAAGCAGGGGGTCGTCTACACGGATATGGAGACGGCACTGCAGGAGTACGGCGATATAGTTCAGCAGTACTTCATGACGCTTGTGCCGCCGAAGGCACATAAATTTGCTGCACTGCACGGTGCGGTCTGGTCGGGCGGCTCTTTCGTCTACGTGCCCGAGGGCATTCAGGTGGACATCCCGCTGCAGTCCTATTTCCGTCTCAATGCAGCAGGGGCAGGGCAGTTTGAACATACGCTCATCATCGTGGAGAAGGGCGCCAGCCTGCATTTCATCGAGGGCTGTTCTGCACCAAAGTACAATGTGACGAATCTCCATGCAGGCTGTGTTGAGCTGTTTGTCAAGGAGGGGGCGCGTCTGCGCTACTCGACGATCGAGAACTGGTCGCGCAACATGATGAATCTCAATACGAAGCGCGTGAAGGTGGAGAAGAACGGTGCGGTGGAGTGGGTCTCCGGCTCGTTCGGCTCACACGTCTCGATGCTCTATCCGACGAGTATCCTGCAGGGTGAGAATGCGACCTGTGAGTTCACGGGGATCACCTTTGCCTCGAAGGGGCAGGAACTCGATACGGGGGCGACGGTCATCCTCGATGCGCCCAATACGTCAGCAAATATCAGCACGCGCTCGATTTCGAAGTCGGGCGGTGCCGCGATCTATCGCAGTGGGGTCAAGGTGACACCGCGTGCTGTCGGGGCAAAGTGCTCCGTCAACTGTGAGTCGCTGATGCTCGACTCCGCGTCACGGAGTGACACGCTTCCCGTGATGGATGTCGCCTGCGATACGGTGGACATCGGACATGAGGCAAAGATCGGCCGCATCAGCGATGAGGCGATCTTCTATCTGATGAGCCGCGGTATCGACGAGGAGGAGGCGCGCGCGATGATCGTGCGCGGCTTCGTTGAGCCGATTGCGAAGGAACTCCCGCTTGAGTATGCGGTTGAGATGAATAATCTGGTCAATATTGAATTGGAAGGGGCGATGGGATGATGGCAGCAGCCAATGTATTCAGCCGCATCCCTATGCCGACATGGCGTTGGCTGGGGGTCAACGACCTGCCTGTTCCCGATGGGCTCACACTGCCCTCTGCACCAATACAGCTTTCCGCAGCGGCAGGGGAGCGCGTGCATCATGTGGTGGAGCTGCGTGAGAGCGGTGCACAGGAGATTGAGGTGACGGTTGCCGATGGCGCAGAGCTGTCGCTGACCTATATCCAACTGGCTCCGACAGATGCGCCTGCCGCTAGCCGGATCCATGCGGCGGTGGGAAAGGGCGGACGCTTTTCCTGCACCCTTGTCGAGGCAGGCGCACAGCATACCGCCTCGGAACTGCAGGTGACACTCGCAGGCGATCAGGCGTGTGCTGATGTATGGGGGCTCTATTTCGGTGATGATGCACGCAAGATCGATCTCAACTATATCATCCGTCAGGAGGGGCAGCACACGGATGCCAATATGCAGGTGCGCGGTGCGCTTCTCGGGCACTGCGTCAAAAACTTCCGTGGAACACTGGACTTTATCCAAGGCGCGCGCGGTTCAGTCGGCAAGGAAGATGAGGAAGTTACCATCCTTTCCCCGCATGCACGAAACCGCAGTGTCCCTCTGATGCTCTCGCATGAGGGGGATGTGGACGGACACCATGCCGTCAGTATTGGGCGAATGGATGTGGACAAGCTGTTTTATCTGATGAGCAGGGGACTTGACGAGCGTGCGGCACAGCAGCTCGTCGTCGAGGCATCTTTTGCCCCCGTGCTCATGCGCATCACGGATGAGAAACTGCGCACGGAGATTGGAGACTATTTGGAGAGGAGACTGTTGGGTGGAACGCAAGGTGAATGAGTATCTGCGGGATTTTCCCATCCTGCAGACGAAAATGAACGGCCGTCCCATTGTTTATCTTGACAATGGTGCAACGACACAGAAGCCGGAGACGGTCATCCGCGCGGTCGCTGACTACTGTACGTACTGTAATGCGAACCCGCATCGCGGCGCGTATGAGCTCTCGGTCAAGGCGACAGATATCTATGAACGGGCACGCGTGCGCACGCAGCAGTTCATCGGTGCGGCGCGTCCGGAGGAGGTCGTATTCACAAAGAATGCGACGGAGGCACTGAACCTCGTAGCGTACAGCTATGGTCTTGCGAACGTCCGTGAGGGGGATGAGATCGTCATTACGATCTCGGAGCATCACAGCAATATCGTACCGTGGCAGTTCGTGGCAAAGTCGCGCGGTGCTGTGCTGAAGTATATTTATCTGGGCGAGGACGGCAATCTTTCCGAGGCGGATATTGCGCAGCAGATTACGGAGCGGACGAAGATTGTCGCAGTGACGCAGGTATCCAACGTGCTCGGTCTCGTCAACGATGTGCGCGCCGTTGCCGATCGTGCTCATGCGGTCGGTGCAGTTGTCGTTGTCGACGGCTCGCAGAGCGTGCCGCATATCAAGGTGGATGTGCAGGCGATGGATGCGGATTTCTTTGCGTTCTCGGGGCATAAGATGCTTTCCCCGATGGGCATCGGCGTCCTCTATGGCAAGTACAATATACTCGACGCGATGCCGCCCTTCCTCTTTGGCGGAGACATGATCGACTATGTCGGCGAGCAGGAGACGACGTTTGCCGAACTGCCGGCGAAATTCGAGGCGGGGACGCAGAACGTCAGCGGCGCATCGGGACTAATTGCGGCGATTGACTATCTGGACAAGATTGGCTTCGACCGCATCGAGGCGATTGAGCGCGATCTGCTCAGCTATGCCCTGCCGCAGCTGCGTGAACTGCCCTTTGTGGAGCTCTATGGATGCGATTCAACCCGTGGAAATAAGACGGGCATCATCACATTCAACGTCAAGGATGTCCATCCGCATGATGTTTCGACGATTCTTGACAGCTACGGCGTTGCGATTCGCGCGGGACACCACTGTGCGCAGCCGCTTATGCGCTATCTCGGACAGAACGCTACCTGCCGCGCGAGTTTCTACCTCTACAATACGCATGAGGACATAGACCAGTTTATCGCTGCGCTGAAAAAGGTACGGGGGGTGCTCGGCTATGCCGACTGAAAACACGGCGCTCGGCGATCTCTATACAGAGGTCATTGGCGAGCACAGCCGCTCGCCCGAGAACAAGGGCGAACTCGCAGCGGCGACCGTGCGTGAGCGCGGACACAATCCGAGCTGCGGCGATGAGATCACACTCGAACTCCAGATTGAGGACGGCATCATCAAGGATGCTGCTTTTACGGGAGTTGGCTGCGCGATCTCACAGGCGAGCACGGACATCATGATTGACCTCATGCGCGGCAAGACCGTGGAGGAGGCACAGCGCCTCGCCCAACTCTTCACGTCGATGATCAAACGCGAGGTGACAGACGATGCCGCCCTAGAGGAGCTCGATGAGGCAATCGCGCTCAAGAACATCTCCAACATGCCCGCGCGCGTCAAGTGTGCTGTGCTGGCATGGCATACGCTGGAAGACGTGCTGAAGGGACATTGATCCACACAAACCGTCTTTGATACCATTGAAAATCTGTTAAAACGCTCGAAACCACATGAAACAAGTGGTCTCGAGCGTTTTTATGTTGTGGTTAATTGTGTAAGGGTGGGAATTAGAAGAAGGCTTCAGACTAGGTACATTATTATATATTAGGAATCAGATGAAAAAACTTTACCATTTCTGAGGATTACACTATAATATAAAGTGAAAGAACTTTTAAATCATGATAATTTCTCTAGCAAATTTGAAAAGGTTGCTTAGCAAGTGACCTGTATTCTCCTCCCGACAGTTATATTGAATGAAGTTTTGGTCAACAATTAAAGGAGGAGTGCACGAACGATGAGGAGCTCGCTGCCGTCTATGTCGAAATCAAGACATCCATCGCTGCCTTGTAGGAAAAACTCGCCGTGCGCACTTGACGAGTTGGAGCAGTCCATGGACGAGGAACTGAAGGGCTTACAACCCGTGAAAACGACAATGTAGAGCGAATAGAGTTGTTGCTAGAGTTACCATTAATTTGATAGTGAATCGGATTTTCTGGTAGTTCTGGTTGTCTCTTACTGGCATAGGAACTTTGGCTAGAAAGTGAAAATGTGTTATGAATGATATGTTACTTGTTCAAGAAATAAGAATATCAGTTGTTTGGGAATCCGAAAATTATGATTTAAGTGCCCTTCCTGTTTTGCTGCTGTATATGGCAGAGGATCGGTGTTCTATCAGAGATGTGGAGCAGGTTACAGCGTTGAGTCGAGAACTCATTGTAAACACTGTAAAAGAACAGAGTTGTTTTGTGATGCTCGATAATGAAGTACTGTGTTTGACAGATGAAGGGCGTGAGGTGGTTTTACTTCAGAGGTTAGTTCGCTGGCTGACAGATCCGGAGAATTATTTTTTTGTTGAGTTGACCAGTGGAAATGTTATTCAAATTTTGAAAAAAAGGGAATTGATAGTTCCCTCCAGTGATTATGATATACCTGCCTTAGATCAAAAGATTGTGGACTTAGATGGATTTGTAACATCACGGGAAGGGAACTCGATATGGAAAGAACATATTAAAGTTCTACCGGAGAAAATAGGTTCAGTGTACTTCCGAAAGGTGTCAGCGTAGAATAAGGGAGATTTGTTATGCACTTGAAGGAAACAATGTACTCCATGGATCTGTCAGAGTTAGGAATTACTCGTCCGGATGCCGTTCCGGTAGTAGTCGACTCTCATCTCGATATTATGATGGTTGTACAAGATTATCAGGAGAGCTTGAACTTTGGCAAAGCACTATCTAACTATTTGATTCAACGCAACCGTACATACGATATGGAACAAACATTCAAAGCTGGGCGAAAAATGTTGGACGCAAGAAATGAAGCCTTTCGGAAAGAAGCTGCAGAGGAGATAAAGGCTTACGCTGCAAAATTGTCAGCATTGCTCGCAAAGAGAGAAGCCGAATTAGAAATAGAAACACAGCGAATAAAATTGAAAAATGAAGAGATTGCTGAAATCGTAACATATAATCGCGCTGCCCATCAAGGAAAACTACAGCTCGTTATACAGTTCACTGAATTGCATCTAGGATGCATGAGAGATATACAATCATATCTGAGTGAAATAGAAAAATCATCCATATCGTTTATTCAAAATAACCGTCATTACTACAACTTGCGAGAACATTGTGAGCGAACTATGCGTATTTTAAATAATCGATTGAAGTCGATTGTAAACTGATTGGAGGATATTATGGGAAAACTTGACTTATCTGACCTTAAAGCACATCAGAGTGCACGAAAAAGTGATGGGGTGCTTTCGCAGAAAACATCGTCACATGAAATGACAGGAATACCTCAGGAAATATCCCCGGCACCGATTATGATTTATCATCAGAGTGCTACAAAGAAGAGCGGAGCCTCCATGAAGAATATGGCTATGGCTGCCGTTTCCATCCCCGCAGCACTTGCATCGGAGGCTTTGGGAGTTCTTAATAATGTAATTCATGCGTATAAAGAAATACAACTGAGTCATGATCAGGTAAAAATAGTTCAAGTACAAGCAGATGCTTATGTTGCGGCTAAACAAGAAGAAACAAAACAGGTAGAAATTACCAAAAGAGAAGAAACGATACAATACTATATGCAGTGTCAGAAAGATATCCAACTGGCAGAAATTGAATTCCGGAAATTTGAAGCACAGCTAAATGCCAAAAGGGAAGAGAGGAAAAGGATATACGATGCGTATATCCGTAAAATCTCTTGGTTTGAAAAACTTTTGCAACAGATGATGGAAAACTCGCAAAGCACATGGAGAGAATACCAGAGAGGCGGTTTCAAAGATGAGAATTTTGGTAAGGCATGGCAGGCATTACAACAGTACTTGTTACAGGCATTGACACAATTGGAATCCATTCAATACACGTCCATGGAATAGGGAGGTTATTATGTTACCTGTATTAGGAGTTGTTGCACTCGGTGGAGTTATTCTAGCTGCAGGTGCCTGCGTGTTGAATTCACTGTCAGATGATGAGAAAAGGCGTCAGGAGAAGCTGAAGCGCAACTATCAAGAATACAAAGAGAAGTCGGATCAAGAATATCGAAATATTGCCTTGATGGCTCATCGGGAGATGCAACGGTATGCCCGGGAATCTCAGTATGAACTATGGCGTGCCAAACAAGCGGCCATAGAAACACGAAAAGCTCAAAATGCAGACTCCTATGCAATTTTAGAAAGTGAACTGAATAGCCAGATTGCTGAATGGGAGAAAATGTATGGACAGGTGCAAAAGGCAATAGAGACAATACGAGAGGGAATGAGTCAAAAATACAACCAAAGTTTACGTGGAAACTCCATGAAGGAAGTCCGATCAGACTTGATACAGACTTCGAAAATCCAGAGAGCCTACATTGGATACCTAAAAAAGTATCAGAGAGCTACAAACAGAAAGTACGATAGATCAGGAGAACTGACAGAACCCTTTCTCATGCGCTTGCCGGAAAAGACTCCGTTTATTGGCAAGCTGATGATCTTTCATCGTGACCAGCTGTTAGAAGAGTCTTTCCACGAAGAAATACATGATGGTGTGAGTTATCTTTTTGTTTGTGAAGATAGAGATTTTGTTGAGAATCATCCGGATATGGAGTATGTTTCTTGTCTAGTTACTGCGCGGATGAAAAAAGAGGAGGATGATCGTCTTCCGTATCTGGTAAATTGCAGCCGTGGTATATTTATGCAAATGTTGAAACAGAATCCCCTTGTACCACTCGAAGCCGAAATTATAGAGGTACGTGAAGAGGATGGGGAGTACATTCTGGACTATAAGGGCGTGCCCATGACATTAAAGAGGCGAAATACGCGCCGTTATCATAGACGCTTGAACTTGCATGAACATCGCAGTGTTTTTGTTATGGATTATGATCGTAACACTCTTTCATGGATTCAAGTAACAGAGTGGAAAGAACAGTGTCTAAGAATAGAATCTTTCACCGATGTTTCTCTGTTTATCAAAGATGAAGACTGTGACAATTTTATAGCTACAATGGAAAAAAAAGGAGGTGCATGGTCTGAGGAAGGCTGGTATATAGGATCTATGGATCAAAATCAATTTGACCCTGCCTATCTGAAATTCCAGCTTGGCAGACAGGTAGTTCTTTGTGTTGCTCAGAAAAATGTTGCTCATAATGACGAGCAGCATTTTTATTTGGAATTTGTCCATTTTTTGTCGGACGAAGAAATGTTTCAAGGAAATGATTCTTTTGTAGCCTTACATGCGAATCTTAAAGCCAGACACAAGCCCTCTGATGGAAAATTTGACGGTCAGAATCTTTGGGGCGGATTGGCATTGACTTTGTATGTTAATTCAGAGCTTCTGAAACAGGCGAAGATGAAGGAAAATCGTGAAAACATACTCTTCTTTAATCAATGGAGCGTTATTATGGACAGACTCGTTGAGGAGAAGGAGTCTGTGAATCATATTTCTATTCATATCGAGGAGACAATAGGGCAACGGACTCTTAATCTGGTTGATGAAGATCGAAATACCGTTGGGTTGTTCTATCAAAAAGCCCTACGTTTCAGTAAAAAAGAAAATATTCCATTGCAGTTTTATGTCCGTACGATCAATGGACGTAAGTATAGGGCACGACTTAGTGATGATTTTTCGCAGATAAATCTTAAGGATGAACTACACGTCAAACAGTTGGAAGATAGTAACTATCAGTTGGAATTACATCAGTTTAGCAACCCATATCCCGAGAGACAACAGCAGAGCGCAATGAATTCTTTCTTGCGAGGAGATCTTGCGGATGTTCGCATGAGAGACACTATATTCGACCTTACGCATCTTTCGTTCAATGACAGTGACGAACGCCTTCAATTTATACGCAATTCATCCATCCTTCAAAATCAAAGCCAATTACGAGCTGTTATTCGTGCTGTAGCGGTTCGGGATTTCTTTATGATTCAAGGTCCTCCGGGTACGGGAAAAACCACCGTTATTAAAGAACTGATCTGGCAGCAACTTCAGAGCAATCCAAGTGCAAAAATATTGGTGGTTTCTCAAGCAAATGTTGCTGTAGACAATGTATTGCAAGGATTGCCGGATATAGGAATCGCTGCAGACCATATTGTCCGCTGCGGTCAGCAGGATAAAATGTCGGAGAGTGTTCAAGAATTCTCGTTAGAACACAGAATTGATGATTACCACAATAAGCTCTGCTCATCACCTTGTGAAGAAAATTTGCAGGGATATCGTGAGCTCTGGAGACGTTTATTGGAACGGAATAAGGAAAATAATCTTATCGGTGAAGATATATTGAATGTATATCCAATCATCGGTGCTACTTGTGTTGGACTTGCGCAAAAACACTTTGGTTTAGATCGCATGGAGTTCGATATTGTTATTATAGACGAGGCGGGAAAAGCTCTTCCGGGGGAACTTCTGCTTCCGATAAATCGAGCACATAAGATTATCATGATCGGTGACCATAAGCAACTTCCACCTGTCATAGATCCAACGCTCCTTGATCAGAATGGTATTGATCTTAGTGATGTCATTGAGGAAGAAATTCCTGTCTTTTTTGACCGCAGTCTTTTTCGTATTCTGTTTGAATCATGTCCTGAGACAAATCGATGTATGCTTGACACACAGTTTCGCATGCCACCGATGATTGGTCAATTAGTTAGTCGCTTATTTTATGGAGGGAGTCTCGTTACGGGAGACACATGCAGTCAAAAGAAGCCGTTGTTCTTTAATAAAAATTTAGTATTTATAAATATGGATGAGGAGCAGGATTACCATGAGCATAAAGACCCGAATGAACGCTCTGGCCCCTATAATCCTTATGAGATCACTGAAACAATTTTCTTGTTGCAAGAATTGCGTAAACACTACCAACAAGAACGCATTGTTGTTATTACGCCGTACAAGCGACAAATGGGGCTTCTGCGGAAGGCTGTAAAAAATACAAATCTGTCCTGTGTGGATGTCAATACAATAGATGCATTTCAGGGGGATGAAGCCGATATTGTCATTTACTGCATGACAAGATCTCAGCGTAGAACACGGTATTTTTCTGATTATGCTCGTTTGAATGTAGCATTTTCACGAACGAAAAATATGCTGATTATCATTGGTGCATTGAAATACTTGAAATCCTACCCACAAGATCATGCACTCCATGTGATAGCAGAGTATTTGCAAGAGAATGATTTACTTCTCTCTTATCGACAACTATGTAGATTTACAGATTTCGATTGGGCATGGAGTGCTTCAAGCAAGATCTCACAATCGGCAATATCTGAACCTGCTGGACAACCTGTTCACATCACGAATACAGAAAAATATCTTCCTCAATCTGATAATTTACAATCGTACGGAAAACCGTGTAAAATTTGCGGACAGCTTTATGATGAAGTAAATTTGCTTAAAGGGGTATGTAGCGAGTGCTTGCATAAGTCTGAGCATTATCCTTGTCAACGTTGTCACCAGGGTATGGAGTTTTCTAATTTCAATCGATACGTTTTGGGAGAGGGCAGACCAGAGCTGTGCCTAAACTGCATGATTGTTGATAAGCATCTATGTATTCGTTGTAAAACAAACGAGGTTATTGTTAGAGGGGCAGATTTGGCACGGCATCCACAATATACAGAAAAAGACTTCAAGTATTGCTCTGACTGTATGAAAGAACGAAGTAAAATTGGTGAGGTCGGTGTCTGCCAATCCTGTGGAACAGCGATTAAAATGAAACAAGGAGTGGTTGAGGATTATGCAGAAAAAGGCTGGGATGTTCCGAGATTTTGTAAGGAATGCAAAGAACGCCGAAAACAGGAAGTATGTATTGGTACTTGTAGAGAATGTGGGAGCACTTTGATGTTTCGTCAAGGTAAGGTTGAAGACTATAAAAAATCCAATCGTCCCCTCCCACAATATTGCATGTCCTGTAATCAGAGATCAAAAGAAAAGGAGATTGTTGGATATTGCCGTGACTGTCAGTGTCCGATTTTTATGACACGAGGAGAACGGCGCTTCTTCGAACAACGGGGGCTTCAGATTCCAAAGCGTTGTAATGCTTGCAGAAGACGATATTAAAAACTGAAATATTAAACTTAAGGAATAAGGAGAGGACACCATGGCACGATTTTATCCTGCACATGTAGGGGATTTTCATGGAAGCGAGGGGGAGCGACTGGCGTATCATGCACTCGAGACTCTCGGAGATGACTATACAGTGTTTCACTCCTACTGCTGGCTCGGGGATGGCGTTCGGACGGCGGTGGAGGGAGAGGCGGACTTTCTCGTCCTCCACCCACGTCACGGTATTCTCGCGATTGAGGTGAAGGCGGGCGGGATTGACTACGAGGACGGCACGTGGTGGCAGACGAACCGCAACACGGGGGAGACGCATGCGATCTACCCATTTCAGCAGGCGGGGAAGAGCTGTCGGCGTGTGCTTGCAGAGCTGCAAAAAAGAATGCAGCAGAATGTTCCGCTCGTGGGTAAGGCGGTCTGGTTCACGTCGGTTCAGATTCCGCAGGGGAAGCCGCTCCCACTTGAGTCGCCGCGTGACATCATCCTTGATGCGGACGATCTGCGCGCTCCGAAGGAGAGGTTGGAGGATATATACGGGTATTGGCGTGGAGTACTTCAAATTTCAGAGTGCACACAGTCGCCGACGGAGTTTCGGAAGACTGTTCAAATCCTACAGCCCGTGTTCCATATCGTGGAGACGATTGGCTCTGTGTCAGCGGCGGTGGAGCAGTCGACGGCACGACTGACGAACGCGCAGTTCGCGCTGCTTGAATATCTGCGAGACCAGCGTACGGCGGCAATCCACGGCGCGGCAGGTACGGGCAAAACTTTGCTCGCGGCGGAGAAGGCGCGGATGCTTGCGCGCGAGGGGCAGAAGGTCCTCTATCTCTGCTTCAATGAGTTCCTGCTGGAACGTCTGCGTTCCTGCCGCTGGGATGCGAACATTACGATTCACAATGAGCGCACGCTTGCCGAGGAGTTGATGACGGGGCGGGAGCTTCGCATTGAAACGGTGCTGCGGGAGTTCGAGGAATTTTTTCAAAATGAATACGATGAGACGGAGTGGCCATATCCCAACATCATTGTCGATGAGGCACAGGATTTCCCAAGTGCTCTTCTGGAACAGCTCTCGATGCTCGCCGAGCTTTATGACGGTGCGTTCTATCTCTTCTATGACCGAGGGCAGGCAATTCTTTTTCGCGGTTTTGGCGGACAGGCACTGCAGATGGCACCGGAATGGATTGATGCACACATGGACTGTCGTCTTGTACTCTACCGCAACTGCCGCAATACGGCGGAGATTGGGCGGACGGTGAGCAGCTTCATCACGCGCAGACATAAGAACTACTTGAATGATGTTCATGGCAAGCGCCCGTGTGCGGTATTCGTCTCCCAGAAGGAGGCGCTTGCCAAGGCGGTGGCTGACTTTGTATGCCGCATGCGCAGCGCGGAGAAATTGGAGCTGAAGGATATTGTGATCCTCACGGTATCGACGCTCAAGAAATCCGTATTTGGCGCTCTGACAGAAGTTTCGGGGATCCCCGTTTCGCATGAGCCGGAGGAGGGAAAGCTTTGGTTCACGACGGTGCGCCGCTACAAGGGGCTTGAGGCGAAGGCGGTTCTCCTCGTGGATGTGTGTGTATCTAAGCTCCCTGATTGGATTTGTCAGCGTCTCATCTATGTGGGAAGCTCACGTGCGACGGCATATCTTGAGATGCTCTGCCTCAATGATGTTTCGGAGGCGAAATATCCTGCACTGACAGCGCAGTTCGGAGAGGATGTTGAACCTTCCCCACAGGGAATTGCGAACTGGCTCGGAATGGAGTGCAGAGTGGATGGATGAACATTACATTTGACAAAGACCTTGCGTTTAGCCCTTGCATGCGTTGCCGAAACATGGTATACTGTCCCTTGTCGCGTGAGTGCGTATTTCGTGCGCGCTCGCAGAAGAATAACTCTGCCGCTGTAAAACGGCGGCCATAGACCAAAGAGGAGGTGATTTCGTGAGATTGTACGAAGTCATATTTATTGTGAAGCCGATGGAGGAAGATGCGACAAACGCCGTCATCGAGAAGTTCACAAAGCTCATTCAGGCAAATGGCGGTAAGATCGAGAAGGAAGACCGCTGGGGCAAGAAGCGTCTCGCCTATGAGATCAAGGACATGACCGAAGGATACTACGTTCTGCTGTACGTCAATGCAGAGCCTGCCTGTGTCGCTGAGTGCGACCGTGTGATGAAGATCACCGACGATCTGCTCAAGCACATGATCGTCCGCGCAGACGGCATCGAGGAGTAAGGGGCGTACGGAGTCATCCGTACGTTCTGTATGCGTGACGGGATTCATTCAGGAGAGAGAAACCCATGAACAGAGTCATACTGATCGGTCGCCTTGCGCGCGACCCTGAGATTCGCTACACACAGAGCGGCAAAGCATTTTGCCGTTTTACGGTGGCGGTTGACCGCCGCTTCTCGCGTGCAGCACAGCAGGAAGGCCAGCAGACGGCTGATTTCATCCCCGTGACATGCTGGGAGAAACTCGCCGAGATCTGCGGCAACAATCTCACCAAGGGACGCCGCATCGGCGTCGAGGGGCGCATCCAGGTGCGCAGCTACGACGGCAGCGACGGACAGCGCAAGTACGCGACGGATGTGGTGGCAGACAATGTGGAGTTCCTTGATTCCAAGAATGCCGGCAGCGCGCAGGGCAACTATGACGCATCTGCGCCGCGTTCTGCCGCACCCGCTGCGGGCGGCGGAGCTGCACCGGATATGATGGGACCCGTCATTCCCGATGACGACATTCCATTCTGAGCATGAAGATGATCGAAATATCCTGAAATGAGGAGGGACAGCGAACATGATGAAACGAGATCGGGGCCGCAAGCCTCGTCGCAAGGTCTGCTCGTTCTGCGTGGACAAGGTAGACCATATCGACTATAAGGATGCCGCAAAGCTGCGTCGCTTTACGACGGAGCGTGGCAAGATCCTGCCGCGCCGCATTTCCGGCAACTGCGCAAAGCATCAGCGTCAGGTAACGCTCGCCATCAAGCGCGCGCGTAATATTGCGCTTCTTCCGTTTACGGCGGAGTAAACGGATCGCACGACCGCACCTTCGGGTGCGGTTTTTTTGGTATCTAAAGCATCCTTAACGCGGCTATGTTACTGTATAGGCAGTGTGATATGAGGAAGGAGTAACCTATGAAGAACAAGAAGTATATCGCCGGAGTGCTGGCTCTTGCCCTGGGTCTCGGCATTGCGGCAGTACCGAGTGCAGAGGCTGCGCCGGCAGTTCAGTCCCTCGATTACATCAACGGGGCGACGAATGAGTACAGTTTCCGCATGAAGGAAGAGGATCGTGTCCATGAGCAGAACGTGCGCAAGATCCGCTTCGAGTTCCGTCGGGACGGCGATCAGGAGAAGTATGATCGTGCGATGAAGGAAGAGCAGCAGCGTCACGACCGCGCGGTAAAGCAGATCAAGCGGGACTACGATCAGCGTACGCCCTGGCGTCGCTAAGGATATGAAACAGCCCTGCAAGGCAAGATTATCTTGTCTTGCAGGGCTGTTTTATCTATATGCGTCTAGGAGTCTCTCGATCTTCGCCGTCAGTTCGGCAATGCTGTGACGCCTGCTGCGTGCGCAGTCCGAGGCAAAGGCTATGCGTATTCTCGGGCTCGATGGGATGCGGGCAGAGATGGGGCCATGGCGGACGTATCAATCATTCATTCCCTTATTACAAGGATATCATTCCTCATCATTGAATTTATTTTCCAAGAGCCGCATAAGAGCAGCCTTGTCCGGCAGAACAAGCTCATACTTGCTAGCAAAAATCTGCGTATTGTCCTCCGGCAAGGTCATCTCCACCACAGCATTGTTCTTCTCCTTGCAGAGCAGAATACCAACGGTGGGATTCTCGGTCGCCAGTTTCACCTTGCGATCATAGTAGTTCACATACATCTGCATTTGCCCTAAGTCTTGATGCGTAACGCTACCAATCTTGAGATCGATGAGGACAAAACATTGGAGCAGGCGATTGAAAAATACCAGATCCACATAAAAGTGCTGTTCATCAAAGGTCAGTCGTTCCTGCCGACCTACGAAGGTATAGCCCTTTCCAAGTTCCAAGAGAAAATGCTGTAATTCATCAATGATGCGTTGTTCCAAATCCGACTCCGAATAGCGGCTCTCTTCGGGGATTCCCAAGAACTCCAGGATGTACGGATCTTTCACGATGTCCTCGGGACGTTCCACAATCATGCCCTGTTTGGATATCTCGGCGATATCTTTCTTATCACGAGAAAGTGCCAACCGCTCATAGAGAGCAGAGTTGAACTGTCGCTTCAACTCGCGCAGACTCCATCGCTCGTTTGTAGCCTCATTTTCATAGAATTTGCGTTCCTTGTCATTTGTGATGCGCATGAGAAACAAATAGTGTGACCAGCTCAAAGTGAATTGCGTAGAGAGTGTCTGCAAATTGGTCGAAGGCGGTTCAAAAATCCGAGACGCTGTTTCGGATTTCTGCACGATCGATTCCCGAGACGGTGTTTCGGAAATCACCTCGTTGCTATATGTAATGTAAAAACGACGCATATTCTCGAGATTATCTACCGAGAAACCTCTGCCAAAGCGATTCGTAAGATTTTTCGAGAGTTCTTTTAAGACGCTCTTTCCATATTCTGCACGCAGTTCACCCTTTTGCTCGTGCTCCACGATCATGCGGCCAATTTCATAGTAAGTAACGATCATTGTGGAGTTGACCACAGTGACAACATGCTGCTTGGCGTTTTCAATAAGAGCGGCAATTTGCTCCACCAAATGATCGTTGCTGTCTATATTTGCTAATTCTTTGCTCATACTCACACCTACAAAGTAAAATGCCCCCGAGTGTGCACAAAAACATCGGCTTCCTTAACGACTGAAAGAGAACTTCCTTTTCTACTTTTGCAGCGCAGCCGTGTCGATCACCGTTCCATCCAGTGCCTCACAGGCGATGCGGAGATGATGTGCATCCGCCTCCAGATAGAGGTAGTTCGATGGTGCGGGATTCGCGGAGGCGGCGAGGTCGTAGGGCTCGGGAGGGACATCGAAGTACTCATCGCCGCCCGGTCCTCCGAGGAGATAGAGCGTCCCCTGAGCGTCCGTCTGCCCCGCGCGGATCTGACGCCGCCGATAGGCGTGGACGTGACCCGTGACAACGAGGTCGATGCCGCACGCATCGAATACATCCATAAAGATGCGCCCCACATCACTGATGCCGTGCTGCGTCTCCTGTATGGTCTGATACTCTCCATAGGCGAGAATGTCCTTGTGCATGAGGACGATTTTCCATGGGGCGGAGGATGCCGCTGCATCGCGTTTCAGCCAAGCGAGCTGCTCCTCATTCAGCGCCGCACCGCGCGCGCCGCACTCAAGGAACTGTGTATCGAGGACGATCACGTGCACGGCACCAAGATCAAAGGAATAATAGTGCCCACGAAATGCCGTGCTGCCGTTTTCGGGCAGGGCAAAGGTCCTTAGATAGCGCAGCGGCAGGGTGTCTGTCCACGCGAGGCTGTAATACTCATGATTGCCGAGCACGGGGACATGAGGAGCGCGTGCGAGCGGGGAAGGATTCCCCTCCATCGCCGCGAAGAAGCTGTCCCAATGCCACGTAGATTCACCGTTGTCGGTGAGGTCACCGACGAGTGCGGCAAAATCCGCATCGCTGTGACGCTGCCATGCTGCCTGATAGAGGTCGTTCCAGACACTGTAATCCTCCCCGCATTGGCTGTCCGAAAAGAGCAGGGCACGCACGGGCGTACGGACTGCATGTGGGGCTGACAGGGGAATCCAATCGGATGTCCCTGCCGTATGCGTGACACGGTAGGCACCGCCGCCTGCGGGCAGAGGGATCTCTGCGTGGTAGACGAACTGCTCTGTGTCATCTATCGTGAAATGCGTGTAAGAGGGGACGAATGCCGTGATATGTCCGTCTCTTCCGCTGCGCAGCTCGACATGTGCGCCGCGCAGGAGAGTGGGTGCGTCCCACTGGATCATACGCGTGCTGCTTGGCTGTGCCGTAATGATCTGGCGCAGGTGGCGGATGCCGTCTGCTGCGGCTGCGGCACGGGATGAAAAGAGACCGCCGAGTCCTATTGCGAGAATGGACTGAAGGGCGGTCTGAAGGAAATGGCGTCGTGTCATGATTTTTTCTCCACATCCTGCACGGCGGTCTCTGTGCGCATCATGCGTCGTTCAAAACGGATGGCGGTGTAGATGAGAATGGCGGCACAGATAACGACAATGACCAGGCGCGTCTTATCCTCCTGCTGCATGATGAGGTCATGTCCGATGATTGCCTCGATGCCCGTCGAGGGGAATTTTCCGACGAGAGAGGCGAGGACATAGTCGCGCAGGCGGATCGAGGAGAGGGCACCGACGGCATTCATGACAGCGGAGGGCAGGTACGGCACCATGCGTCCGATGAGCATGATGATGAAGCCCTTGCTGCCGCTGTAGTGATCGACCTTCGCGAGAAAGGGGCTCTTGGCGATCGCCTTTTCCGCCGCATCGCGGAAGTAGAAGCGCATCAGTACGAAGGCGACCGTGACACCGACGGTCTCTGCGACACAGGACAGGATGATGCCGGGGACAATGCCGAAGAGAATGACGTTTGCCGTCGAAAAAATGACGGCGGGCGGAAAGCCAAGTGCATTGGTAAAGAGGGTGAGCAAAAAGGCGAAGAGGACTGCGCCCTCGCCGAAGGTGTGAATGTACTCCACCGTCGCCGGAATATCACCGCTGGCAAGCAGGGTGAAGAGCGAAGGGAGAAACTGCGGTGCAATGAGATGGATGATGACAAAGAGAAGAATGATGGCGAGTGCCGCACCGAGTTTGAGGATGCCCATGCCCTGTGGTCGTTTCACGTGAGTACCTCCTCCTAAAGGGGGGTCAGTTCATAAACAACATGGCGAATGCGCCGAGGAGCAGGGCGAGACTAAAGCCCTGCATGGCGTTCGCGATGCTCTTGCCGTAGGCGGCGGAAAAATGTGCTGCGATTTTGCGCAGCTCGAAGATGAGGAAGGACAGACAGAAGAAGACGAGAGCCGTGTCGTCCTGTGTCCACCCGTAGGCGAAGATCAGTGCCGTGAGGACGATGCCGGTCTGCTCCCCGCGGGAGAAGAGACGCTGTGGCTCCTGTGCCCGCTCGCGCTCGTCGATCTGTGCGCGGGTCAGCGGGATGCCCATCTCGTCCATTTTTTCCTGATCGCGGTCAAACCATCGGTAGTGGAACCCCATGGATCTTCACCTCCATCGTTTTGTTCGGACTAATTGGATGCGATGCGCCGCTGCGTCGGCAGATTGCCGGGCTTCGGCAGGTCAGGACGCTTGCTTGGGCGCAGTGATGGCTTCTCGGGCGCAGGCTGTACGGGCGGATTGGGCGCGCTCGGCGTGGGATGTGACGGGCGGCCGTTCTTGTTCTGCGCCGCCTCCATACGCGCGCGCATGCGTGCCCGCTGCTGTTCCTGCTCCGCACGCTCCTGCTGCATGATGCGCAGCCGCTCCGTCTGCAGCTCATCCGAGCCGTAGTAGACGCGTGCCTCCTCCACGATCTCCGGCAGCTCTGCATAGAGATAGCGGCCGGGACAGGCTGTTGCGTTAAAGTCGCGGTGCCCCTTCACCGTGACGCCCCAGATGGGATCCAGCTGATAGACGGTGCAGAGTGCGGCGATCAGATGCGCGGCGCTGTGTTTCTGTGCCTCGGTCGGGACAGCGTCCTCGAAATTTCCGACGATGTTGATACCGACGGTATGTCGATTCTCGCCGTAGACATGTGCGCCGACGGTGCCCATGGGGCGTCCCTCCTCGATCGTGCCGTCCTTGCGGATGAGGAAGTGATAGCCGATGCCCGCCCAGCCATTGTGCAGATGCCACTCATGGACAGTCGCAGCGGAGACATCTGCGTTCGTGTTGCCAATGTGATGAATGACGATGCAGTCCGTGACAAAACGGTTTTCGAGTGCGCCAAAGGAGAGATACGTCGGCTTTATCGTCACGCCCGGAAGGGCGGAGGGAATGTACCATGATGCTTCTGCTGCATCGGGGAAAAAGGGGAAAAGGGCTGCACCGATGCCGACGAGGGTCATGCGGCGCAGAAAGTCTCTACGGTTCATGTGGAATCTCCCGGGAAATGATCGTGTGGTCGTGGATGCGCAGCTCCGTCTCATGCAGCGCATAGAGGGTCGAGCGATGCCCGACGCTGATGATGCCCGACGCAGGAAGCTCCTGTCGGAGCAGCTCGTACAGGGCGCGTTCGCGCGGCTCGTCGAGGGCGGACGTTGCCTCATCGAGAAAGATCCAGTCGGGGCGGATGAGCAGGATGCGTGCAAAGGCAAGACGCTGCTGCTCACCGAGCGACAGGATACGGCTCCAGTCGTCCGTGTCGGATAGGCGCGGTGCGAGGTGGGGGAGTCCGACCTGCGCGAGCACGCGCGCCATCTCCGTATCGGAGGCGGCCGCCGTGCACGGGTAAGAGAGTGCGCGGCGGAGTGTGCCGAGCGGCAGGTAGGGATGCTGCGGGAGGAAGAGGCGCGACGAGCGCTTAGGCATCGTTACAGTGCCACTGCCCGCGAACCAGATCCCTGCGACAGCGCGCAGGAGCGTGCTCTTGCCGACGCCCGACTCCCCCGTGACGAGCGCACGGCTGCCCTGCGGCAGGGTCAGTGCGGAGACGGCAAAGAGTTCCGCACCGTGCGGGAGCGCGACGTGTAGATCGCTGAGACGCAGTGCGTCCTCCGCATCGTCCTCGTGGACGATCATGGGCGGCACGGCAGCTGCCTCGTTGATATGCGCCGTAAAGCCCGACAGTCGCTGGATGACGGCGGACAGCTCGGCGATGGAGCTGTAGGAGTCAACGAAGAAGGACAGCGCATCCTGCACACGGCCGAATGCCGAGATGGTCTGCATCAGACCGCCGAGGGCGATCTCGCCCGCATAGTAGCGCGGCGCCGCCATGATGAGCGGGAAGATAATGGCGAGCTGCCCGTAGCCGTTCACGTAGAAGTTCAGCAGCTTCGTCCGCCGCATCAGCCCCCAGTAGTTTTTAATGACATTGGCAAAGCGCTCCTTGAACCCCTGTGTCTCCGCCATCTCGCCGCGATAGAACGCGATGCTCTCGCTGTTCTCCCGCACGCGCATCATGCTGAAACGAAAATCCGCCTCGTAGCGCTGCTGATCGAAATTCAGTCGGATGAGTTTTCGCCCGACCAGATGGACGAGGACACTGCCAACGCCCGCATAGAGGAGGGACAGCCAGAACATATAGCCGTAGATGGTGAATGTCTCACTCCCGATGGGGACAGTGAGCGCCCCTGACAGATTCCACAGCACGACGGCGAATGCGCCGAGTGTCGTGAGCTGTTTCAGTGCGCCGACGAGAAGCGTCAGCGTCAGCGTGACGAACTGATTGATGTCCTCGCTGATACGCTGGTCGGGGTTGTCCGTGTCGCTGCGCAGTACCTGCAGACGGTAGTAGACCTGCCCACGCATCCAGCGCGCTAGATACGCCTCCGTCATCCATGTGCGCCAGTGGATCGTCAGCATCTGCCGCAGATAGACGGCATAGACGGCAATGACGATGTAGAGGAGGGCAAGCCCCGTAAACGTGCCGATGAGCGGCCAAAAGGAAGCCCAGTCATACGCTTGGAGTGCATCGTAGAAATTGCGGTACCAGTCGTTGATGCGGACGAGCAGATAGACCATGACGAGATTGAGCACGATCACGGATGCAAGCAGTCCGCGCGCTTTCCACTTTTCCGCAGAGCTCCAATATCCCTTGAACAGCTGCCAAAAGCCACGGATGAGGGGCAGTTTCACACCGTATCCTCCTTTTTTGAACGAACGGTATTTATTATAGTATTTTTTCATCAGAACCGCAAGGGAGCGCATCGGGAAATGAAAGATGCTATCATTGACGGATACATCAATATATAGTAGAATACAGCCGTATCAACTATATGGTTATCGAGCGGAAAGGACTTGCCATGGATTCTATCGCGCAGGGCATCACATTTTTTAAGCAGGGCGGCATCGTCATGTATTTCTTGGCGATTGCGTCCATTTTTGTTGTCTTTATTGGAATCGAGCGCGCATTTTACTTTGCACGCGCGGATGCAGGACGTGCGTTTGCGCACGCCTTCATGCTCCATATTGCCAATGCTCGCTATGCGGAGGCGCTTGCCCTTGCACGCGACCAGCGCGGCGCGATTGCCGACATTCTGTTCAGTGCGATCACCAAGAACAGCGGCCGTGCCGATCGGATGAGTGCCTACATGGAGATCCAGTCCGGCATCGCCCTCTCTAAGATGCGGCGGCGCATCTACTACCTGAGCGTGATCGTGACGATGGCGCCGCTCCTCGGCCTCCTAGGGACGATCAGCGGCATGATTACGACGTTCAGCGTGTTCAACATCCAGGCGGGCGAGCCGGCGGCGATCACGGGCGGCATCGGTGAGGCGCTGATTGCGACGGCGATGGGACTCTGCGTTGCCCTCGTTGCCCTGATGGTGCATGCGTATTTCTCCCAGCGGATCGAGAACATCGTCACGGATATGGAGATGTGCTTTTCTGCTGCTGAGAGCAGCCGTCTCGCTCTCGCCGATGCTGCCGGCGTCACGGCGGACGATGCAGCGGAGGGGGCGGCACAATGAGACTGCGTGACCGCAGGGCATTCGGAAAGCCTGAGGTCGTCATCATCCCGATGATCGACATCATGTTCTTCCTGCTCGTCTTCTTCATCATGAGTACACTCTACATGGTCAACGTCAAGACCGTGGATGTAAATCTCCCCAAGGCGCAGTCGGCACAGACGCAGCTGAACGTGACCTATCTCGTCACGGTGCGCAAGGATGGCTCACTCTGGCTCGAGGATCAGCCGATTGATGCGGATACCCTCGTGCAGCAGGCACGCATGGAGTCACAAAAAAATCCGCGCTTTGCCGTCGTCGTGCGCGCGGATGGGGATATGAACTACAGCGGCGTCATGGAGCTGCTGGATCGCTTCCGCCAGGCGGGGATTACGCGCTTTGGACTAGCGGCGCAGTAAGGGAATAGAAACAGGGGCTGCTCTGTACGATTTCACTTCGTACAGCAGCCCCTATCTTTATCGAGATGCGCCGTAAAACCCCTCGTTTCAGCTATGGGGATATAAGGCGCGTCCGCCGAATTTGCGTAAGCAATTGAAGGCGGACGACTGCTCTAGCCGTTGTATTAGCTATAAAAATATAATATA
>ERZ773212.370-NODE-370-length-22765-cov-4.717745_pt1 | contig 22765 bp, 31 predicted proteins | sample MGYA00581005_ERZ773212 | MGnify/ENA primary metagenome ERZ773212 (study PRJEB29015, sample SAMEA2738154) | human oral metagenome | biome: human oral; feature: human-associated habitat; material: saliva | place: China | collected 2196 ... | reverse complement strand
TTAGCTGGTTAGTTGGCCAGTGGGGAGTGGCGTGGTTAGGCTCCAGGGTAGTAGTGGGCGGGGCGGTTCTGGGACTAGTTGTCGTTCTCCTTGGCGATTTGAGCTGTGTTGAGGATGGGGGTGATTTGGACGAATGCTGGTCCCAGAGCGAGTGAGGGAGGCTAGTGGCTCTGGTAGGAGAGATGTCGTAAGAGTAACCTGTTCTCGTTATCCCCATGCTGGGTTGTCATGAGGGGTGGGGATGGCGGACCGGGATGGGGAGTTGGTCTCTCCCAGTACAAGTGGGAGTCGTAGGTAGATGTCTGGGCTAGTTGCGCTAATTCCAGGGCAGTAGCAGATGCGATGAGTCTGGAAGAGTCGGTGCGGTGGTGGATGTGCTGTGAGCGGTGGTAGCCGGATGGGGTGAGATGGACTGGTTCTAGGGCTGGAGAGGAAGACGCTGGGCTGGGGATGGAGGTAGTTCCAGGTCAAGGCAGTGAAGGATGCAGAGGAGGACTGGTAGTCGGAAGTCGTTGACACCCGCCTAGACTAGGTGGAGGTGGAGGTCCTATCTGGTGCAGTTGGAGTAGTGGGGGTAGTCGTGGCAGTGGTGGATGAACTGTAGGAGTAGGGGATGGGAATGGAGTTGGGAGGGGAGTAGTAGCCTCTGGTGCTACTGGCGATGGATGGGGCTGATGAGCTGGATGGGTACTTAATGGATTGGGAGAGTGTTAAACTGGGATGAGGCTGGAATGGGGAAGGGGTGATGACGCTGCTTGCTTCGTGGACTAGGGCGCGGCTGGGAGGGGGCAATGCAACTGCCTTTCAGCTCAGGACGAATTGGCTTGGCTAATGGGGTTAGGCTCTGTTCCTCCAGTTCAAGACGAACTAACCTGACTCTGGGTTTAGAGTCTAAACGTAGATTGAGGATGGACTGGCTCTATGGATAAGGTAGGATTGGCTGGTAGCGCTGGATTGAGCTATGACGCGGGTGGACCGTGGTGAGCCTTCTACTGAAACCGAGGATGGCTAGATGAGAGGAACGCCCCTCGTGGACGTGTGTATCCGCGAGGGGCGTTGAGATGGTATCACCGGTAGTGACCATGGTCGGCATGCGTGGCTTTAGCTCCGTAGGCCTCTCTAGTGAATAGTGGTAGCTGGCATCATGGTTTTGGATGATCCTAATCCCTATTGCCGACGTAAGCGTGCAATGCCCCGAATTGGTAGGAGAGCTATAGGTGCCCCTGCTAACCGCCGGAGAGGTTGGGGGGGGTGGCCTGGATGAGGTCCGTCGTGCTTGGTTCCTCGCGAGGCTGGCTGTTGTCGTTGTCTGGGTTGTAGAGAATGGTGAGGGTAAAGCGGATGACGCTGTTGATTTCCAGGGACAGGTCTCCGTAGTTGACGAATGGTGGGGTGATCTGTCGCCAGCTGCCGTTGGCCTGTTTTATGAGGTAGAAGGTAACGCCGAATTCAGTCGCCCCGAGTTCAGCGACCGTGCCAGTGGGGTACTTGTCCGGGGTGTCGTATTGGCCGTACTCTTCTGTAGCGTGCTCTTCCTTGGAAAGTGCTTTCTGGATGCGTACAGCAGTATTCCAGTCCCGAGGGTTGAGGTGAATGAGCTTGCCTGTTTCGCTGGGGCGCTCAACGATATTGATCATGGTCTCCCACCCTACTACTTGGACGAGATGAGGTTGGTCATGTTGTTGAGTGCATCTTCGTATTCCTTACGAACCTTGGCCACTTCCTCGTCAGTGTAGAAAAGCTGACGGTAGCAGAAATAACGGGTGGGGTCTGTGCCGTTCAGCACTTCGGTCGTATAGAAGGTATCGCCGTCGATGTTCTTTAGGGATGATTCGAGGGCGCTAATGTACTTGATGACGAGTGGGTTGTCAGCGTCAATCTTCATGGAGAAGGGGTTAGAGGCTGACAGCATAGCACTAGATGCATGAAGGGCGATGGCAACCAGGCAGCTCTGCCGGTCGCCAATAAGCCTAGTGAAGTCATCCTGCTGCTCGCTGGTCAGCGATGCCCATGCCTCGTTCAGCGCACCCATGGTTACGAGTTCACCGGCAGCTGCACTGAGTTGTGCTGCGACCTCAGCGATCTTGTTGGCGTTCATGATGTCTCCTTGCTTCTTTCGTGGCACTCTCGGCTTCGATACCTAAAGTATATCACACACTGTAGTCAGGGTCTACTCGAAACGAGCAAAACAGTCAGCAATCATTCAGGCATAAAGAAAGAGCCAGGCCGGTGGCGATTACATCCTGACCTGGCTCTTTCGTTGTGTGCGTGCAAATCGAGTGCCCGCGACCTCTCTCAGTAGTAGGGGACGTAGGTTGCGATTGCCTTGCGATGCGCAGCAGTCTGCTCTGTGAGGTTGGCCGCGAGCGACTGGTCATCGTAGGTAGTGCCATCGGGGCTGACCCAGTCATCGTTGCGCCTGAAGTACTGCATGTCCTTATGGGTCACGTCGATGGTGGGACCCACGGTGATGATGAGCGACCCAATAGGGAGTCGGCGCAGATCTGTCTTGCCCCGCATATCGAGGTGTACGGTGGTGGCCTTGTTGAAGATCATGTGGGCCGGTCCTTTCGTGAGTTGGTAGGTCAGGCCGCTGGGCCAGGTGATTTGCGTGTCAGTATCCGGCACGCTTGTATGCGTTAATAGCATCGTAATTGGTCTGCAGCTCCAGGCGAGGACCGATGTAGTAGTCAAATTCGTACCCGTATCGCCAATGGCGTCCATTACGATACTCAATGGCATACACGAGTCGCGGGTAATAGCCCACGTCAAAATGTGCCCACTTGTAGGGGTAACTCAGCTCGCCACTGTCGAAAAAGTCGATCAGGTCGTTAGGCCGGAAAATTGTTTCGTGCTCATCGTGCCGCTTGGACAGCCAGCCGTTACGGCGCACAGTTGCCCAGCTCTTATCATTCTTAGGGTACTCGGTCCAGATTTTAACCCTTGCGTACACATTCGAATCGAAGTTGATCACTGTTTTGTCCTTCCGGTAGTTGTTCTCGGTGTCTTAGAGAATGGAGCTGAGCTGCGTCTTGTCGCCGAACTGCTGAGCGATGTTTGCCATCTCTCGGTCAGTGAGATAGAGGGGAGGGTTGAGGCCGATGGAGTAGTACCACTGGTTTGCGTCGGACTTGCTGAAGAGTCGCCCATCAATAAAGATGTCCGTACCAGGACGGAGCTTGGTGAGGTCTGCGGTGACCTGTTCGCCAAGGCTATCTCTGATATCAACCACGGGGCTGATGTGGTAGGAATCGTTGTTGATGACGTCGGAGATGATCTCACTCATCTCAATGTCGCTCAGCATGGGATTTCCTCTCGCCCTTCGTCTGGGGTATCTTCCCCGTCGATAGCTAAAGTATATCACAAACTATCGGCAGCGTCTACCTGAAAAGGGCAACAACGGCCACACAATTCTAGGGCTACTACCCCTGACTAGCTACCGACAATGCAGGTCAAATGTCGTACCTCGCGAAACGTGCGGCTTTGCTCGGCGGGTAGAAACGGACGAGGCTGGCATCTAATCGGTCCCAGTGACTCGCGAGGAGACCCAGCTTGTCGATGGTGAGCTTGAGTTCCTGCTCCGTACGGTAGTCGAGGTCGTCGTGAGCATCGAGCATTTCCCGGCATCGGCGAATGAGCTGCTCAATCTGGTCCTTGGTAGGATGGATGCCGATGGTATCTTGCGCAAGATCGGTGAGTCGGCTCCACATCATGATTGGGCTCTCACAACGAATCTTGTCGTGACTATCTCGGGTGGCCATCGTGTGAGCATCTGGGGTCTTGCGATCAATGATGAGTTCTAGTTCGCCCTCGTTGCTCACCATCTCACGTGCCTGCGGGTAGATGTAACCGTTGAGAATGATGCGTGCGCGGTGTTCTCGCTGCATCCAATCGGGCATGTGGCTCACCTCCTTATGGTAGTAGGTGAGATATGAGGTCCAGTGCATGGTCACAATTCTCGTCCTTCGTTAGTCTCCCGTCGATTGAGACGATCTTGGTGGATTTGGCGTAGCCGCTCCTGGATCTGGCGATTTTCATAAAAACTACGGCGCTCTCCATCTTCAGCTTCGATGCCTAGTTTCACTGCATTACCCCTGGAATTTTCCTCATCCATTTTATCCATGGCCGAGCTATCGAAGTGTGTCTTAGAGATGCCATGCCAGCGCGACGCAAGAGACTCAGCCTTTTCATCGCCCGCCCAATGCATGCTTTCATACGTAGCGGCGATAGCTTCCGAAAGCTGCCAAAGAACGAGACAGTCATCTTCGCCGTAGGGTCGATCAAGTTTACTCTTGGCGTCTACGTACTGAGCGATAAGCTCCATAAGATCGTCGAACATTTTATTCTTCTTTCACTCAGGCTTATAGAGGATAGTAATGGTGACGTAGCTCGAAGCTTCGATGGACGACGAGCTAATGCTACTGCCGATGGCCACCTCGTACCAGGCGTTATTTTGCTTAACGAGATGCATGTGGGCGCTGCCGGGAGCCTGGAATTGAATTGCGGTGCCTTCTGGAAGGTCGCTCAGGCATCCTGGGTATTCCTCGTAGTCGGAGAAGAGGCTAATCTCCTTGGACGTGAGCTTAATTATCTCGTAGAAGTAGTAGCCTAGGTAGAATCCTGGATTAATGGACATCTGCTTACCGATGCTCGTATTTGGTACCTGAATAATCCTGATCACTGGCATTCCTTTTCTTCGTCGTTCTTATTGGCTTCGATACCTAAAGTATATCACAAACTGTCGGAAGTAGATCCGGAAGAAAGCAGCGGTAAGATCAGCTCCGCCACACCCGCAGCCAGCCACTAAAACGACAGGGTGTCCGGGTAATCGATCCTTGGAGTCTTGCGCCCATTAAGCCAGTTGTGGTAGATGATGGTAAGTCGCATCATGACACTTCGCTTAGCCATCGCATCACGGAGCGTCAAGGGCACACGCGAGACGTACCCTTCCGAGACCTTGGACAGGGAGTCGTGTAGTAGGGCTGAGTAGTATTCGATGACTTCAGCAGTTTTCTCGTTGTCCCGCGTGAGCAGTGACATTCGAAGAACAACGCTTTCGTGTACTCGCGAGGTCACGCGAACGTACACGGCATCCGGTTTTGAGCCATCCTCGCATATAACCGGGAGTGGCCCTTTCGCGCTAGGGTTGAATGGGAAATAGATATGGATGCTCGTCTCGTGTGAATTGCGCATCCCGGGAGTAAGGTTCACCTGGGCCCAGTACCACCCTTTCATAGAGGTAGGCATGAGGGCTGAGGCATCAACGGATGGATGCTCGCCTGATCCTGCCATGTTGAGTTTGACTACTCGGTAGATGGCATCCCGTAGGTGCCTGTTAAGCCAGCCTGCCTCAATCTCTCGGTGGAGCGCTTCCATAGCGCCCTTGTATTCGTCGATGTGCGCCATAGCAGTTTCTTCCTCTTTTCGGGATGACCCCTGTACTTGCTAAAATCTCAGGGTGGCCCGATGTCCAGGTTAAGCGGCGGGCGGCAACTCCTCCTGAACCGCCTCCGCCACCTTCCAAGTGCCAACGTATCCGCAGAACCAACCTGCCCAATATTCCCGATGGATAGGTTCCGTGTACCTGTTTTCTGCGAATAGCATGGCATCCTCTTTTCGTCAGGGCCTTCTCTTGATATCTAAAGTATATCACACATGCCTCGGTAGCGGCTACCCGGATAGACAGCGCATCTCGCAAAGGCCAGGTCCATACGTCGGCTCAAGTTACACTGAACTCTCCGACCGCCAAGGCATAGTAATGCCCCTGCCAACCCAATACGGGATGACGGGGCATTAACACAACCTCACTCGCCAGCGAACACTGGCGCGGGGTCCAGTCCTCGCTTGCGTAGCAGATGGGCTGCAACCATCTTCGCGTAGGGCGAGAAATGGTGGTAGATGTCCTGCTCCCACTGGGGCTGGTTGCCGTGGTTGAAATGCATGATGGCGGTGGCCCCGGTAATGATGCTATCGTTGACGGCTATCTCATCGTGATCGAGCATGAAAAGATGGTTGTCGTACTCGCCAGCCTGTCGAAGAGCCAGATCAGACTGAACGCGGACGTCAAGCTGACGACAGTACCCATCTTCAATAGCGATGAAGATATCCTTGGGGTTCGCCAGGTGCTTACCTAGCTCTAGCAGCGAGATAGGCTGCATCGCATCTCGCGTGAAGTAATACGACTTCGTGTACGAGGATGCAAGAGCCTTGTGCTCCCAGCGAATTTGCCGAATCGCCATGTTTCCTTCATGGGAGAATCCTGTTTCTCTCCTGGGGCTTGCGATAACGAAGGGAGGGTTGTCAATGAGCCAGGTGAGGGGAGTTGCCATCTCTAGGTAATAGGAGACGAGAACAGCCATCGGTTTCTGCCAATTCCAGCAGTTCGTAATACCGCCAGCCAGGAAGACATCAATAAGAGGAATGTCATCGAACTCCGTGTTGTCAGGGGTGATGAAGCGCGCCTGAGTGTTCTGCTGGACTTGGTCCAGGGGAAGTAAGTGGGCGTCGTTGACGAGCTGGCGGATGGAAGTGCCCATGGCGTTCTTTCTTGGTAGTGCTTTTATGCGGATGGCCGACGATTACTTGTCGTGCGGATTGTAGATGACCGTAAGAAGTGCGGTTGCATCTACGCTATCGATGTCCTCTGCGAAAGACTGGAACGGCGGCGTAATCTGCTGCCAGTACCCGTCATCTGTCTTCATAACGTAGTATGTGCCATTCCCGATGGAGTTAAGGATGGCCACGGTACCGACAGGGCAGTCTTTCGGGTTACCGAGCTTGCTGCGGCTCTTGGCCTGGATAGGCTGCTCCTCGCTGAGGGCTTCTGCGATCTTGCGAGGACTGGTGTAGAACTGGGGGTTGAGGTGGATGAGCTTTCCGGTAATGGTGGGTCGCTCAGCAACGACGATCATGCGCTTTCCTTCCTAACGATCATCTTCATCGAGGGCAACGAGAGCGAGGCCGAAGGCATCCCCGAACGCTTCGTACGTAAAAGATGCCTGGCAGAGGAGGTGCGGGTGAGGGTCGCCAACGTACTTAATGTAGAGGGAATGCGTGCAGTTGCCGTCCCCGTTCCCTGTCCCTTCGATATAGGCGTCGCTGATAGCCAGGTGCTCAACGAAGTTAGGCTGCATCTCATAAACGCTGGACCGATCTACGTTGGTGGCGTACACAGCAGTACCGTCGTCAAAGACGAGGTGGTGGGCGGGGGCGTGTGGATCATGCACTAGCTTCTTGCCTAGGAAATGCTGCGTAAAGAACTGGGTCTGGTCCCAGTAGGTCCGGAGAACGTTCGTGTCCCAAACGATATCGTCCATAATCGCTCACCCTTCCGCTGTAGTCATTTCTTCCGATACCTAAAGTATACCACAGATTCCTCTCCTTTGTCTCTCGAAAGAGTACTGCCCTGGCTATGCATGAGCCTAATTGCGTAGCCAGGGCAGTAAGGGGTGTAGGACCTCGGTGATGTGCTGCTTCGTCTACCAGTAGAGGACTGATATCAGTAGGACCACGGCAGCCATCAGAGCAGCCTTTACCACGAAGCGCGCAATTCGGGAGTTTCTTTCGTACTCCAAGAAACCAACAACGAGGGGCTTGGCAGGGATATTGATGCCAGCCTTCGCCCCGTGGTATCGTGCTTTGCGGTACCATTCGTCCCCGGCCTCCCTACTGGCTTGACGGTACGGGTTGCCTAGGCATAGGCCATAGTAGATATTAGCCACATCACGGGCGGCGTCGGAGAGTTCCCGATGACCAACTTTCCCTTGATTGAATCCGATCTCAAGTAGCTTATACTCGATAATGGCCTCTTGGACGTCGTGGATGTCGTCTGCCGTACGCACGCCCCTCACCATTCCGAGACATACGTATTCGGGTACATCTTACGGATGATGTACTCTGGATCGACATGCTGCTTAACTGTACGTGCAGGAATGTTCAGTGCCGATTCCTTCAGCTGGTCCGCATCTGTGCACAGCGGTGCGATGGAGTCCCAGAACTGAATGAGCTGGCTCTCCGTGTGGGTGACCCATTCATCGTCCTCAAGGGCGTAGACATAGAAGCCGATGTCGTAGTCGTACCCTACGTTCGGCCTGTCGTATGATGAGATGTAGGTGGCCTTGTAGTCGATGTTGCCTACTCGGTGGACGTGGTTCTCGTAAGGCTTCATCCAGTCCTGATATAGGGGTCGCCCGTCGTACCCCCAGTCCATATGGAACTGCGGGATAAATGCGAACTTATCTGCGGTGTCCTTGACGCCTTGCTTTTCTGAGTAGACGGGCAAGTAATAGACAGAGAACGTACCACTCTTACGAGTGGTATCGTAGATGGAGGACTCCACGAACAGCTCGCGCTCAACATCCTCAACGGTCTTACAGAGCGAGTACTTGCCTTTAAGTGCTATATCTGTGTAGATGACTGTATGGCCATGGTCCGCGAGGCAGTTATTAGCTGTACGCCAAAACGCCTCACGCTCGCTCCTGTATACGCCGACCCGGTAGCCACCGCCGACCTGGATCGCTCCTACTGAATACACTGTTATGTCCTCCTGATAGATATTACTTACATGGCGCGTGGCAGTGGTAGGATGGTTCTATCACTGCCACGCGCTATTGCTCACTTTAGCAGCGATATCACGACCCCGTAGATGACGGCCAGGGCTACGATAGCCGCAGGCACGAACACGATGAAAGTCATGAGCCAATCCGGGAAGTACCTATCAATGCGTCGGTGCTGAAGGTACTTGAGTTTGCTGTTTGCATCGAAAGTCCAACCTTTTTCGTATGCAAGCCGGGGGCTATGGCGCTCTGCCCTGCGAACCCACTTCCTCGCACGCCTCTCGTTCCTCCAGGATGGACGGTTGATACCGGCATCCGCATATGCATCGGCTACAGCGTAGGCAGCCTCGGCAAGCGCCTCACCATCACGATTCTCTACCTCAGCTACGCGATAGCTGGAGACCGCCTCTAGAATCTTGGCCTCGTCGTTCTCTTTTGTCATTTCTTACTCCATTTCTAGTCTAGGAAAGAGCCTGTTGCCACAATGCCGTGTACGCCGGTGTTATGGGTTGCCGCCGTAACGGCCAAGTGCCTCATAAGTCGTTCACGGCTATCGTATGGTGCATCCCAGACATCCCATCCAAAGAGCCTCAGGAACTCCCGCTCTTCTCCCTCTGACTGAGCGAAGATTCTCATGATGCCTGGCTCATGGTGGACCTTGTCGACCTCACGCACAAATTCAATGTCGGGGAACTCGGTATCATGGATGTTCTTAATGGTCTCGGTAAGATTGTCGACATTGAGATAGTATGTCGACCCATCCCACTTGTTCTTGTGCGTCTGGAAGTTGATGTACCCGTGCCATTCTCCGTCACTCATGGTGAAGTTGAGGTAGATGGTGTAGGTGTCGATTCCCTCTGACCAGAACGCCTGAGTGTCGCACCACTGAGAATCAGGGATATTGAGGCTGACGCCTTGAACTGTAATCTTCATCTGTCGCCATCCTCAGTAAAGCGACAGCGCGTTCTGGTAATCGACCCTGGTCTTGCTACCGCCATGGTGCCACTTATCGTAGACTGCAGCGATACGCCGGGGAGCGCCAGACTTCAGCGCCCGGTCGATGGTCAGGGGCGCGTAGGAAACCGGCGTCTCCGTGGTGAAGTAGTACTCACCCGTATTGAGGTCGCCGTACCTCGTGTAGTCGGGGTGCTCGATGAAGCTGTCGGATGTGCTGCTCAGCTCGTCATTCATCAGATCTGAGTAGAACTCGATGACCTTCTTGGACTCGCTGGCGTTCGTGGTGAGCAAGACCAGTCGTCGTACGAATTTTCCATCAATACGGACATTCACTCGCGCGTACACAACGTCGGGGTTGATGTCGTATTCGCCCAGTCCCGACGCCGCCCCAATGCCGCTGGGCTTCTTCCGGAACGGGAAATAAATGGTGATACTAATGGCGTCGAAATCGTAGTATGCAGTAAAAGGTTGGTACGTAAGGTTCACCTGAGCCCAGTACCAGCCCGAGGCATAGGTAGCCATGATCTTTTCCGTGTCAACGACGGCTCCCTCGCCATCGCCGTTCATGTTAAGTTCGACGACGCGGGTAAGGACGGATGCAACGTCCTTGTCTGACCACCCCATCTTCAATGCATGACGGAGCGTTTCCATCTCCGACTGATATGCGGTCTTCTTTGTCTTTGCCATAATGGGACCTTTCGATCATGGGGGCTGCTCTTACCCTTCCGATACCTAAAGTATACCACAGACTGCGCTTTTCGGCTACCGGAACCTGACTTTGACTGACGGCATAGAAAAGGCCCAGGAGAGAATGCTGAGCACTCTAATCCTGGGCCTTTTCTTTTAGATGGGCGACGTCTAGACCCCCATCTCTTCAAGCTCAGTGAAACGGCGGACGACCTCCGATGCCTTCTTCGCAACCGCTTCCCAGATGAACATCGGGAGGCTCGGAGTATCCGTAGGGCTGAACGGGTTAATGGTGCCGGAGATGATCCCTGTGTACCCAGCTACAGAGCACTCGTAATCGACCATAGGGATATTGCCGGAGTATCCGTTAAACCAAGTGACGCTGATGTCTTCGACGGTCGCGGCCAGCCTCTTTTCATCTACGAGCTTCTGGTAAACCTTGCGATCCAAGTCGGTCGCGTTCGCAGCAAGGGCATCGCAGCCGCACGTGGGGATCGTGATGTCGTGTGCTCCCTTCGCGTACTTGGAGATATAGCAACAGAGAGTCAGGTTCAGTTCTTCATTCTCCCCGCGACTGGCAACCTCGTCGGGGTTGGCCTTGTAGCGGATGACTGCTTCCCTGAACGGGATGCTATAGATGTCGATGTAGACCTTGACGTCCATAACCTCTCCTGTATTTTTCTGGGGTCCCTCCCCGTCGGTACCTAAAGTATACCACAGACTGCGCTTTTCGGCTACAGGACCCACTACAGTAAGCAGGCATAAAGAAAGAGCCAGGCCGTAACTACACCACCACCGGCCTGGCTCCTCCTCTCGCCGGTTACTGCTGGACCTCTCCCTTACCTACCTTCTGGAACGACTCAACGAAGCGGTTCACGATACCCCGCGCCTCCTTCGCCACGGCCTCCCAGATGAACAGGGGCATATCGGGGGTATCTTCGATTCGAAGGGGATTGATGAAGCCCTTAACGATGTCGTTGCTCCCGGCGACCTTGCACTCAAAGCTAACAGTCGGCGGGCGAGAATAACCGCCATTCAGTTCGACCTCGATCTCGGAGACCGTGACTTGCAGCATCCCCGCACTGACCAGAGCATCGTAGATTCGGCGATCCAGCCTAGACCAAGACTCCATGATGCCGATAGATGCGCATGTCGGAAGGTGCAGTACTCCGATACCGCTAATGTCGTCGATGCGCTCAACCTGCGTCAGGTTAATTTCATCTTCGTTACGAGAGCCTTCTTTGGAGACCCAGTACCTCACGCTCGCCTCGTCTGAGTAGATGTCTGCGTGGAACTCTACGTCCATTCCAAATGCCTACCTTCGCTTCTATGGCGGTTTATGCTGTCAGTTCATTCGCTAACAGTCGTAAGTTCAGTAAAGCGACGCACGGCATCACGGGCCTTCGCGGCAGCAGCCTCCCAGATGAGAATAGGCATCTTAGGAGTGTCCTTCGGCTCAAACGGGTTGATCATGCCCGATACGACGCCTTCGATATTGGCGAACGTGCCCTCGAACTCAACCATAGGGACGCCTCCCACGAAGTGGTCGCATAGGATAATGCTGACCTCGGTAATGTCTGCATCGAGAATACCCTGGTCGATCATGGCCTGGTAGACCTTACGATCCAGGTCGGTTACGAACGCGCTATCTAGAGTGCTGTCCTTGCATGTGGGGACAACGATATCGCGTGCACCCTCACTGCCGGGGGCGATGAAGTCAACCTGAATGAAGTTGATCGTCTCCTGGTTGGCTGTAGCCTCGTTCGGAATGGCGCGGTAGCGGATCATGGCATCTCGGAAGAGGACGCCATTGAAAAAGATGTAGGTCTCGATATCCATTTGCTTTTCTTCCTCTTCGTGGGATATGGCTACCGGCGGTGGCAAGTGAAGATATCTACCACCGCCGGTTTAGGTGTCGGCTTAGATGCCGTTAGTTGTCGATCTGGTTGAGACGATTAGCAACCGACTTAATGGTCTCGCGTCCACTGTAATTGGGGTTGCGAGATGCCCCGTAGAAGTGAACGAACTGCTTGGCAGCCTCGTCCAGGATGCCGCCGTACTTCTTAACGTCGAGGTCCTGGACGACTAGCTTGCTGAGCGCTTCGTGGAACTTGGCGATGTCGTCGATGGGGTAGCGGCCAATGGCAGAGCCAGCGGGCTTGTACGCGAAGCGGCTCGCGTATGCGTTGGAGACGTGGGTATCTCCGTTGCTCATCTCGAAGATGAGTTCGATGCGGTAAACGTACTCAGTCGTGGTGCGGAGCTTATTGCCGTACATCGTCTCGTAAGAGACGGTTTGTTTCTTGACCAGCTCCATGTCGCCAATAACGCCATCGAGCTTCTTGATTCCGACCTTCACTGTATGCCTTTCTCTTTGGGGGCTTTCCCGTTCGATAGCTAAAGTATATCACAAATTGTAGATACCGTCTACCGGAAATGGGGGTGTGAGCTAGTCATGGCAAAGCGCCCGAGGCCAGACCTCCAATCTTTCTAGCCCCGGGCGCTGCACTACCCCTCTCCCTCTAAGCCCGCTCAGACCTCCATTTTTTCGATCATGTCCACGACGTCCTCAAGGTCCACGGTGGAGAGGTTGTCGAAGCGGGATCGCCGGGCGTACGTAGAGACGAGAGCATCCGCAGCGGCGTTCAGGACCTTCCAGTCCTTCCTCACATCGAAGTCTCGTTCGATCTTAAGCCCACGCATGGAATAGTTAAGGTCTTCGAGATCGACGATGGGGAACCGACCGACCGCAGGCCCAGCTTCCGTATCGGCGAACTTACTAATGTGCACGTCCGCGAAGTAGGAGCGACCGTTGCTCATCTGCATCCTAAGCTCAATACGGTAGACGCGCTCTTTCGTCGAACGCTTTTCGCCGTCGGGGGCAGTGAACTCCGTATCCCGCAGCAGAACGAGCTGCATGTCTCCAGCGGCGTCCTTAAGCTTCCTCACGCTAACCTTCATGTCTATCCCCTTCGTTCGTTCGGAGGCTTTCTCTCGTTCCTCCGTCGATAGCTAAAGTATAACACAAAGAGAGGTGCCCCGTCTACTCGAAACGGAGAAACGGGGCACCATAGGCAATCAGTAGATCGTCGAAAGACCTCTGATCATGCACTGGATGTAGTCGTTCATCGCCCCCTCGTTTCCAAAGTACTCAGCAGACCAAGCCGAGATAACCTGCTCAATGAGGTTGTCGATGGCCTTCTGCTCTGCCTGCTGTCGGTCATTCGGGTACATAAGCCAGATAGCAACGGTACTATCGTTGTTCTTGCTCTCTGCCTCGTCGTACTCATCGTAGTCATCATAGAACACGAGGTCCGGGAAAGCGGTATTTTGTATGTCCTTTGAGAACTTACCGATGTCGTTGATGTGGCTGTCGATCCCCATGCAGTCGTAGTAGCTATCGGTCCCGGCCACCGTGGCAGTGGACTCGTATGATCGGCCATCGCTCATCTCTACAAGAAAGTTCACCTTGTGCTCTGTGATGGTGACAATGTCGATGGTTGCGGACAACGCCTCGTCGGTGAGGTCGATATACGTGCTGCGAATCTTACGGACCTTGGTGACCGAGATTTTCATGATGTCATCTTTCGGCAATGGTAGGTGATGGGCTTCTCTTCCTTTGGATACCTAAAGTATATCACACAATGAATACCCGCGTCTAGTCGGAACGCGGCATTCAGAGGGCACTCCTCAAAATAGTACAGCAATTTACGGTGCCTCCACGGGGACTCGAACCCCGGACCTGCGGATTAGAAGTCCGCTGCTCTATCCACTGAGCTATAGAGGCTTAGTGTCCCCTCGGTGGGACTTGAACCCACACGTTCCATCATGAACACTGGAACCTAAATCCAGCGCGTCTGCCTATTCCGCCACGAGGGGTGGCTGTCGCCCTCCAATCCACTCGTCAGAGAGCGACATGGGTATCAAGAAAACTTCTTGATGACATCCGGCGAAACCACAACATAGAGGTTGTCGCGGCTCTTAAACTGGTCACGGATGAACTGGGCAAGCTCGATATTGGAGCGGATATTGCCCCGCCGGTCAACCCAGTAGTTCTCACCGGAGAACATCTTCTTAACCTTGAAGCACATGACGCCGTAGGTGCTCTGAATGACGGTACCGTCCTCCATGGCCTCGATGTCCATATCCTCCCACTTGCCGGTAAGGATGTTCTTGACGGGGGCGGTGGTAATGCCCTCGAACTTATCGTTGGTGGCGTCCTCCTGCCGCTCCTTCTGCTCTTCGTTGTCTGCGAGCTGGATGATCGCGATCTTGATCTCGTCGAGCAGCTGGTCCTTGAGAGAAGTTGTGTTTCTCACTGCCGTACCTTTCTTCTTGCCGGGATGGCGTCTCCCTCCCGCCGATACCTAAAGTATATCACACATGCCTCGGTAACGCTACCCGAAAGAGAAGCATTACCGAGGCACGCAAGGAGGGCCACTAGCGGCGCATGGACCTAGGATGCCAGAAAGAGAACGTATCGGCCAGATTGCACAGGCTGTAAAGGTTGTACTTCGACTGCGTAGGTGCCTTGTCGTACCATACCATAGCTTCGAAGACGACGAACTTGAGCCTAGGAGAGAAATGCTCATCGATAGGCATGTCAGGAAAGTCGACTTCCTCTAGGATGCGCGAGAACTCGCCGTAGTCTGCGATGTGCGTGGCCTCATCCTCGCTCCTATACATCTGCCACGAGTAGTAGGAGCGCCAGACCGAAGGTTGCTCTACGATGTAGTGGTTGTCGCCGATCACCACATCAAAAGTGACGATATCGACAGGATGCGGCTTACGGTAGTCGATGTCGGTGCATCGGTCACAGCCGTAAACGCCGTACTCCTCCGGATGCGATGCCTTCTTGACGGACTCAACCTTAATCCTCATGGTCAGTTACCCTTCCTAGCAAAAGCAGTCTTCTTTTCGATATAGTTGTTAATGCCGTCAATGCCGTCACCGGCGTACGCTTTGATAATCTCAAGCAGGAAGTCGTTCAGTGCATCGCGGATTCCGTTCTCGCGCCCGAGCACACTGTCTCTACGAGGGTAGAAGCGCATCGGAAGGATCGTGGCCCCCGGCTTAAACGCTGCGAAGTACTCATCGGAATTATCGAAGAACTCGATGTCCGGGAACTCGATCTGTTTGATGTCGGAGACGAATTTGAGAACGTTGTGGATGGGACCCGTGTACGTGTAGTCCTGGAACAGGCCATCCTCGTCGTCGCTCTCGTAATCAACGACGCCATCGTGCGCGATGTCGTAGGCGGTGCCATCTGACATCTGCAAGGAGAATGTTACGAGGTACTGGTTGTACCAACCATAGACGAAGCAGCAGTCACACGTTCCATCTAGGATCGCTTCTTCTTCGCCCTGGTCCTCTACGTTCGTGATGAAGATTTTCATCGCCGTCTCCTTCTAGCCTTGAGTGTGTACTCTCCGTCGATACCTAAAGTATAACACAAACACCGAGGCCGCGCTCGTCGTATCCTCGGATCGCTGCTGCCGCCTGTTAGAAAGCGACTCCTTGACTGAGAAGAGATGCCATGTACTTCCGCAGCCCATCGATACCTCCGAGAGCGTATGATCTGATCACCTGGTAGATGAATGCCTCCAGTGCTAGGTTGATGCTCAAATCTCGCGTCATCGCCCGGTTGGCGAGCACGGGGGCAATAGACCCATCCCCTTCCGACTTGACGCGCGCATACTCTTCTAGACTGTCGCAGATTACGAGGTCCGGGAACCTGAGCGACTCCAGGTCTTTCTGGAATCGAAAGATATTGGAAATGGACCTGGACTTAAGGTACTCGTCAATATCCTCTTGGTTGCCGTCCAGATTGAAGAGATTTTCCACTGTAATGTCATAGGACTGGCCGCGATCCATGATGAGCTGGAATGTAACCTGGTACTGGTTATTAGTAAAGAGGCTGGTAATTTTTTCAGCATTTTGATAAATCGCATCAGACAACATATAGAAGAACCTTACCCACTGTTGGCGCATTGTAGGTAAAACCCACTTGGCACGAAGCAATTCTTCCTCACGTTCACGCGTATAAATCCCGTGTTCAGTTAAGAAGAGAGGTTTGTCATAGGTCAAACTGCCCAAAGTTGCAAGAATACCACCATAACCTGTAGAGATTGAGTGGTAAACATCTGCTTCAGGAGGTGGACAAGATAAAATATTTAAAAGTGGAAACAGCATAGAACGGATCGTGTGAAAAACATCTGAAAAAGATAGCTGCGTGTAGCGCTCACTACAGAGATCTTTCAAGACCTGAAAAAAGGCCTCACTACTCAAGAGATCGTTTGGAACGACCTTACCATCCTGTAAAAGTTTAAACAAGACTTTCCAATCAGGTTGTTGACAAAAAACCATATCTTTAAGGGCTTGTTTTTCCTCATCTGTAAACTGATGTGGCTCTATGTCTTCTTCTTTATCTGGCACAACATAGTCCAAAAAGACTTCGTGTACTTCTACGACATTTTCAGGAAGTTCATAAACAAACTTTCCCTTTTGCTCATGTGTTGCCCCCACAACCCAGAGAACAAATTCATGATCTTTCATTTCTGTAATATATTGATGCATCCAAGTAGAGACACCACCGTGAACATACGGATAGGACCCTTCAAGAATTAAACATATCTTCATCGGCATTTTCCCCTATTTTGCCTTATTTTAATGTGATGGTGACTGACTTATTCGTAGCCTCCAATAGGTAAAGATCACCCGTTAAATGCGTAACCTTACCATTTTTTACCTTCTTAACCTCGTTTTGATTTAAACGAACCATAAGGTAAGCATGATCATGAAAATTCTCAAGATCAATTTTTAGGGCGTCTTTGGTATATTTTTGAGAAACTTTCAAAATACCGTAACGCTGAACAGCACCTGCTAATTCTGAACCTGTTAGATTCCTGAGCGAAGGTGACATATTGTGGACCCAACTAACTTCCTTGTCCAAGGCCTTATACATCTTTGCCCAACCCAATTCTGCACCACGATCGACATCAAGAACATCATCAGGGTGAAGGAAATGGTTATTGACATAGTGCATATTCATTTCAGAAAAGACCGTCATCTGTGAAAAATCATCCCAAACCGCACCAGAAACTGTACGTGGCTCTTCAATCATTCCATCAGGCGACACTTCAAACTCTTGCGAATAAGTGAAATCTCCTGGGAAATAGTTACTTGAGATAGCCTTGATTTCTGGGAAATCATTAACAATTACCTCTCGCCCTTCTTTTGAAAGGATATTTGATGGTGGAACGTAGACTGATTTTTGCGCTTTAGGAAAGAGTTGGTTGACAAAACGAATCAACTCAGACAGACTGGCCTTCATAGCAGCCTTATCCTTCCAAGTCTTGTAGCTGGCGTACTTTTCACCATATTTAACAGATGAAGGACTCAAAGGTTGGTGGTTGTAACCATGATATCCAAGCTCACCACCATTAGCCAAAAGCGAATTTCCAAAATACTTGAAACGATCTAAATCATTTTGTTGAACAATTTTACCATCTGTCTGGGCCTCATAGTTTTCAATGACCACACCTGTATGAACGATACCATACTTTTCGTGCAGCTTAAGAAGGTCTGGCCACCAAACATTGGTATAAAATTCAGACACAGACATGTCGTAGTCACGTTTAACGAAACGACCATCTCCGGCTGGAACAGGCGATGGGAAATCATCTATATAATAGGTAGAACCATTGATTACTGGATAAACTGTCGCTTCAGTCAAAAGACTATAGGAAGCGGCATAAATACCACGGACATTACGCTCATAGATTCCAAGGTTATCAACGACAAACTTCCCTTTGCCGTATGGTTTTTCCCAAATCAACGGTGTATGAGAATCATCTGTTGTTTTAGCATGTACCTTAACATCACTTTCAAGTGAGACTTTTCTAGCTGACTCAAAAGGTTCTTCAATTTTATAATTGCGTCCCCCACCAATCATAAAGTCAGGATCCACGTAGATTTCCTTGACCTCATCCATCTCAAAATTGGAATAACTTACGCCAAGATTATGATCAATGGCATCCAGATTACTTTCTTTCCCCATGGTTACTGCAAAAAGTGTTTGACCACCTTTTTCAGTCCAATCCATTAGTGGCTGAACCTGGTCCTCCATTCGAGAAAGGTCAGTGACAAGAAGGACTACTTTTTTATAATCTGAAAGTGAATAGGACTCGTGTTTAGCCACATCGACTAACTTAGCTCCCATACGCATATCTTTTAGAATTTGCTCAAACTGTTTCCAAGCCCTTTGACTCGTCTCATTTTCACTATCATAAAGAACCAGAGTATCTTTATCTAAATCCTTGACCACTGAGGCCGTAGATGGTACTTTTCCGGTAAGATAGGCTTCCTTACCTTGAGTTGGGTACCATTCCCCTTTCTTTTGAACAAAGAGTCCGATGGCCAAACACAAAATAAGGCCAACCCCTAGCAAGGTTTCTTTGCGGATAACATTCTTTTTACCTAATTTCATGCCATCACCTCTTTTCCTTGCCAGAAGTTCAAGAGATCTTGCTTGTCCTTAGAAAGAACAACCTGTTTGCCTTGCATCTCACGAATCATGTTCTTAAATTCATCAAACTGACCAGTTTGATAGTAATATTCCAAATACAAATAATACACATCATCCGCATTTGATTTAATTGAAAGCTGCGTCAAATGCTTTTGAGCCAAATCATACAAACCAAGAGCTAGTTCATTATGGATAACTCTCACTAAGTCTTTAGCAGTCGTTCCGTGACTAAGTTTTTGCAAGAGACGTTCCTCGTACTCCTTACGAAGCAAACCTTCCATTTGTTTACTTAGAAGTTCTTTAGAGAGGTAATCTTCCATAAAATCACAATACTCGGTTAAGAGGTCAAAGTCTGCTTCACCCTTTTCAAAACGTTTCTCAAAGGCACTCAACTTCTCATCGTATTGACTTGAAATTTCAGAAATAAAGGTTGTCGCATAGTGAACAATTTCACTGTCCTCATTTAAGCGAGCCAAGTAGAGCAAATCCATAAAATGAGACGGATCATCATTAGCCAATTCCATCAATTGCTGACGAGCTTCCTTAGCCTTATTCAAATAGAGAGATTCTTCAAGAGGAACGATGTCTTCTTCAACCAATTCCTTAGGACGTTGAAAATCATCGATATTTCCAAAATCAATAGTCAAATCTTTAATTTTGCCACCAACTGCTGCTTCTTGACCACGACGGTGTCTACCAGGATTTGGCTTAGAAATCATATGAATCAGACCGGCACCAAAGAAAGGTAAAGCAATTGGGAAAATCAAGTAAAAAATGGTTAAATCTGATCTGCCACTAACAATAGCCTTATAGACAAGTGCTATAGATAGGAAATAACAAACCGTTAAAATACTAGTAATTAGGACTGGAATCATTGTGCAACCCTCCCTTGATGACTAGCTTGTTCAAGAAGTTCTGCCTTTTCAATGAAAGAACGACTCATTTTTGAAAGAACCTCAAGCTCGTTTAACACTTTAGTAGACATAGCTTCAAAAGGAACAGCCTCTACCCAAATGATAAAGGTACCCTCTGCCTTGGTCTTAACTTCCATGGCATAAGCTGGACGATTCTCAAGCAATGATTTATTAGCCCAGACACGTCCATGACCGAAGGCATCTCCAACTTCTTTAAAATCTGTCAAAGATACTTGCTTCTTATCGTTATCTCCCAAAAGGAGCTCATATTGGAAAGGACCACCACCATAAAGTGAAACAGGAGCATTCAAAATCTCTGAAACCAAATCAAGCGTCTGTCTGAGAACCTTCTCAACACTAGCATGATCTAAAGTCACAAAGTAAGAATAGGCTTTTCCAAGACCATCTTGACTTGCCAACAAGGCATTTTTCAGGTCTTTATTTTCATTGAGTAATGTATGGTAGGATTGATTAAGGATAAGATAGTCTTCCTTAACTGTTTCCAATTGTTTGTCTAGTTGTAGCTTGTCATCTTTTTTCTTCATTTCCACAAAACCACAAACGACAGCAATAAAGATATAGGCAATAAAAGCAACCCAACGATCCGTATTATATAGAAGTAATTGCCAGCTAGTTCCAGACAAAATTTGACTAATTGTCAAACCAATAATTGCAAGGACTGCTGAGAACAAGCCATAACCCATGCCCAAAACTGTACTAATCAAGACAACAAAGAGCAAACGTAGGTCGATCAATTGAAACTGTAACTGACCTTGAGTCATATATCGAAAAGCTTCAAAGACTAAGAAAGTCACGACAACAGCAGCAAGTTTCTTATTTCTCTTTTGCTTAACGATATTATCTACGATATTGCGGAACTTAGAAACACGCAGAGACCCTTTTCGCTGTTTTTGATAGTCTTCGTAAATATCTGGCAAGTCACGTACCAAGGCATAACGCATAAACCAAGCGAATCGATCACGCAAATCATGGTGCTTTTCAGGAACGTTATCATATTTCCTAATTCTTCTTTCCTCTAAGAAATGAACCTGCTTATTAGGGAAATATTTATCCAAAGCTTGCAAGAGCTCACCAAAAGTCAGTTGGAAGGGATCCGGAATAATAATACTTTCATAGGTGTCATTCCATCGCTCACATAATTTGTGAAGCAAATCTCCCAAGTCAGATAGACTGATAAAAGTCGCCTGACTTTGTGATGACTCCTTCAACTCCACCTGCTCATGATCGTCTAAACGTACAAACAGTTTATATAGATAATCTTCTTTATTAATGACTGAATAAAGAAAGGGACTATGCAGAACTTTAAGGTTGACCCCAAATTCTCGAGTCCAAGATAATAAGGTATCCTTAGTTGTCGTCTGTAAGCTTCGTTTCCCATCCTCAAGGACAGGACCTGTAATGTAAAGTAAACGTTTGTTTTTTCTATCTTTAAGACACTCTAACAATCTGATGAGATTTTCAATCTCCCCTGAACTTTCATGTCCATAATTGAGATATTCCGAAAAATAGATGATTTGATCATAATCATGAAAATCAAAAACATCTTCTAATTGATTGTTCTCATAATGTTTGGTATATACGGTGATTTTATTCTTACGAGAGTTCTTTACACCTGTATGACCAAAAATAAAAACTGCTTGATTAGGAAACGTTTTCAAAATGAAATCGTTTGTTAATCCAGCAGTATTACCAAGTATCAAAATATTCATAAACTTCTCCCCACTTTTAAGAGTGTCCCCTTAACTACACTCTCTACCCATTCTAATCATTAGTCTCAAGTATTTCCCAATAATCTCAAGACCACCATGTAATGCCTTTCTTAAGAAAGCTCTTTGAAAGTTATGGCCTCCTCCCCAATGAGTGAGCACGTAACTCTCATCTGAATCTCTTTCGAAGATTCTTAAAGATTTTAAAAATATAAGAAAGAACAAGATCATTCTAAATAAACATTAACGTAAATTAATATTATTAAAGAATAGATTAAATTGACTGACTAAATATCTTGTTATGTTGATTAGCTTCCCCAAGAAATCACAAACTAACCAGATCACTTTAGATTATCTAACACCTGTTAAACCTTATTTAAAGGTATTTCTTCTTACTCTATCAATCTAAAATGACTCTAGTTTTATATTTACATCGTCACTCTTATTATAGCAATTTATTCTTATTTTTCAACTCCTTTCAAAGGTTTTCACCAAAAGAATTTATCTATAGCTATTAGTTTTTATCCTTAAATCACTCAATTCATAGGCTTTACAAGTGTTTGAAGTCAGAAAATTCATATTATTTATTTTCAAAACAAAAAAACAGAATTCAAAAAAATTAAATTCTGTTGCTTTGATATTATTAAATTGAAAGTAATATTAGACTTCTTTAAGCTTCTACAGCTGCTTTGAGGGCATCTACCTTGTCCAATTTTTCCCATGGAAGATCGACGTCCGTACGTCCCATGTGACCATAGGCCGCTGTTTGACGATAGATAGGACGTTTAAGATCAAGCATTTGAATGATACCTGCTGGACGCAAGTCAAAGAGATCGCGGACAGCAGCTTCAAGTTTGCTTTCAGCAACTGTCGCCGTTCCGAAAGTATCAACACGGACAGACACAGGGTTAGCAACACCGATAGCATAAGCCAATTGTACTTCTGCTTTCTTAGCAAGACCAGCAGCTACGATGTTTTTGGCAATGTAGCGAGCTGCATATGAAGCTGAACGGTCAACCTTAGTGGCATCCTTACCAGAGAAGGCACCACCACCATGTCTTGAGTAACCACCATAAGTATCAACAATGATCTTACGACCAGTCAAACCAGAGTCTCCTTGAGGTCCTCCGATAACAAAACGACCTGTTGGGTTGATAAAGAATTTAGTCTCATCATCCAAGTATTCGGCTGGAATAACTGCCTTAATGACTTTTTCAATAACGTCTTGACGAATTTGGTCGTTAGTCGCTTCAGGATCGTGTTGTGTTGAAATAACAACTGTATCAACGCGTACTGGTTGGTCATTCTCATCATACTCAACGGTAACCTGAGATTTAGCATCTGGACGAAGGTATGAAATCTCACCAGATTTACGCAAATCTGCCAATTTTTTAACCA
>ERZ773212.369-NODE-369-length-22766-cov-4.762142_pt1 | contig 22766 bp, 23 predicted proteins | sample MGYA00581005_ERZ773212 | MGnify/ENA primary metagenome ERZ773212 (study PRJEB29015, sample SAMEA2738154) | human oral metagenome | biome: human oral; feature: human-associated habitat; material: saliva | place: China | collected 2196 ... | reverse complement strand
AAGCTCAGCAGTGCACGAGCCAGCCAGGCGGGTCTGAAGGAAATGATGATGCAGATGAAGAATGAGGGCTGACTAGGCAGTAGAACTGAGGGGGCCACCTGTACTGCTCGTACCAGGAAGCTTACCTGATTAATAACGGACAAGAGTAATTGGAGTAAGGGGGGCACACGACTTGCTCTGAGCCACGGGCGTGACATGGCTCAATCTTTGACCTTGCGATAGCCTGGGCTTTCTGCTAACATAATTTACAACAAGATCAGCCAAAGCATAAGACTGATACATTAGATAGGGAAGAAGGGGGATATAGATGCTCGATGTGTTTATAACATCACGGGTCAGGCGTAAGATCGTAGTGGTCTATGCCAAGTACCCGGATTTCAAAACACACGTGCGAGGGCTGGCTAAATTGATCAAAGAAGACCCCGGCAACATCCAGCGAGAGCTACGCCGGCTGGAGAAAGCAGGCTTCTTAGTCTCGGAGAAACGGGGCAACACCAAGGTCTTCTCAACTAATAAGAGCTTCCCGATCTTTAAGGAGCTACAGGCGATAGTTATCAAGTCGCAGCAGCTATCTAATAATCGTCAGCGCAATAGTCGCAATAGTGGCGGTGAGATGATTAGCCATTAAGATGGCGTCGAAAGCACCTTCGGCGGATCGACCGGCAGAGCGGAAGCTAGCCAATCTTCCGCCCATCATTCGGAAGTTGCTTACTGCTCGGGGCTACCAAACGGCTTCGGCTAGGCGGGCATTTCTCCAGCCGGATTATCGGGCGACTGACTATGACCCATTCTTATTACCCGGCATGAAGCAGGCAGTCAAGCGGCTGGAGCAAGCTCGGGCTAAGCAACAGAAGGTAACTATCTACTGTGACTACGATGTTGATGGTACTGCCTCGGCGGCTATCTTGCTGGATGCGCTCCCCAGGTTTGGTCTGACGGTTGACTACTACGTGCCCGACCGTTTCAAAGAAGGCTATGGTCTGAATAAAGAAGCGATTAAACACCTTCATGACACCGGCACGGACTTGGTCTTGACGGTGGATAATGGCATCGTCTCTTTCGACGAAGTTGACTATGCTAATCAACTGGGTCTGGATATGATCATTACCGACCATCATTCGCCTCGTGATACTTTACCTCGGGCGGTGGCGGTGGTAGACCCGAAGGTGACCTGGCGTGATCAGCCCGAGATCTATGACGAGCATTTTTGTCTGCGGGATCGACGGCGACGATTCTACCCTTTTCTCGACCTGTGTGGGGCGGGGGTGGCCTTTAAGCTGGTCGAAGCTCTAGGGCGGACGTTTCCCGACGACCTGCCGACTGGGCAGGAGAAGTGGCTACTTGACCTGGTGGCGATTGCTACGGTCAGTGATATCGTGCCTCTGGCGGACGAGAACCGGGCGCTGGTTTACTGGGGGCTAAAGGTACTACGGAAGACTAGGCGTCCCGGCATCAAGGCACTGGTAGCGGTAGCGGGGCTGGACCTGACGGAGGTGGACTCGCAAGCGATTGGCTATATGCTTGGTCCACGCCTAAATGTAGCGGGGCGCCTGGCTAGCGCTCGTCTGGCGATAGAGCTACTAACGGCGACGGATAACGAGCGAGCGCTCCGGCTAGCTACTGAGCTGGATAAGCTTAATCGTCAGCGCAAGGCCATCCAGCAGGCTATCTGCACCCGGGCATTAGAGCAGGTCAAGGCGGATCAGCCGGTAGCTATCGCAGTGGGCGACGGCTGGCACGAGGGGGTGATCGGTATCGTCGCCTCGAAAGTCGAGGAGGTGGTGCTCAAGCCGACCTTTATCTTTAGCCGTCACGACGAGCTGGCCAAAGCGTCGGGGCGGAGCTTCGGACAATTCTCGATCGCCACAGCGATTGAGGCGACGAGTAGCTTGCTAATCAAGGGCGGTGGGCATGCGGCGGCCGGCGGTGTGACTGTCCGGGCGAGTCAGCTAGATCAGTGGTGCCAGGCGGTGAATCAGCACTACCGGTCACTCGGCTTGGGCGATCAGCAGAAATATTTCTACCCGCCACCAGACTTGACTTTAGATGACTTCAGCGAGCTTACGCCGGACCTGGTCGAGACGCTGGCGATGCTGGAGCCATATGGCCAGGGCAACCCGGTGCCGACTTTCTTGCTGCGACATGTGACGGTGGTAGAGCGACGCCTGATGGGCAGTGAGCGACAGCATGTTAAATACACTTTCACTGATACTCAGGGCAGGTGCTTGCGGGCGATTGCTTTCGATGGGGCGAGCAAGTTTGACCTGATGCCGGGCGATGAAACCGAGCCGGTTTACGCTGACGCCCTAGTCGAGCTGTCGCTAAACGAATGGCGGGGTAATGTCTCGGTCGAGGGCAGGTTGATCAGGCTGACCGGTGAAGATATTGACTAAGTGGTGATAGGTGGTACTATAGCGATATCTGGTATGGGCGTGGAGTCGCCATGTCTAGCCAGCTAGCGAAAGGGGTCTTTAATGGAGATCTTGGCATTTATCGCCTTTGTGGCGGTCATAGTTTTTATAAACAGAATGATCCGGAAGGGGGTGAACGCTGGCGTGAACGGGATAATAAATCAGTTCAAGAAGAGGCTGTAGCCTCTTCTTGACTAACCCGCCTAGGCGCTATCTTGCGAGATAGCGCCGTTTTCCTTGTCAACCTGGTTGTTGGGCACCATGCTGGACTACTGTGGCCTGAGGAAGCTAAGTGAGCTACTCTGGCTAGAGCATTGACGTACATATAATTTCCCTGGTCTCGTTTCCCCTATAATCTACGTTTGATGGCAAAAGTGTCCTAGGTACGAGTAGTACAGTGTGGTTGACGAAGGCTGTTGATATATCAGTAAGCTATCCAGTGCACGTGGTAGTTTATACGGTGCCAAGCCTGAGGAGACCACCTGTACTACTCGTACCAACTCGGGTTATGTATAGAGGGAAATTACAGGCATAAGGTGTTAATGTAGGTGGAGAATTGACAAGCTTTAGCGTTTATGTTACCGTATGGATACAGCAAATCAAATAATATTGCGAAAGGGCCATCACTTATGGAACTAAATAAATCTAATCAATCGATCGGGGGGGGGCGATTCCTCGTCTGATCTAGCTAAGTCTCAATGGGATGAGACTAAAGTCAATGATAAAGTCGATGTAGCTAGCTCAGCCATCGACCAAGATAAAGACACCGAGGTAGAGAAGTCGGCTGATAAAGCCAAGGCTTTCCGCATGAAGAAGCTAGTGGCTAGTGTAGCCATCGGTCTAGCCCTAGCTGTATCCGGCGGTGTACATGCTTACCACCAGCATGTCGAGAACCAGCGGGTAGCTGAGGCGGTGAAAGAAGAGCAGGAGCGGGAGATGGAGCAAGCTAACCAGCGCCGTCAGGAGTATCTTGATCAGGTGCCAGACAATGACTTATCCCGAGATAAATATGTTTACAATGAAGCTGACAGAGCGCTTGGTCGTGACGTTGATTCAAGCAGTGCCAGGGTACTCTCGCCGGCTGAATTTGAAGAGTACTTTCACGTTACGCCCGAGACCTATCAGACGCTATGTCTAGAAAAGTACGGCATTAACGCCGACGACTTTGCTGATGACACCGAGGCCGAGGCGCAGCAACGCTTCGACAAGGCTAAGCAAGAGAAAGACGAGTATGAAGCGAGGTCTAAGGCGAGACGTGAAGCGGCTGAACAGCGCAGTGCTGAGCATCGTTATGAGTGGGAGTATGAGCGGGAGGAGCCGCCATTTACTGATGCGGAGTTACAGGCATTGCAAAATGGTGACGTTTCTTACTTCAAGCAGAGTAAAGAATCTAAGGTGAAGCAAGCTCTGAACGCTAGGATAAGAGAGCTGGGATGGGCTAGTGCTAGGAAAGAGGCAATACGCCAGCAGCTTGATCAGGCTAATACCGATCAGAGGGATGATGGTGAGCTTCCGAATGACGTGAAGGGTGAGGATACCGGATACCACCCAAGCGATAGCGGTGACAAGGAAGACTCCATCGATATGGATGATTATATCGGTGCGAGACCGCACGGTAAAGAGGCGGATAAACCTGATCGTTCAGGTTGGAGTGATGATGAGATAGGTCGTCGTGAGCGTGCTTACTATGAACATGAATCGGAGCAGCGGAACAGAGAAGAGATTCAGATCGTAGATCTTCAGTAGTCCCTTTAACTAAGACTGCGACCAAGTAGAGCGAGGTCGCAGAAAGCAGCGTAGCCTCCAGGGCGGTGCCAGCACCGCCCTGTTTTGCGTGAGTCTGTCCAGCACCCAGCGCCCAGCAGGATACACCGTTTATCTTTTTGCTCAAGATAGTACCACTGAGTACGATTACTTTCCTGCAAATAACCTAGCCTCAGTATCTGCTGGATACTGGACTGCTGTGGCCTGTCCAGCTGATGCTCGAGTAAACTACTTACCGGGAGGACATAATTGCTCATCTATTCAACCTTAGACAAGGAATGGATGATGTATCCTGCTGGGTTATAATTTACTTAATATCTAGGAGCGGTTTTACGGAGAGGGGTAAGGAATATGAAAGTGATGTACATTGACATCGGGTCATCAACTGTCAAGGTGTACGGCGCTGGCAACTATGGCGCCGCACTTAAAGAAACAAAAAGCCTGCCATTTAAGAATGAGTTCAGCCCGGAGGTGGGTCTCTCGGAGAAGATGAAGCAAGAGCTGATTGATTACGTTAACCGAGCTAAGGATAAGTATAAGCCAGTCAGAGTCAAGGTCTTCGCTACTGCTATTTTTCGACGACTAACTAGGGCCGCCTATCATCGTCTGGCTGATGATTTCTTCGAGCAGACAGGGGTGTATTTCAATGTCGTGTCGCATGAGCTGGAAAGCTTTTACCTGGAGAAAGCTCTGTCGTCGGAATATACCGGCGGTGTGCCGCTGCTACTTATCAATATAGGCGGTGGCTCGACCGAATTAATCGTTAAAGAAGCCAGTGAAGTAGTCGGAAGGTACAACTTGGAGATCGGCGTCGGGACAGTGCTGAATGATTTTCCCTTCCTTAATGAGGCGTACTCTAAACACGCTCTGCGTGAGGTCGTCGACAGTATAAGCAAGCAACTGCCCGGCACTAAGCTGGCTACGCCGGTCGCTATTTATAATGGTGGTGAGCTGACGTACATGAGGCTAGCCGGCTACAACTTAGCGACGAATGATGTATTTAGCGACCCTACCCACCCGTGTGTGATTTCTTCCAGTGACTTTGTCGCTAGGAACGAGGAGATTTATCAGAAAATATCCATCAAAGAACTGGAGAATCTCATGCCGGATGATCCTCTATGGATGCATGGCGCCAGGGCTTGCTCGGCGATCGCTCAGGCAATAGTCGAGAAGTTTCAAGTTGAAAAACTAGTGCCGTCCGACTCTAATATGATTGACGGGGCTATAAAGCAAGAATATCGCTCGGTCGTTTTAACCGGTAGTTATCGTAAATACTGGTCGCATATCTCTAAGGCTAAGCAGAATCTATTTGAGAACGGGGTGAAAGTGTTGAGCCCAAGGTATGATACGATAAAGAACCCTGGCGCAGATTTCATTGAATTTGAGGGTGAAGAGAATATGTCGCCTCTGGAAATAATGCGTTATCATCTGAGTATGATTGGCAGCTCTGATGCGCTGATAGTTTGTGACGTTGACGGCTACGTCGGAGCGTCAACTCTTATGGAGATTGGCTATGCCCATGGCATAGGTAAGAGGATAATCTTTACCGAGAAACCCGAGGAATACTCGCTGCAGATCATGCCCGCTGAAATTGGACTATAAGCGCCTGGGCGGCTGCGGTTGCAAAATGCTCGCCATCTGATATGATAGTAGTCGATATGATCACAGTGAAGAGAAAAGATACCCGTGAGGCGAATGAGAACTTGCTTCGTCGGTTTAACCGTCGAGTGCTTCAGTCGGGCGTAATCGCCAAGGCGAAGGCGTCACAGCGGTTCAGCAAGCCTCAGACCAGGCGAGACCGACGCCGAGTGGCTATTCTGCGAGACCAGCGCCGGGCCGAGAAGGCTCTACAAATGCGCCTCGGTACGTTCAAGGCTTCTCGCTAGGTAGCGGGCGAGAGCAGCCGAGCGATGCTATTATTGCCAGCCCTCCAGCCGGAGGGCTGCCTTAGTTCTGAGTAGAGAGCCGGCGCAATTGCCGAGCCGGGATCGTAAAAGTGGTACAATATGAATGAATGAGAAGGGAGGGCTAATGAGCTTATCAGATAGAATCAAAGCTGACTTTAAGCAGGCTATGCTAGCCCATGACGAGATGGGTAAAGTGACGCTTAATGGGCTAAAGTCAGCCATTAAGTACAAACAAGTCGCTAAGGGTGCCGGGGTGGAATTAACTGACGCCGAGATAGAAGCGGTCGTAGCGCACGAGGTCAAGGCTCGCAATGACGCCATCGCTATTTACCGACAGGCGGGCGACAGCGAGCGAGTAGCTAAAGAGACGGCGGAGCGGGATATCATCGCTAAGTATCTGCCAAAGCAACTGACGCCGGACGAGCTCAGAGTTAAGCTGGAGGAGATCGTCAAGCAAGGTGACTACACTCAGGCTGACTTTGGCAAGGTGATGGGCGAAGCGAAGAAGCAGCTCGGCAATTCGGCTAGCGGCGGCGATATTGCCCGGGTGGTGCGGGAGCTATTAGCTCAATGATCCTGATGCTCGGACCGGCTGGAGCCGGCAAGTCATTACAGGGACAAATCTTGGCGCTTCGCCATGGCTGGAAGTGGTTCAGTATGGGGGCGGCTCTGCGTCAGCACGCTACGCCCGAGATTCAAGTGCTACTAGATCAAGGTAAGATCGTTCCTAATCACATTACTAATGACCTAGCTGCTCATTTGTTTCACGAAGAGGCTGATCTGAGGCATCTGATCGTTGATGGCTATCCCCGCAACATGGAGCAGGCTAGCTATCTAGTCGACTATCTGTCGGGTAGGGATGGCGGCTCTCCAAATGTCGTCATGGTGCTGGATATTGGAAAGGAAGAGATCCTCAGGCGCTTGCGTCAGCGGGGGCGTTCGGATGACAATGACGAGGCGATTGCCGAGCGACTGGCGGTTTTTGCTCGAGAAGGGCAGGCGATAATCGACTTTCTGGCCGAGAACGGCTTTGACATTGAGCGGGTGGCAGCCGGTCGGACGGTCGGTCAGGTGCATGATCAGATCGACGAGATTATCTGTCGGGTGCTACAATAGTTGGCAGTGACTAACGTTAAGGAGAAAAATGACCAAAGTTGTATTGCCGGCTAATTTCACTGCTGACGAGCTAAAGCACATGCGTGAGGCGGGTAAGATCTTAGCTAGCCTATACCAGGATGTACGTCGGGAAGTCAAGGTCGGCGTGACCGGGCGACAGCTGAACGACTGGTTCGCTCGAGAGATTAAGGCTCGGGGAGCGCATGCTACCTACCTTGACCCTGATGTTAATTTCCCGGGGGTAGTTTGCATCAGCGTCAATGACATGGTGGTACATGGTGTGCCGAATGATAATCCTTTGGCGGAGGGCGATGTGGTCAGCTTTGACCTGGTGATAGACGTCGGCGGAATGAAGGCGGACAGTGCCTTCACCATGCTGACTGATGATGCCCAGCCAACCGGAGCAAAGAAGCTACTACTGAGTACCGCCGAGCGGAGCTTATATGCCGGTATTGATGCTATCAAAGGAGCAGTGCGGACGGGTGACATTGGCTCGGCGGTGGAAAAAGTGCTGGACAAGGCGCATCTAGGAGTGGTGAAAGACCTGGTCGGGCATGGTATCGGTCGGACGATGCATGAGGAGCCTGATATACCTAACTACGGTCGACGTCATACGGGCATGCTGGTGCCGGTCGGCAATGCGATCGCTGTCGAGCCGATGGCGACGCTGGGCAGCTGGAGGGTAGTGCAGGATGATCCGGATGGCTGGGGCATTAGGACTCGTGACGGCTCACTGGCGGCTCATTTCGAGCACACCCTGCTGCTAACTGACGGCGCTCCGGAGATTATCACTAAGCTATAATGTCTCTATCGGAAAGATTTGGTGTAGAGGGGCGCTATTGCAACCGGAGCAGTTCAAGTGTTAGATAGGACGGCAAGATGAGATGGCTACTTCTCTTGCTTAGTTAGATAATCTCTCAACAGGACAAAGGCGTCTACATCTTCAATTGCCGTCAGGTACTTCCGCCACTCGTCATCGCTTAGTTCAGCCAGGCTACGTCCCGGAAAATCGGGATGACCATAGATGTACAGTAGTTCTGTCCAACCGTGTAGATTATCACCTTGCGGCTTGTCGACTATAAAGCCCTCTTCGTCTGCCACGAAGATATGATCTTTGACGCCATCATAATAGCAGATCGCATAAGAAAAGATAGCCCGGCGATCAGTCTCGCCTTGCATCAGTTTAATAATACCTTCATAGCTGAAGCTGTCTAAGAGCAGCTTAACAAATGGACCGGGAAAGCCCTTTAGCGCCGGAATAAAGAAGCCTCGGTCATCAACGATTAAATACTTATCAGGGAAAGCTTTCTTGGCCTGAGCCAGCTTGTCTTCGGCGATTGACCGGATGTCCAGGCTACGACCCTCGTCAAAGTCATAGTCAAGTTGCCGAAGGTCAATGTCGAGCGGCTGAAGGAGTTTCTTTAGACTAGCGAATTTACGCCGGTTAGAGGTAACGAAGTAAATCGTTTTACTTTTTGCCATGAATAATTCTTTCTATTAATGCTGCGAAGTTTATCTTATTTACATCTAGTTTACCGGATGGGTCAAACGAGAAATCTGCCGTAAATCCATCGTCTAGCATCATAGTGTCAAGTGCAATCCCCTGCATTTCGCATACTAGGCTGAAGCGTGATATAATCACACCATAATGAGCGAAAATAGATACATGATCGGGGTTGACATAGGCACCAGCAAGGTGCGGGTGGTGATCGGCTCGCTGGCATCAACTGACGGTCCTGATGGTCGGTCGCTCGACGGCGACACTATCACTATCGTCGGTGTGGGCGAGTACGCCAGCCAAGGCATGCGCAAAGGGACTATAGCCGACATCGGCAAGGTTACTATTAGTCTGGACAAGGCGATGGCTGTTGCCGAGGGGATGAGCGGGGTAGATATCCAGGAGGCGGTCGTCGGTATCAACGGCTCGCATATCGCCGGCATGGCGTCACGGGGACTTATCACGGTTGACCAGACCAAGCCGATCGGCAACAGCGAGGTTGACCGGGTGATTGATGCCGCTACGCAGGTCAAGCTGTCGGCAAATCGGGAGATCGTCAGCGTCGAGCCTCATTTCTACAAGATTGATAATCAAGAGGGTATCCGGGATCCGCTAGATATGTCGGGAGTTCGGCTGGAAGTGGAAGTCTACATGGTGACGGCTTTGCGCCCGAATATTAAGAATCTGGATCAAGTACTAGAGCAGGCGAATTTGGTGTCCAACCAGTTCTATCAGCCGGTCGGGCTGGTGGCTGCCAATCTGGCTTTGTCGGATCAGCAGAAGGAGAATGGTGCGGTGATGATCGACATCGGCCATTCGACTACTAATATCGTCGTCTACGAAGAGGGCGACGTCATCTTCGTCAAGACTTTGCCGGTTGGTTCGAATAATATCACAACTGATCTGGCGATCGGTCTGAGGGCTGACTTGGATGTGGCTGAGCGGGTCAAGCTGGAGCATGCGGTTGCTTCGCCGGAGTTAAGGCGGGGTAACGAGGCGACGGTCTCGCTTAACATCGGTAATGGACCATCAGCTCAGAAATTGACCTTTAAGACCGAGCTAATCGACGATATCGTCGAGGCTCGCCTGAGTGAGCTATTCGAACTGATCAATAAAGAGCTGAAGCGAATCAAGAAGCAGGCTAACCTACCGGGCGGGGCTGTCTTGACCGGTGGCGGAGCAAAGCTGAGGGGGCTGGTTGACTATGCCAGAGAAGCACTCGGTATGAATGTGCATCTATACAAGATGCCGGCCTACAAAGGTCTGGCGGATAAGGTGAAAGACCCCGGCTGGACGGTGGCGCTTGGTTTGATGGAGCGGGATGCTCAGCGGGGTGGTAGTAGCGGTGACGGACACTCATCTCGCCCGGGTATCTTGAGCGGGATCATCGGCAGGATTGCCGGCTTGTTTACCCGCAGAAACGGGCGCTAAACCATTAGCTCTAACTTGCGGCAAGGCTGGCTGATGTGTATAATCGTAGCAGTGAAGCTAAACTGTTTGAGGAGGGAATATGCCAGAGGTTAAGCCCGCAGAGATCCAGTCTACGGCTGTTATCAAGGTGGTCGGCGTTGGCGGTGCTGGCGGAGCCGCCATCAATCGGATGAAAGATACCGGTATTCGAGGAGTCGAATTCATTGCTATTAACACCGACGCTCAGGCGCTACGTCATTCTAAGGCTGATGTCAAGATTCATATTGGCAAGGATACCACTCGGGGGCTAGGTGCCGGGCCTGACCCTAAGGTTGGCGAAGCGGCCGCCAGCGAGAGTGTCGATGAGATCAAGAAGTCGCTGGAAGGCTCGGATATGGCGTTCATCACCTTCGGAGCTGGTGGCGGTACCGGCTCGGGAGCAGCACCGATCGTCTCGCAGATTGCCAGAGACCTAGGGGTACTGACGGTCGGCGTAGTGACTCGCCCTTTTAGCTTTGAGGGCGACAAGCGGCGGCGCAACGCCGAGTATGGTATCGGTAATATCTCTCGTACGGTTGACACTCTGATTACTATACCTAATGACCGTCTGCTCCAGACGATTGATCGTCGGACGCCGCTACTGGAGACATTTAAGATCGCTGATGATGTCTTGCGCCAGGGAGTGCAGGGGATCAGCGAGCTGATTACCGAGAATGGACTGATCAACCTTGACTTTGCCGACGTCAAGGCGATTATGAGCAATGCCGGCTCAGCACTGATGGGTATCGGGCGGGCGTCGGGTGACGACCGAGCCGAGAAAGCCGCCAAGCAGGCGATCGAGTCGCCTTTGATCGAGGTCAGTATTGATGGAGCCAGGGGTGTTCTCTTTAACGTAACCGGTGGCTATGACATGTCGATGGCAGAGGTGCAGGAGGCGGCTGAGATTATCACGGCGGCTGTCTCGCCCGAGGCCAATATCATCTTCGGGGCGACGATTGACCCCGAGATGGACGACGAGCTGATCATCACAGTGGTGGCGACTGGCTTTGATGCTGACTATTTCGCCGGTGGTGCTAAGCCCGACGGCGAGACTGCTACTGGTGGCACTGCCGGGGCAGATGCCGTAGTCAGTAATGTCGAGGATATCGACCTATCTAAAATTGACCTGGATAGCGATGCCGGTACGGCGCATGATGTCGAGAGCTTCGGCTCGGCGGATAATACCGGCTCCGGCTGGCAATGGCCGACTACCGAGAGTGTCGCTTCGGACGCTGATGCTGACAGCCACATTGATGATGACGCCATAGATAGCAGTCGCCTGCCCAGTGCCGACGATGACAGTAGCTCAGAGGAAGAAGAGGCGAAGAATGATGATGACGCTTACGATGCCCCCAGCTTCCTACGTCGTCGCTTCCGACGCAAGAAGAAGGATGACTCAGACGACTAAGTTGTAGCCGGCGGTAGGATATGCATTGCCCTAAGTGTGGATATGAAGACAGCAAGGTGATCGAATCTCGTGACACCGGCAGTGCGGTTCGTCGTCGTCGGGAGTGTCTGCAGTGCGGTGCTCGCTATACTACTTACGAAAGGTTAGAGCGTCCTAACATCGCCGTGATCAAGCGGGATGGGCGCAAAGTCCTATTCGACCGTCAGAAGCTCTACAATGCTATCCAGCGCTCGGTGGGTAAGTTCCTCAATGCTGAGACTGAGGTAGATAATATCGTCGGTGGAGTAGAGGAGCGGATTTATTCACTGGGCGAGCTGGAAGTTACCAGTCAGCAGATCGGTGATTTCGTTCTGGATGAACTGGCTGAGCGCAATGAGGTGGCATATGTTCGCTTCGCCAGCGTCTACCGAGAGTTTAAGAGCGCTGATGAGTTCGCACAGGCGCTAGGTGAGCTGCGCAAGAGTCGTCAGGCAGGACAAGCTAAAGATTAATAGGAGGTGGGAATGCGTGTAGTGATGGTTTATCGAGAGAAGTCCGAGCACCGCATGGCGGTCGAGACCTTTCTCAGGGAATACCGCTATCGGACAGGGCGAGAGATCGAGACGCTTGACCCTGACACTAGAGAGGGCGTGGCTTTTTGCCGCCTGTACGATATCGTCGAGTATCCTACTATCGTAGCAGTAACCGATGACGGCGTGCTCTATCAGAGGTGGCGAGGCGCCCAACTGCCCACTATCAATGAAGTACAGTCCGCCGCCCTGGCTTAGCTTATTGGCTTTTCACTAAATCTCTCACTCTTCATCTGCATCATCATTTCCTTCAGACCCGCCTGGCTGGCTCGTGTGCTGCTGTGCTACAAGCGCACACAGTCTTCAGGAAATGGCTGACGCAGACGAAGGACGAAAGACACCCTTTAGTGCGATAAAAAATGATAGTGCGTAAGAGTAGGGCGATGTGGTTGACGAAGACTGTTGATATAACAGCTAGATAGCAATTGCACGTGGTGACTTGTACGTCGCCAGGTCTGAGGAGACCATGTGCCCTGCTCTGAGCTATAAGACTTAATTATTTATTATGCGTACGTAATTTCCCTAGTCTCATTTCTTAATCTAATCTCAATTAAAGCAGGCATTCCTAGGTACGAGTAGTACAGTGTGGTTGACGAAGGCTGTTGATATATCAGTAAGCTATCCAGTGCACGTGGTAGTTTATACGGTGCCAAGCCTGAGGAGACCACCTGTACTACTCGCACCAACTCAAGCTATACGTGGAGGGGAAATTGCCGACCCTGTCAGGACAACTTTAAGAATCCATTGTGCACAAGGGTGTTATACTAAGACTGTAGTAGATTAATTAAAGCGACTAAGGAGGCACTTATGGCGCAGCTATGGGGCGGGCGATTCACCCACCAGATGGACAAGCAAGCATATGACTTTAACGCATCGATCGCCTTTGACCGTCGCCTCTTACCACAAGACATCCGTGGCAGCATCGCTCACGTCAAAATGCTCGCCAAGCAAAAAATCCTGACTAACGCCGAGCGTGACCAAATAGTCAAAGGACTGGAAGAAATCCGGCAAGCCGTCATGGCCGGCGAGCTGGCCATCACTGACCAATACGAAGACATCCATAGCTTCGTCGAGGCATGCTTGATCGATAAAATCGGTGACGTAGGTAAGAAAATGCATACCGGTCGGAGTCGTAATGACCAGGTAGCACTGGACATGAAGCTCTACGCCAGAGACGAGATCGACCGACTGAATGAACTCATCCGTGACCTGCTGGAGACTCTGCTGGCTACCATGCGGCAGCATATTGATACCTTTATGCCGGGCTTCACCCATCTGCAGAAAGCTCAGCCGATCACTCTGGCGCATCACCTCGGGGCTTATTTCGAGATGTTTAAGCGTGACCATCAGCGCCTGGTCGATATCCGGCGCCGGCTTAATACCTGCCCCTTGGGCTCAGGGGCACTGGCCGGGACGACTTATCCGCTGGACTCGCAGTATGTAGCCGAGCAGCTCGGCTTTAGTGAGCCGACAGCCAATAGCATAGATGGCGTGTCCGACCGGGATTATCTGCTGGAGCTCCTCTCGACACTAGCCATTATCATGATGCATCTGAGTCGATTTAACGAGGAAGTGATCATCTGGAATAGCGACGAGTATCGCTTCGCTCTCTTAGACGACAGCTTTAGCACCGGTAGCAGTATCATGCCCCAGAAAAAGAACCCGGATATCGCTGAGCTGATCAGAGGTAAGACGGGGCGGGTCTATGGTAGCCTGATGTCTCTACTGACTACCATGAAAGGGCTGACGCTGGCCTATAACAAGGACATGCAAGAGGATAAAGAGGGCGTCTTTGATGCCATTGATACCGCTAAGGGCTGCCTGTTTCTCTTCACCGGCATGCTCAAGACGATGAAGTTTGACACCGAGCGGATGGCGGAGAGTGCCGGACGAGGCTATACCAATGCGACTGATGTAGCGGATTACCTGGTGGGGAAAGGAGTGCCTTTCCGAGATGCCCACGGTATCGTCGGGCGCTTGGTGCTGGAGTGTATCGCCCAAGGGGTCTCGCTCAACGATCTGCCACTGGCGGACTATCAGCGGATATCGCCGGTCTTTGCTCAGGACGTCTACCGGGCGATTAGCCTGGAGTCGTGCGTTAACCGACGTTTGACTACCGGAGCACCCGGTCACGAAGCGATGCTTGACGAGATCAAGGCTAGTCAGCAGTACCTAGAGGACTACCAGATGGAGTAGGCTAGCTTGGCGTCGGACTTGGAGCAGCGTCTCCGGTTCGGCAGACTAATAACGAGTGAACGGAAAGTATGGCGGACGAGGTGTGGACGAAGCCGAGTAAGTAAAGGAGACGAAATGACTAATATGAACCGGGCTAATCACGACCGACCGGAGCCAGAAGGTAATCCGCTACCTTGGGATGACATAGATACAGCAGCTATGCCGGCAGACCAGGTGGTCAGCGCGCTGGAGGCGCGACTGAGGGAAGATATCGAGAATATCGGTCGAGATGAGACCGAGCACAATGGCGTCAAGCCGGTTGAAATCTATGATAGAGCCTACGAGTGTAAAGTCTTGGCTGACTCCGTGTCGCCCGAGGGAGCACGGCTAACGACGATGGAAGTGACCTTCCCCAGGATAATCCTGGCGGAGATGAACACCCACCGAGTATTTAGTCGCAATTCCGCCTCAAGTCGGGCGATCCCGATTAAGAAGCGAATTGAGATGGTCAAGAAGCACCCCTACGTCCCTGAGTATTGGGGTAAGTTACAAAAGGGGATGACGGCCGATGAGCAGATTGACCGGGAGCTTCGTCAGCAAGCCAAAGAGACTTGGCTGGACGCCCGAGATCATGCCGTTAAGTACGCCGAGGAACTAGCCATTCTGGGCATTCATAAGCAAACGGTCAGTCGTCTGCTCGAGCCATTTCTATGGCAGGTGGCGATCATATCGTCTACCGAATGGGATAACTTCTTCCGCTTGCGCACCTCACCGGCGGCTCAGCCGGAGATGCGGGCGATCGCCGAGCTAATGCAGGAGGCGCACGAGATTAGCGTGCCTAATGAGGTCAAGCCGGGCGAGTGGCATTTGCCGCTCGTCAAGTATGAGGAGAAGCGGGAGATACCGTCCGAAGATCAGCCCTGGGTCTCGGCGGGGCGCTGTGCCAGAGTGAGCTACATGAAGCAGGAAGACGAACGGGACTGGCATAAAGACCGAGACCTATGCCAAAACATCGCCAAGATGGGACACCGTTCGCCGCTAGAGCACGTGGCAACACCGCTTGAAGATGCTAGCGAATGGAGCGGCAATTTCCGAGGCTGGAAGCAGCTCCGCAAGACCATGCCCGAGCCAAGCAGTCAGACTTGACCAGCATGCTTTATGACGATCAAACAGTCTTAGCCAATGATACGATTAGCTCGATATTGACCGATTGTCAGCTAGACGAACAGGCAATGTCATTCTTACGAGAGCATGGCGTGACTATAGACAGCTAGGGGCGGCTGGATAGGCTTGCTAAGGTGCTATACTGGATGGTGAGCAATGAGATCACCCTCCCTGCGGGAGGCTGTGGTTTAGAGTGGGGTATAGATAGTATGACTAATGATGAAGCCGTCAAGATATTTAACCGGCAGCGAGTGCGGACACACTGGGACGAGGAGGCTGAGAAGTGGTACTTCTCGATAGTTGACGTGGTGGCGATTCTGACGGATAGTGCCGATGCTCGTAAATATTGGAGCAAGCTTAAACAACGCTTAAAGGCTGAAGGAAATGAAACGGTGACAAATTGTCACCAGTTGAAAATGCTTGCCATAGATGGCAAGATGCGCTTAACTGACGTCGCCGACACCTTTGAGAAGAATCAGGAGATTGCTAGGCGGAGTGATAAAGTTGCTGGTGTTTTTTGCAGACAGAATTATTTTTCTCGAAATAGGCAGAGTAAGTTGCTAAACTAGAAAAGAAGCAAGGATATGGCGAATAATAATCTTACATCAGCAAAGAAAGCTCGTAATGATGAGTTCTATACACAATACGAAGACATCCAAAAGGAAGTCCAAGCGTATATCGACTACGATCCAGACGTGTTCCGGGGTAAGGTCGTGTATCTTAATTGTGATGATCCGTACGAGAGCAACTTTTTCAAATTTTTTGCCAATAAATTCAATGCCTATGGAATCAAAAAGCTGGTTGCTACTAGTTACTTTAATTCACCAGTGGCAGGAACCGAGTTGCAAGTTGCACTTTTGCCAAATATACCAGATAAAGAGATTTCGCCAGTTAAAAAATCTTCACCGCAGACTAATACGACAACCGAAAATGGCGAGACAAAAGGTCGGGTGATTGAAATTACTGAAGTGGCTGATGAAAATGGCGACGGCATATATGATCTGGAAGATATTAAAAGAATTATTCAGGCTAATGGCGGTGGTAGGCTGCTAAAGGGTGATGATGATTTTCCGCCAGGCGATTTTCGTTCGAAAGAATGTGTCGAATTATTGAAACAGGCTGATATCGTGGTGACTAATCCGCCGTTCTCGCTATTTCGTGAATACGTGGCACAGCTATTTGAATACGATAAGAAGTTTTTGATCATTGGTAATATGAACGCAATTACGTATAAAGAGGTTTTTCCGAAAATTAAAGAGAATAAAATGTGGTTAGGGGTAACTGGATTTAATCAAGGAATGTTCTTTTTTGTGCCTGATGATTTTATTCATGCAAAAACTTATAAATTTGAAAAGAAGGGTCCAGATGGCAGGAAGATAAATCGAGTTGCTGGTGTGTGTTGGTTTGCAAATATCGATCACGGCAAGCGTCACCAACCGTTAGAGCTAATGTCAATGGAGCAAAATAAAAAATTTAATAACTCTATAATAAAATCGGAGCTTGCTTATAAGAAATATGATAACTATGATGCAATTGAAGTTCCATTAGTTCAGGCGATACCTAATGATTACGATGGCGCTATGGGTGTACCGATTACTTTCTTAGATAAATATAATCCAGATCAGTTTGAGATTATTAAATTTAGGCATGGCAACGACGAAAAAGACTTAGCCGTTAACGGAAGAACGCCATATTTTAGGATATTAATTAAGCGCAGGAAAGGATCAGAAAAATGATTGCTAATCTAAAAAAATACACTATTGCCGAGGTTACCAAGGGCTTTACCTATAATGAGTTTGAAGGAAAGGGTCTGTTTGGTTTGAGCGGCAAGTTGACAATTCAACCAGAGTATCAGCGTAACTATATTTATGCTGACGGCAAGAAAGATGTTGCGGTTATTGAGTCGATATTAAAAGGCTACCCGATTGGTCTAATTTATTTTAATAAATTAGAGGATGGCAACTTGGAAGTTTTGGACGGACAGCAACGAATTACATCGATTGGTCGATTTATTGAAGGGCGCTTCTCGATTGTGCGCAATGGTAATCAGACGCATTTTGATTCTTTGCCGCAGGATTTGCGCCAGAAGATACTAGAGACAGAGCTTTTGGTGTATGAGTGTGAAGGCACGGAGAGTGAAATCAAGGAATGGTTTAAGACGATTAATATTGTTGGTGTACCGCTTAATGAGCAGGAACTGCTAAATGCTATTTATTCCGGACCTTTTGTGACACTAGGTAAGGAAACTTTTTCAAACTCCAGAAACTCAAAAATCGCCATGTGGAGTGTATATATTAATGGTGATGCTAAACGGCAAGATTTTTGGCATGTGGCGCTGGGGTGGATTGCAACGACAAAAGGAATGACGATTTCGGAGTACATGTCACAGCATAGATTTAATGATTCTATTGCAGAGGTGCAAACTTATTTTGATACGGTGATAAACTGGGTATCAAATACCTTTAATCAAGTCGAGAAAGAAATGCGCGGTCTGGAATGGGGAAGGCTATATGAAGAATATCACGGGTTTTCTTATGATTCTGACCAAATTTCCGCAAAAGTTAGTGAGTTATACGGTGACCCATTTGTAAAAAATCGTAAGGGGATCTTTGAATATGTCTTGGGGTTATATTCTGGGCAGAAAGGTGATCTCGGTGATACGAAATTACTTGAAGTTAGGGTGTTTGATGACGCCACCAAACAAATTGTCTATAAAAAGCAGACTGAAATTGCGGAAGAAAAAGGTATATCCAACTGCTCGTATTGCGCCATAGGCCATGATGCTAATAAGGCAAAGATATGGAAGCTAAATGAAATGGACGCTGATCATGTTAGCGCTTGGAGTAAGGGAGGTACGACCTCAATGGAGAATTGCGAGATGCTATGTAAATCACATAATAGAGCGAAAGGAAATAAGTAATGAAATTCAAACACGGTACACGTCGGCGGGCGATATTATGCGAAAATATTTTGGTAAGAAACCAGACTCTCATTTCAAAGCAAACAATACAATCGTGACAGTTGCTGATGAGGGTCTAGTGCAGGCGATGAAGGAGTTAGAGGAGAATGTTAATAAGCAAGGTTGATAAACTAAGGAGATTAAAATGATTTATGCATTTATTGATGCGCAAAACGTCTATAAAGGCGTACAGAGTGATGGTTGGTTGCTGGATTGGCGCAAGTTCCGCGTGTATTTGCGCGATAAGTATCGGGTAGAGAAAGCATTTATTTTTATCGGATATATGTCGCAGTATCAGGATTTATATTCATTACTACAAGAAAGCGGTTATATTTTGGTATTTAAGCCGGTTGTAGTGTACGGTGCTGGCGAGGTCAAGGGTAATGTCGATGCTGAGTTAATTGTCGAGTGTTGGCGACGAGAGAAGGAATACTCGCAGGCAATTATTATTACTGGCGACGGAGATTTTACGCCGTTGGTAAAAATATTGCAGGATAAGGATAAGTTTATGCGCATTATCGCGCCGAATAGGAAGTATGCCTCAAGCTTGCTCAGAAAGGCGGTCGGTAGCCATATTACCTTTATGCAGGAGATTTCGCAAAAAGTTAAGCGCAGAAAGGGGTTAAAAAGATGAAAAGACCCCGCAGGGACAAACCACGGCGAGGGATTTTCGATATTGAATACTCTCATTATATAGAATATGACGATAAAAAACAAGGAGGAAAGTAATGAAATTCAAACACGGTACACGTCGGCGGGCGAGTGAATACGAGCCGGATTTGGTGCAGTGGTGGAAAGACCACCGGACCTTTGAGAAGTCAGTTGAGATGCGTAGTCCGGCCAACGCCTATGTCTTTTATGATGGGCCACCTTTTATCACCGGCGTGCCTCACTTCGGCACCTTGCTTAGCTCGATCATCAAGGATGTCGTGCCTCGCTATCAGACGATGCGGGGGCGACGAGTCGAGCGTCGTTGGGGCTGGGATTGCCATGGTCTGCCGGCAGAGAATTTCGTCGAAAAGCAGCTGAGCATTACTGACCGACGCCAGATCGTAGCAGACTCTCATCAGCCTGCGCCGTTAGATAAAGATGGCAAGCCTCTGCCGACCATTAGTCTGGAGAAGTATATCCGGACAGCTCGGGATTCGATGATCGCTAATAGCGAAGCTTGGCAGGGCGTGATCGACCGCATCGGTCGCTGGGTAGATTTCAAGGGCGCTTATCGTACCATGGACAAGGATTTCATGGAGAGTGTCTGGTGGGCGTTTAAGCAGCTCTATGAAGCAGGCAAGATCTACGAGGGTAAAAAGGTGCTGATGTACGATACCAAGTTTGCCACCCCAGTCAGCAAGGCCGAGGTGACTATGGACAACGACGCTTATCAGACGGTGACCGACCCTAGTGTCTATGTGAAGTTTCGGCTAGAAAATCGATGTGATATTGACCCTTATGATGAAAATGCTAACCTTGATGTATATTTGCTAGCCTGGACGACTACGCCGTGGACATTGCCAGCAAATACAGCCTTGGCCGTTAACAAGGATGCCGAATATGTCAAAGTTAGGGTACAAGATGAGATTCTTATCCTGGCTAAAGAGCTGGTTGAAAAAGTGATGGTTGATGACAAAAAGCAACCAATAGAATTCGAGATGCTAGATGATGCTACCGTAAAGGGTGCCGATTTGGTGGGCAAAAAGTATCAACCGCTATTTGGTGACGTGACGAAAAATGAGCTCGATGTTACGTTTGATACGGGTGAAAAAGCAACAATTCTGGCCAGCAGGGGTGAATACAGAGTGTATGCGGCAGATTTTGTACAGCTTGAATCTGGGACAGGAATTGTCCATATCGCACCGGCTTATGGTGAGGATGATTTTAATCTGGCGCTGGATAACAACATCCCGGTTGTTCATGTGATTGATGACGATGGTTACTATATGGATGGTGAGTATAAAGGGCGAGAAGTCTGGTCTAGCAACAAATACATCGCTAAAGACTTGGCGGAGCGGGGGATCGTCTGGCGGATTGAGTACATCCGGCACGAGTATCCCTTTAACCCTCGGAGCAAGCAACGGATCATGTATCGGGCGATACCGTCGTGGTTTATGGATATCGGGGAGGAGAAGCCACTCCTGCTGGAGCAAAACGAGAATATCAACTGGTTCCCGGCTCATCTCAAGCACGGCCGCTTCGCTAAGAATATTGACCAGGCACCCGACTGGAACTTGAGCCGGGATCGTTTCTGGGCGTCGGCAATGCCGGTCTGGAAAGGCGATAAGGGTACGGTGCGGGTGGTCGGCTCGTATGCCGAGCTAGCCGAGCTAAGCGGGGTGGAGCTGGATGATTACCATCGCCCCTGGGTTGACTCCATCACCTTTGATATCGACGGCGAACATTTTAAGCGGGTGGACAAAGTACTGGACTGCTGGTTTGAGTCTGGCTCGATGCCTTTTGCTCAGCTGCATTATCCCTTTGACAATAAAGAGAAGTTTGAGCAGAACTACCCGGCGGATTTCATCGTCGAGTATGTCGCTCAGGTACGAGCCTGGTTTTACTATGTCCATGTGGTCAATACGACGCTGGCCAGTATCGGGGCGTTTGGTACTGAGCGGGCTAAGCCAACAGCTCAGATGAATGCTTATCGCAATGTCATTACCACCGGTGTGATCGCCGGTAATGACGGGCGCAAGATGAGCAAGTCGCTCGGTAATTATACCGACCCTAATGAGCTGATGGATCAGTACTCGGCAGATGCGTTGCGCTTCTTACTGCTGGCATCACCGCTCCTAAATGGCGAGGACTACGCCCTGCTCGATAAGGACGTCTCTGATGTAGCCCGCAAGCTGGCTATGATCTGGAATATGTACGATTTCTTCACTATGTATGCCGAGGTAGACGAGTTTACATTTCCGTACGATACGTCACCTTCGGATGCATTTATCGTGCACCGTATCACCGATACAGCTCACTCCGATACTCCCGAATCTTCGTCTCGCACCGGGACTGAGAACTCGTTTCAGATTAGTGTCGATATCGATAAATTATCCAACCCGCTTGATCGCTGGATAGTCTCTCGGGTGCATCAGTTGACCGACCATGTCGCTAAGTTTATGAATCAGTACAATATCCCAGATGCTCTCAGTGCGGTGATTCCTTTTGTCGACGACGCTTCTAATTGGTATGTTCGGCGTAGCCGACGTCGCTTCTGGAAGAGTGAGGATGATGCCGATAAAGCTCAGGCGTATCAGACGCTGCATTACGTCCTGGTGCGTCTGAGCCTGGTACTGGCACCGTTTACACCTTTCTTAGCTGAGGAGCTATATCAGCACTTGACTGGCGGTGAGTCGGTTCACCTGCTGGACTGGCCGACCGACAGCCCAGTTGACGAACGAGTCTTAGCTGATATGCGCCGGACCAGAGAGCTGATCGCCGGCGGGCTGGCTCTGCGGATGGAGCGAACCGACGACTACGGTCAGATCAAGATCCGTCAGCCGCTTAGCTATGCCAGCTATACAGGCGAGAGGCTGGGCAGCTACTACGAAAAGATTATGCAGGAAGAGCTCAATGTCAAAAGAGTTAGCTGGGTGGAAGATCTGGCGAAGTATCAGGTGTCGGGTGTGGTCAATGAGGCTGAGACTGAGGCGTGGCTAGAGCTAGACAAGCACCTCACGCCTGCACTGGAGGCGGAAGGGCTGTCTCGTGAAGTCATCCGGGTGGTGCAGAAAGCTCGCAAGGACGCCGGGCTAAGTGTGGACGACCGAATCTTACTGACACTATCGACCGATGATACCAAGCTAAACTCGGCGATCGATACCTGGAGCGATAGCATCATGGCGGAGACGCTGACTGCCGCTTCACTAGCGGAAGATCAGCCGGCTGATTATACGACGACGGTTAAGGTAGCCGGCTCAGTCTTGAGGCTTGAGCTGGCCAAAGCGGAAGTGAGGAAATAGCGGTGAACGAAGCGGTGGGGCAGCCGGTAGCAGGTAACGGGCGTCGGCGGCGGGGGCTATCAATCGTGGCGACGCTGATCATCTCACTGGGTGTGGGCTTCGTGGTCTGGCATATCGGCTCGGTGGTAGATTGTAATAAGGCTCTTAGTGGCTATCGTCAGCAGAAGCAGGCACTGGAGTGGGCGGTCAGAGATAGCGCCGACCAGGCTAAGGTGACGGTCGATGATGTGCCGACCGGGCAGAAGCAGGCGGTCGAGCGCTTGCAGGCTGATATAAAGAGGGCCCAGGCACTGCTAAATAAATCGGTTGACGAGCACCAATGCGCCAGTACCAATCAGACGGTCGCTATCACCGAGGCGGGGGTGAGACTACAGGCTAGCTCGGGTGAGCTGA
>ERZ773212.366-NODE-366-length-22821-cov-9.383994_pt1 | contig 22821 bp, 13 predicted proteins | sample MGYA00581005_ERZ773212 | MGnify/ENA primary metagenome ERZ773212 (study PRJEB29015, sample SAMEA2738154) | human oral metagenome | biome: human oral; feature: human-associated habitat; material: saliva | place: China | collected 2196 ... | reverse complement strand
CGCACCCGCACGCCTACTCACCACCCACAAAATCAACATCAGAACCCTCTACAGGATCAACATCCTCATCAGGCTGCATATCAGCAGGAGCATAAGCCCCCTCGGCAGGATACACATACTCAGGCCCTTGCACATTCTCAGACCCACGAATATCTTCAGGAGCCTGAACATCGCCCGGCTCTCGTACATCTTCCGGCTCCAGAACTTGAACCTCGCCACCGGACATACCAGAACCATCAGAATCAACACTCAAAGGAGCCGGAGAAGGACCAGGAGACGGCACAGGATCCACAGGAGCACCCTCAAAATTCAAAAGCCTATCCACCCAATACTTCTTCGCCCCATCAGACACAGCCACCAAACCAGCATTCGTCGTAGAATTGATAAACAATGGCTTACGACCAGAATGAGATGTCAATAATGCAGGATGTTCCAACCCCATCTGCCGATATGACCCCAAATACTCGGGGCCCTTCAGCGGCTGCCCCAAAGGACCGACCTTCACATTCCCCAACTTATGATTCTTCGGACCGAAATTACCCACTTGGCTCAAACCAGCGCCAGAGGCAAAGTTATACACCTTATCCCCACCCGATGTAGGATTACCTGACAGACCAGCCCACAGCTCACCATTAGCCATACTCATACCACCAGCAAAACCAGCCTCCAAACTGTTCTGCCCAAAACCACCGGGCTTAAAACCTAAGTAGTTCCCCACAGAACCAGCAGCAGGTTTTGCCAAACCACCCAGTATATTACCCGTAGCACCAGTCCCCATCTGAGTAAATAATTCACCAGTATTAAATGGCTCAGGAGTAAGACCCATCAAAGATTGTCCTGTATACGACACGCCATTTACGGCGGCACCAGTAGCACCATTCACCGCAGCGTTAGCACCAACAGCCTTTAACCGTTGACCTACAGTAGGTTTCGCTGTTCCTGATGAAGACTTACCCACATTCACAGGACCGACAGCACGCAACTCACCTGAGGCACTCTTAGAGCCGATCTGAGTGCCCTTTGAGGCAACCGCAGCCGCAGGAGCACCAGGAACCTTACCTACCTGAGCAGGACCAGCGGCTTTCAAACTTGAAGCCCCCTTCGACCCGGTGGCGATAACAGGAATAGCCTTCCCCTGACTCGACGACACAGTCACCGTCTGTACTGGAGCACCTGAACGTACACCTGTAGAAGCGCCTTTTGTGCCAGCGGCAACCACTGGCACATTCTCCCACTTCACAGCAGTTGGAGATGCCGAAGTAACTTTCGACTCCACATTTGCAACACGCGCTGCATTACTCGAAGAGTTCACAAGGTTAGAGCCCTGTGGAACAAACCTGGTCTCTGCCGCAATCGCACGCTCACTTGTTTGAATCGCCGACGATGTAGAAGGCGAAAAGGTGCTACGCACTTTAGAAAAACCCTCCACAGCCTTAGGAGCAACCCATTTCTGAACACCGTAAGCGGCACCATAACCTGCAGCTGCGGTGAGGCCTCCAGTAATACCACCCACGGTGGCTGCAAAGGCCACATCGCCAGTATCAACATACCCGCCGCTCTTCAAAGAAGCATTGGAGTTCAACGTTATACCGGCTGCCATACTGCTGCCTGACACAGTCCCAGCTGCAATCGCCACACTTAAACCGGGAATAGGTATGGAAACAACGGAAACAACTATGCCAACTGCGATAAGAGCATGCGAGACTTCTTGACGGTTCCTGCTTAACCAGCCTTCAAAGCTTGTATCTTGTGCGAGCGCAACAGAGACCTCAGTTGTACCCCATGGATCCACCATATTCATGGGGCTAGAGCCCACGAAAGAATAAGGGTCTGCGAACCATGGCGAACCGGCCACTGGCGCTAGCGGATCAGTCGACAGGAAACGCTTCGAAACACCGTCAAACGTGCGGGCACCCATGACATCCAGCCCGGCGATACGCACGCTGCCGGCGCCTGTAAAGGATACTCCCTCAGGTAATACTTGGCTGAACGGGTCGAAGCTCCTTATCCCAGGAATATGAGCTATACCCGCTGGATCAGGCACACCCCACGGATTTAACCCTTGCGGAACACCTACCTGAGAGAACCCGCCGTCGCAATCCGGTGCACTCACAGCTCCCACGCCCAAAACCTGTGGGGTATCAGAGAGTGAATCCCACAGTACAGGCATTGAGATGCTGTCTACACCAGTAACCTGAGCCAGTTCACCCGTGGCATCCGTGACAAGACGTACCCGGGACGCTACGCCGCGTACACCCAGAGCCTCCGTATGGAAGGCATCAGAATTTGACGTAGTCGTAACCGAGGAAAGACCGCCCCAAACGCCCCACTCGTACTCGCGAGCTATACGAGTACCCTGATTTGAAGCGGTATATTCACGCACGCGGTATCCTGCCGCATCATAGGCATAAGTTGTGGTTACGCGGTTAATAACTTCATGGTGAAGCCCCACAAACTCTGGGGCTATAGCAGCTGCGTACTCCAAGGTCTCGATCTGAACCAGTTGATTGAGGACGTTATATTCAAAGGAACGTTCACTCAGAACGGTACGTTTGTGTTGCTCTGCATCATCCACACGGTAGAGTTTTTCGCTCACCATCAGACCGTTCTCAAAGACCCATTCATATTCAAGATCGCCCTCACGAGCACCGATCAATTGACCGGCGGCATCATAGGAGTACATCACTAGTGAGTTGTTTGTCTGCACACCAGCTACACGCCCCTGGGCGTCACGGGTTATCTGGGTCTTCTCATTTATTCCCTGATTTTCAGGTTCGATGCCGCCTGCAAATTCGGAGGCTTCTTCAGCAACAAGATTTTTGCCATATTCCGAGACTCGACCTGAAGCGTCAAACCGCCAGGTAGAAACAATATCCCCTACCTGGGCACGAACAAGCTGCCCCATCACATCATATGAATATGTGGAAACAACAGGCTTATCTTCACCGGTACTGTAGGTTTCGCGGCGAATCACATGACCCGCGCCGTCATACACCGCATGCGATGTACCGTATGGAGTTACTGTGGCAGTGCGGTTACCGTCGGCATCGTAGGAATATGTGAGAGTATATGCACCTGTAGAAACAAACGTATTGAGCGCCTGAACCTGGTTCTCGACGTCCGTAGATTTGGACATCTTGTGCTCTGAATCTGGTGAGTGAGGGTCAATAACAGCGCTTCGGGAACGCTTAACGAGCTGCCCGGCGGAATCATACTCGTAGCGGTGCTCAACATAAGCTTCCTCCGGCGCACGACCGTCAAGAGCCTGAGCAGTGGCGTAATCACGTACCCACACAGTACGTCCCTTATTTTCACTGCCGTACTGTGCAATACGCACACCATCGCAGAAAGCATACCGAAGCTCGCCGCCGCGTTTATAGTCGTACTCGTAGGTGCGCTCATGTACACCGTCGAAAGCACGGGTTAGACGGCCAGCCGCATCATACCCATACTCAAAGACGTTACCCGCCGCGTTAATGGTGCGGGTCAGACGGTTCAAGGCATCGTATTCGTAGCGAGTGATCTGCCCAGTAGAATCCATAACCTGCGCAATATTACCCGCAGCGTCATACTTCATGTGGGTGCGGTTGCCCAGCCCATCAATGGTCCGAATCAGCTGACCAGCGGCATCGTAGGAAAAACGACGATAGCCATACGTGTTATCGCGCAGCCCCACCAGACGACCGCCCTGATCGTATTCATAGCTTGCACTGCGAGCGCCCTTAGTCACCTTGATAACACGACCGGCGGCATCATAATCGATATATTCTGCGGAGCCATCCGGAAGGATACGCTCCACGACTTGGGAAGCGGCATCATAGACCAGACGCGTGACAGCCCATTGAGTAGGTTCAGAATCTTGTGTTATCTCAGCAGCTGGTACCGGCTCATCAAGGCTCATCGCGTACCGCTCTAGACGACCTGCTGCATCATATTCATAAGTTTGCACGCGCCCAGCAGGTGAAACTACCCGTAACGGGCGACCTGCAAGATCCCGAATAATGCGCGTTAACCCACCCTGCGCATCCACAATTTCAACAGGATTACCGGCATGATCGTAGGTGATAAATTCCTCAGAATCAGGCTTTTCGGAAGACCCTACTTTAACTCCCGTTTTCTGGGCAACCACACGACCGAAAACATCGATCTGTTTGAAGGAATTACCGTAAGCATCCGTGGTCCTTTCCAGACCACGCTTGCGGTCGACGTTCTGCTTGACCTTCACCCCTGTGGGGTCAGTTTCAGAAGTTCGGTTCCCCACGGGGTCATAGGTGTACCGAGTCACGCCGCCTAGAGGGTCAATGGCGGCAATAAGTTGACGGATTCCGTCATACTCATAAGTCCATGTTGCCCCTGAAGCCTCAATAACTTGGGTCAGGTTACCCGACTGGTTATAAATATTCTGGGTGGTGCGGCCTAACGGGTCAGTCACAGAGGTAATTTCCCGGGCTCGATTATAGGTCAGAGTAGTAACGTTTCCGTATGGATCTGTCACCGCATGAGGCAGATTTCCCTGCTCTTTGTCATCAGCAATCTCACCCTCTAAACCAGCAAAACGCTGCGCAGTGCGCAAAGTCGCAGGGACCCGCGGTGCCTCTCGGGCTTCTTGATATAAGAAACTCCAGCGAGCACCGGTAGCTTCTTCGAAGCTGGAAATCATGCCGGAAGCGTTATATCGAATACGAAGAGTTCGCCCTAATGGGTCAATGACCTGTGTTACGCGCCCAGCACCATCACGTACCAGAGTAGTTGTGTTTCCCACACCATCCGTCATGGTCTTCAGATCCCCATGAATGTCATAGGTCATGACGGTGCACACCCCGGTGGGGTCTATGGTCTCCACAAGCCGACCGTGCTCATCCCAGACCAACTGGGTTTTCGCACCGTTGCTCTCAATAACGGCTGAAGGATTGGGGTTAACTGAATCTGCGTATTCATAAAAAGTAGTTACAGGAGTACCCAAATTCCGTACATCCCTGGCATCACAGACCGAAACCCCGGTGACACGGTTATACTCATCCCAACTGTAGGTATAGTCGGTTCCCTCCGGGGTACGTTCGCGGACTAGCCGGTCATGCTGGTCGAAGGAACGGCTGGTAATAGAGCCATCACGATCAGTAATACTGACTCGATTATCGCCAGTTCCGTACCGAATGCTATAGCGTTTCCCGTTCCCATCTGTAACCCCCGTAAGACGCCCTTTAGGGTCGCTATAAAAAATGTTAACCCTTAGTCCGGTCTCAGCCTGAGCAACAGTTGTTACGCCTGCATCCGTATAACTATAAGAAATATCGTCATCATATTCAGTGTGCTGATGTATCACACGCCCGTTGTCATCGTAGGTATTCGTGACCTCAACGTGTCCGTTAACATCGGCCACCTCATGGATCAAATGCTCCGGGGTGTGGGTATACGTGCGGGTACCATTCATCTTCTCCGCGGCGCAGAGGTGACCTGAGGCGTTCTCCCCTTCAGGCACGTAACTGTAGCCAACGGCAGTTTGGGGAGTACCCGCACTTATACCCGCAGTATTGTACGTATATGCTTGCGCGGGGCGTAATCCACCAGTGGAATCAAGCTCGTAATCTATGTGAATAGCCCGATGCGCCACAGGATGCACGAGGTCTGTGACAATACGTTGAGGTGCGCTCTCAAACTCAAACGTTGCAGTAGCATACACAGGAACCATCGCATCGCTCAAATGCCCGACCGCAGTACCCACCCAAACGCCTGCCGAGTTATATATATGGCGCGTATGTTTGTTGTCTTCAATGACCCAGTAATGTGATGTGAAGGTCAGCTCTCCACGTTTTTGCGAGAAATCTACCTCTTCATGCGAGTTTTGGGCAAGTTCTTTCTCGCAGTTATGCACCTGCTCGAATGCCTGCTGCATTGCCTGCATGATCCACTCATACAGTTCATCGCTAGGCAGTACTTTGGTGAGCCACCAGGGTTCCTGCGGGGTGCGGTCATACCCATCACCCGAACGACTAAAGTGCAGAATACGCCCGTCTTTGGTATACCACTGAGCATTTTCTGAGGTAAAGTCAATCCAAGTATCCAAAGTGGAACACCATCCGAGCCCAAAAATTCCTGAAGGAATTGCCTCTGGATGTACCACCGCAAAACTGTTATACATACGCTCCAGAGATAATGCAGTAGCGGCAGTATTATCAAAAGCTAAATCAAGCTCATACTCAATAAAGTTACCTGTTGCAATATTAACTGGATCATTCAAATAACCCGAGCTAGGATAAGCTCCCGAAATACCTGCCGAAGGTACATAAGGAAGTATATGTGTTATTGGGAGTTTTTTAAGGTCTTGATCGTTTACAAATATACTGCTCTCAACAGAATGCAAAACCTGGGGGTTCGAAAGATTGGGATTTGTTTCGCTAAGCTCCCCCTGACTACCAGCTTTCCAGAGTTCTATCCCAATCTTTGCGGCACGATACGCCTCCACAAGGTTATCTTGTGACCAGATATAAACAGCGGCGATGAGGCTTTCTGCATTAAATTCTCCCCATTCGGTGCCATGCCTAAAAGCTTCATAAGAGGACTTCATCGCGTTATAGTCTTGCTCTACACGAGGATTCATACTCTCAATCATGTCGTGGTATTTAATAAGATGTTCAGGAATTCCCGAAACTTTTCCTTGAGCTAACTCATTCATATTTATATCGCCTGTATTAATCTTATACCTGACAAATGAATCAGCTTCTGGCCCTTTTTCACCCTTTAGATTAGCCCGTACTTGGTCAACTTTTTGGTTATACCTCTTCAAAGAAGTTGAATTGTAAACATCGTAATGAGGACGAGGCTGTGGTTCAGGCTTAGGAGGCATAGGATCTGTAGGGTTTAAGTGGCGATGTTCCGGCTTTACAGGTTTAGGAGCCCCATGATTCGCCCTGAGATTGTGGTTCATATTGTCAAGGGACTCTTTCATGGACTCCCACTCAGTAACTTCTTTACGAATACGAACTTCCTCGTGGGCGGCAGCAATATATTTTTTCATATTATCTTCGGCGTTTCGAAGGGACTCGATGAGCTCTGCTCCCATCTCAATGAGACTGTCAGCATTACGAGAGAAGAGACGCCCATAACCACCCTCAAGCTGCGACTTTGCATATTCTGTGACTTCATTTCGGTCACGTGCCTGGTTTTCAAGGGTTGTCTTGCAGGTTCGGAGAGCTGCATGAAACTTCTCAGCTTCCTCAAAATCAAACTTAATCGAGTTGGTATTTGCATGCATGGGCTTATATCCCTCTTCTCTCTATCATCAGTCAACGAAAACCGGGCACATGACATCTTTGACAGCATTCCAGCGGTTGACCGGGTAGATATCTCAGGGTAGCTTGAGGACGGCTCACAGTGGTTGGTTGTCCTCAAACGTATGCCATACACCGTTCGGTATCACCATTATACGAAGGTCTCCAATAAGAACCCAGAATATTCGTCAAATATTTTAATGACCCACAATTACTTTCTTTGTAATCTTTTTGGGTCTTTGGGTGAAGCTGCTTCTCATAAAACGTGTGGACGGGGTTACACAACCCCGTCCACACGTTTTATGAACTTAAATTTCCAAAACTACTGCAGTATTCCGTTATCCACTGTTATCCCGATTACAACCCCGAATATGAATGCAAACCCGAGAAGAAAATGTTCACGACCGTGAAATTAAAGATAATGCACGCATAGCCGATAATAGACAGCCATGCCGAGCGGGGGCCTGCCCAGCCGCGGGTGGCGCGTGCATGCAGATACGCCGCATACACCACCCAAATCACGAAGGTCCACACCTCTTTGGTGTCCCAGCCCCAGTAGCGTCCCCACGCGTGATTCGCCCAAATCGCACCGGCGGCAAGCGTAAACGTCCACATCACAAACGCCAGCGCGTTCATGCGGAACGCAAAGTTCTCTAGAGCCTGAGCGCTCGGAACCAAGCGCATAAACGCCCATCCGCCCGACTTACCATTCAGGATGCGCTGCTCGCGCCTGGTCTGCACCAGCTGCAGTACAGCCATCGCGAAGGTAATCGTGAACACCCCGGATGCTAACACCGCAATCGATACGTGAATTACCAGCCAATAGCTTTGCAGCGCAGGCTTCAAATGCCCCACCGGCGTGGGGAAACCAATTGTGGCGGCGCACAGCATAATGAGCACAAGCCCAGACACCAGCGTGCCCACGAAGCGCACATCGCGGAATATGAGGGTTATCAGAAACACCGCAGACACCATGAGCGCGCCTGTGGTGCAGAACTCGTACATGTTCCCCCAGGGCACGCGCTGCGCTGCGATACCGCGCATTATCACGGCGGCGGTGTGCACGAGAGCGGCAAGTACCATCACAACCACGGCGATGCGCGCGGCGGGGCGGCGAACGCCCGTGTACAGCATCGCAGAATCGGCAACCTCGCCTTCGAGAGCCCGTGCGGCAGCACCCTTATACCCCATGCCGCGTTCGCCGGTGCCCTGTTCGGTACCGCCCGTGCGAACCGTATCCGCAGCGGTATTCGCCGTCGCAGATGCGCCAGAAACAGCGCCTGCACCAACCTTTATCTTCGCCTTGACGCTGGGTTTCTGTGCGGTACCCTCAGACCGTCCTTCCAGACGCCGTGTCACGCGCGAGTTTGCCACCACATCGGAGGTGAACGCAATAAAAACGACGGTGTAAATCAGCGCCGCAATGTACATAAATAGTTCGCTGGAGCGCGCTAATGAGTCGTTCAGCATCGGCTACTTACCCTCGTTTTCATCATGGTTATCATCATCAAATTCTAGCCCCCAAGCGGCGGCGAAAGCATCGGTGAGGCGTTCGGCCTCGTTCGCAAGGCGCGGGTCTTCCCCGCGTGCCAGCAGGCCGTATTCGACCACGAGCACGCCATCGGCGGTGTGGGCACGCACCCATACACGGCGGCGCGCCACGAAAAGCGAGACGATAAGCCCGGCGAACGCGACCACAAAGGAGTACAGAACAATATTCTGCCCGGGGTCGTGGCGCACATCCAGACCGATATAGCGTTTATACCCCAAAAACTCGATCTTTCCCTTGTTATCGGGCAGCACGGCTTCGGGGTTCTGAGCGCTCAGTACAATGCCGTTGCCCTGTGCCATGGAGTTCAGCTCTTGCAGTTTAGAGGTATCGAGCACGTAAACATTCTGCGGCTGCCCCGAGTTGAGCCCCAGATCGCCCGAATAGGACTGGAAAATCAGCATGGGGTTTGCGGGGGCGGAATCTACCGAGTGGGGTACGGTGGTGCCGCGCGCATAGTCGCCGGTAGGCAGGAACATGCCCACAAAACCGAGCTGACTGGGCTTGGCGTCCGGAACCTTGAGCACCACCGATGAGGTGTATTTACCGTCCGTAGTAATGCCCACCACGGTGCCCTCGTAGGCAACTTTACCTTCGCCGTCCGTCACTCGCACCACGGGCGCATACCCATTACCCGAGAGGAAAATGCTGGTACCGCCAATATCGACCGGCTCATTCACCTTGAGGGTCTTCTGCTCGGTGCCGCCCTGCGGATCATGCACCGTCAGCTCCGCCTTATAGTCAAGGTCTTGCCCGTAGGTGTGGCTGTCTTGCTGGCGGTCGTAGCGCACCTGAAAATTATTGAGCGTAACCGCATACGGGGTAAGCCAGTCGGGGTTGTAATTCGTGCCGGGGGTAAACGAATCGTAGCCAATCAGCGAATTGACGAAAGTTTCATCCTGAACCAGAATTTTTTGTCCGCGGTACCCATAGAGCGAACCGAAGGCGACCCCTACCAGAATGCCAATCATCGCCACGTGAAAGAGAATATTGCCGATTTCGCGCAGATACCCGCGTTCAGCACCGACCGAGTAATGGTCGTTCTCTTCGTCCCGAATTTCAACTCGGTAGTGGCTCTTTTTCAGGATGCGCGCCGCATCCTCAATCGCACCCTTGGCGCTCAGGTTCAGCCCGGCATCCGCCACGGGAATCTCAAGCTGACGGTGCACCGGCATACGGGAAAGGTTTCTGGGGGTGCGTGCCGGAGGCTTACGCCAGTCCTTCGCGTGCTTGATGGCTCGCGGGGTTACGCATCCGATCAGCGAAATAAACAGCAGCAGATAGATGGCAGAGAACCACGCCGAGGAGAACACGTCGAAAAGCTGAATTTTATCGGCAAATTCGCCCCAACCGGGATGGTTCTTAATGTAATCGGTAACCTTGGTAGGGTCTTGGACACGCTGGGGGAAAATCGAGCCAGGCACCGCCGCCACCGCCAGCAAAAGCAGAAGCATGAGCGCCGTGTTCATTTTGGTCAGCTGAGTCCAGCACCAGCGAAGCATGCCCACGAACCCGAGGGCTGGCGCATCCTTGCGCGCTGATTTACCGGTTTTCTTGGTCTTCTCGGATGCGTTCACGGCACGCCCGGCATCTGCGGTTTTGCCCGTCTTGCGGTTTGCGGTGTTTGTATCCTTTGCCTCTGTTGAAGTGTTTTCATCGTCGCTGTGTTCGGAAACCATGACAGCCCTCCTTTCTTAGATCGGTAGTTCGTAGGCGGGTAATGCCGCTTGTATCCATGACATCAGGTCGGTCCACAGCCCCGTCATGAGCAGTACCCCGATCAGGATGAGTACGGCACCGCCCACCCGCTGTATGCCCAGGCGATGTTTTTGCGCCCACGCCAGGGTGCTCACTCCCCTGCCCATGCCCCATGCCACGAGCAGAAAAGGAACGCCCAGGCCCAGACAGTATGCGAGAGTCAGAACGACTGCCTTGCCAGTGCCGGAACCGCCCGTATATACGAGGGTCTGCACGGCCGCGAAGGTCGGCCCGATGCAGGGTGCCCATCCCAACCCGAAGGTTATGCCCAGAATCGGTGCACCCCACAGCCCGGTGATCGAGCGGCGATGCAGGCGCTTATCGGTCTGAAAAATTGAAAGCCCGCCCAGAAATACGACTCCCATAAGCACAACCAACGCGCCCAGAATCATCGTGACCCAGGACTGCCCCTTGAGCCAGGGTGCGGCACCGAGCTGGGCGAGGACAACCGAGAGAAGCACGAAAATAGCGGAGAATCCCGCGATAAACAGGGCAACTCCGGCGAGTAACCGCCAGGTGGCTTTACGGCGAGTTACAGCATACTCATTCGGTGTCTGAGCTTTACTCTCTGTTGTTATGGGCGCAGAAACGCTGTGATCGTCTACTACATCCTGTGTTTGAGGTGCCGTTGGCGCTAAACGCCGCGCCGCCGCCGGGTTCACGAGGGCGAAAGTTTTCGCATCCACGGGCTCCTCCGCATGCCCATCAGCTTGTGATGCACCCGTTGCCGGTATATTCGCCCCGGTCAGCCCCGCAACATATCCCAAATACCCCGGAACCAGCGGCAGCACGCACGGGGAAGCAAAAGAAATAAATCCCGCAAGCGCGGCAAGCGGTATCGACAGCCACAGCGAGCCGTCTAGCACGGTCGAGCTGATGCTCGCCACGGGGAGCACCCCTACCTCGGCAATAGCGATGAGCGGCTGAACGGGCGTGTGCGGCACGCTAGGCACCCTTCGTCACGGTCTCGACAAGGGTTTTCAGGATGGACGGGTTAGCCTGCCCCAGCACGCGGGATGCCACGCGCCCCTTCTCGTCCAGGATCACGGTGGTGGGCACCGCCTGCGCGGGTACGTATTTGCTGAGCGAGAGAAGAACCTTGCCCGTAACGTCTTTGAAGGAGGGGTAGGTGACGTTGAAGCTGCGCTCGAAGGCTTCCGCGGTGTTCTTCTCATCGCGCACGTTCACGCCGTAAAAGGCGATTTTATCTTTGAATTCTTCGGAGAGTTTCTGCAGGTCGGGCGCTTCGGCGCGGCAGGGGGCGCATCCGGCATACCAGAAGTTCAGCAGTACCGGTTTACCACGCAGGGATTCGGCGGTGACAGTTTTTCCGTCGAAGAGTTCGCCGGTGAAGGCGACAGGGTCACCGCGTTCGGCTTCCTGATATTCGGTGACGGAACCATCGCCCGCGATATAGCCTTTGTTATCACCCGAATTCGCCTGTTTCGCCAGGGAATCATCGCTGGATGAGCACGCCGAGAGGAGCACGACACCGGCAGCGGTGGCGCAAATACCCGCGCCCGTGTGTAGGAGCGCGCGGCGAGTGAGTGGGGTATTCGGCGTCGTGGGTTTTGGCATAGGGTTCATGCTTTCCTTCCGTGCCAGCTGGCGGCGGCATCGGTGTGTGCGAAGGCCTGCGTTCTTAAACTATAGGAGACTAGCTTCCGGGAAGCTGAATCACGCCGCCGTACAGGGGCGAGGCGGGTTCGGAGTATCCGCTCACCTGCGGCATTTCATGGTCAAAATCCGTGCTCTTAAAGTCGAGGGAGGTGATCGAAGCAAGGTTACACTGGCGTGTGCGCGGGTCGTGCTGCAGCATGCGGCCTTCTAACCCTAGGCGGGTGACCCAGATGGGCAGTTGGTGCGAGACAATAATCGCTTGTGCGCCTTCGCCGCCTTTGTCGTAGGCAGTGCGTGCCGCATCCTGAATAGCGGATGCCATGCGTTTTACCTGGTCAAGGTACGGTTCCCCCCAGGATGGGCGCAGCGGGTTGTAGAGTTTGCCCCAGTGTTTACGATTGCGCAGAAGACCCTGCCTGGTCACGTGCTCGCCCTCAAAATAGTTATCGGCTTCGATAACCCGCTGATCCGCATGTGCCTCCAGACCCAGCAACTCGGTGATTGGCGCGGCAGATTCGCGGGTGCGCAGCAAGGGTGAACATATCAGATGCACAATCTTGGCACCGTCCTGCGCGCGCTGAGCAAATTCTTGGGCGCTCATGCGCACCATCTGCTGCCCCTTCTCGGAGAGAGCGTAGTGCGGCAGACGGCCGTAGACAATGCGTTCGGGGTTGTGAACTTCGCCGTGGCGCATCAGGTGAACCGTAACCGTGGGCTGAGTAGTCATTCTCTCAGTTTCTCAGACTTTCGGCGCTACCCCAAAATATATTGCGAAGTGTCCGGTTAGCGGGCAAGTTTCTTGTCGAGAATCTTGCGCATGCGTTTGGGGTTAATACGCCAAAAATCCTTCGCTTCGCCGTCGATGCGCAGCACCGGAATTTCGGTTTCGTGGCGTTTGAGCAGATCCGGGTTATCGGTAATATCGAGCTCGGTATAGTCTAGGCCGTATTCGGCGCAGATTTCGCTCACGGTTAGGCGCGCATCCTCGCAGAGATGGCACCCGGGACGGGTCAGAAGTTCAATGACAGGTTCAGGCATAGTTCCCAGTGTATACCTGTGCAGCTTCTTGAGTTTCTACCGCGCGATCTTGTGTGCCCACGTCTGCACGCGATATATGTCTGATAGTTATGTTCCCCTGTGCTCTATATTCTTGTTCGCATATATGCTCGGTCGGGAATATATACAGGTCACAGTGCCACATCTAGGTTCACGCACTGGTGCGCCAGAGGCAAAACACCCCGCATCCTTGCGGTTGAACCTGCTGGATGCGGGGCGCAGAAGCCTTAATTACTTCTTATTGCGGCGCTGGTGGCGAGTCTTGCGAAGCAGTTTACGGTGCTTCTTCTTGGACATACGCTTGCGGCGCTTCTTAATAACGGAACCCATAGGATTTCCTCACTTTTCTAGACCCGGCCAAACCAAACCGGTTTGGTAGCTACCCGGGTATGTTTATACCGGTATAAACGCTCTAAAAGGCATTTTAGGCACAGCAGTACCCAAGCGTTTTGAGAACGCTACCTTCCTAGGGTACAAGGTAATAGCCTATTTTCACCATTTGAAGGGCAGAAAACCTTCGATTTTGCGAACTTTCTCTCGCCCCCGGTGTCTTTTCCACCGCAGCGGATATACATGAGGCGGCGAGAACCACGGGTACATAATCCCGAGTTCCCGCCGCCCCAGATGGTGGCGTGATAGCGCTAGTGGCGCCTCTTGCGGTTCTTCTTCCCCTTCGAGAGGGCACTGGCGCCCTTAGAAGCACCGTTCTGAGCCGGTTTTTTAGCTTCGCTTGCGGGGTTCTGCTTCTTTGCCTGCTTCTTCTGAGCAGCAGCCGCTTCCGCCGCATGCGCACGCTCGACAGCTCCCAGGACGTCGAAACCCTCAAAAGGATTCGGAGCACCGTTAGCGTCTACCGCCGTCAGAGCCTTCTTGTTAGCGGATGCAGACTTTGAGGCGCTACCTGCTACGGGCGCAGGCTTTTTCGTCTCGGGTTTCTTCGAAGCCGGTTTTGCCGATGCCTGGGCAATCTCCGAAGGCGACGGGGCGGGTTTTACCGGTGTTTTCTCGGTATCTGCCTGAGCCTTCTGCTTGGGCTGAGAATCCACGGGCTTATTCTTAGTTTCGTTCACCGCAGGAGCAACCGGAGTCGAATCGACACCGCTCAGATTAGCCGTTTCCGGGCGGGCAACCGCTGGAACGGGCTGCGGTATGGCTGCAGCCGCAACCGAAACATTCTTCGCCGGAGCCTGAGATTCTGATTCCTTGCGATTGGGGCGTTTGACCGCCACGGGCTCAGCGGTCGGGGTCGGCACCGAATCGGGTGAAGGCTCGTCCAGAGTAATCGCGCTCTGCAACTCAGAACGGATCTCTTCCGGAGTTTCCTCCAACTCGACATTCGCCGCCGCCCTCTGAACGGGCGCATCCGAAGGTTCTGCCTTCACAGAGTCAGAAGAATCCGTCTGAGGGGTCTCTGTGGCGGGTTTCTCGTGCTTCGCCGAATCTACGCTCTGTGCAGGGGCGGATGCTGGCTTTTCCGCAGGCTTAGCAGGCTTCGAATCTGTCTTATCCGAAGGTGCTGCCTCCGGCGCGGGCTCGGCGCTCTTAGAAGTTGCATCACTCGATGGCTTCGAGGGTTTCGACGCCTCAGCAGGCTTGGGAGCCTCTGCCGCCTTCGCGAGCGAGGGCTCCGTCGCTGGTTTCTTCGGCTCTGTGGAAGCTTCCCGCTCTTGCTCAGCCGCCGAAGATTTAGAGGTCTCGGCGGAGGATGCGGCAGGGGCATCCTCAGACGATGAAGCAGAAGCGGACTTTGGCTCTACCTTAGGAGGTTCTGCCGCAAATTTCGCATTGTCTGCGGCTTTCTGCTCGGCCGCCTCCTGTGCCTCAACCAGCTTGACCGCCTGAGTATGCGGCAAATCAAGACCGAAGTAATGGCGAACGCGGCGAATCAGGCTGATGCGCTCACTCGCGGGCTTCTCCTGTTTCTCTGGCTTTTCGGACTTGCGCGGTGAGAATTGCGCGGGTCGCACGGGTGGCACGTTTCGGCGCAGGGGTGCACGAATAACATCGTCCTCCTCCTCAGCTTCGGTCTGGGTTGAGGTTCCGTTCTCGGCTTGCTGTCCCATGGTGCGCCACGGAATAAGGCCGGTCGCCACAAGCTCTTCGGCGGAGATTTTACCCACCGGAGCCTTCTCGACATAGACTTCCCTGACGGGTTCTTGTTCGTCGGGTGTCTCTTCAGCGTCTTTATCCTCGGTGCCCTCAGTTGAGTCTTCGTGAGAGGCAGAGTCATCCTGTGCTTCTTCCGAAGACTTGGATTTTTCGGATCCATCAGCAGACTTGTCGGGAGCCTTTTCTGCAGTTACCTCTTTAGCAGACTCTTTGTCCTGTGCATCGTCAGATACAGACTCACTGGGCTCGTCAACCGGCAGAACGTCATCCTCAAATTCGGGCTGCACGCTCTCAAGCTGGGGTTCGTGCGCTGCGGTTTCCTCAAGGGGATCGATCGGAGACTCGTGGGTACTCTCCACGGTTTCCTGCTGCTCGGGAATGTCAGCCGTGGGGGTATCACCCGTGTCCTCGGCGGATGCGGTCTCCTCGGGTTCATCTTCCTCGAAGCCCACGGCCACCGGGGTCGGCACGCGCATACGCCCTTGACGGCGGCGTGAAACGGTGGTTCCTTCACGAATAATTTTTGGAAGCTGCGCGGCCGGAGATTTCTCCTGCTCAGCCTTATATTCTGATTCGGGAATACTCTCGTCGATATCCTGCTCAGGCTCCGCTTCCTCGTGTTCTTCCACGTCAGCGTCGGATTCGGGCTCTTCGGAAGAATCAGTGCTTTCCTCGGAGTATTCCTCCTCCTGGAACTCCTCGTCGTCCTCAGAGGGGTCACCAGGCATACCGTTCGGGGTATTTGCCGCCTGATCCAGTTCTATGCCAGCTTCGGAGTATAGCTCTTGCAGCTGGTGGGCAATTAGCTCGCGCGCGGTGCGGGCATCGCCGTCCTTGACAGCATCTACAATGGCACGGTTTTCCACCCGGATGCGCGTCATCGTGCTGCTCCACAGCGGCAAACGTCCCATAAGCGACAGCAGGGAATCGAAGGAAGACTGGCGGATCGCAACCAGCAAGCCCACGACCAGTTCGTTACCCGCCAAACGCACCAGCCGGTGGTGGAAGGTCAAAAGCTGGTCAAGAAACTCACCAATACTCAAAGTATCGTCTTGGAGCGTCTCAAGGGCCTCATCAACCTCATCAAATGAGACCTTGTCGGGGTCAATATTAGATACCGCCCAGCTCTCAAGCAGGATGCGGGTCTGCAGCATATCGCGGGTTGGGTAACGCGATGTAGACATGTGCAGACGAATGGGCCCCGCAGCCGCAGCCGCCGGTTCCTCATAGAGATAAGGAATGATCTCTTTACCGCGCCCAGAGTACAGGCGCATCAATTCCATATCTTCAAGGGTTTTGAGTGCATCTCGGGTTCGGGAACGTCCCACACCGATGGCGTGGGCAATCCGCTGATCGTCAGGAAGGCTTTGACCGAGCTGAATATTGCCTTCAAAAAGCTCGGTCTCAAGCCAGCGCAGAATCTTGCGATGAATAGCCAATGAGAACTCCGTTTATACGAGTTAGAAGTGGGATGCTATGAGAACCGTCGTGCACGCGTGCGGTCTATACCGCACAACACCACGAGACGTATGCTGTGAAATATCCATGTTACCGGCGCCTTCCGAAAACGCGTGAAAGCAGCCCGCGCGGGGGTTCTTTCGGGGTATCTGCAGTGCCGAATGCTGAGGTGTATTCCGTCTGTGTCTGGTACGGAAGTTCCTCGTTCTTACCAGATTTTTCGGATGCCGTGCTCTTCGTCTTGTCAGAGGCATCGGCTGCCTCTTCGTCCTCTTGAGGACGGGCACCCTGCACGGAACTCATTTCCGGGGTAACGACGGGCAGCACCGCCGTGAAGGTCACGGAATCTGATTTGACCGGCGCATTCTCGGCGAGTTTAGCTTCCACTGCCTTAGCCTCTTCGGACTGTGCCTGCGTCATATTCTGTGCGGCGGCAGGGGCGGCTTCTGCTGGGGTTTCAGCACCCGATTTTTGCGGCTCCTGAGCGGTTGACGATGGCTCTTCCACCTGAGCCGCCGGTTTTTTCTCGGGCTCCTGAGTTTTTGCTGCAGCACCTGTGGAGGCGGTACCTTTAGCAGACCTAACCGTTGCGGGTTTTGCCGGTTCCTTGGTATCGGGCGAGCCAGCGTTCCCCTGACCTTTCTCGGTCTGCTTTTTCTGCGCAGTACCCTGTACCGCACGTTCCCCATTTTCCGTGCTCTTTTCGGCAGTGTCGATGCCGTAGCTCACGGTAGAAGATGTGCCGGGCTGGGTGGCGGTTTGTGCGTTGGTCGCTGTGGTTTCGGCGGGCTTATCCTCGGGTTTCTTCTCGGATGCAGCCGCCTGTATCGGGGATTCGGCGGGTTTCGCAGCCTGGGCTGGGGTTTCTTGAGAACCAGTGTGCGCTTCGGTTTTCGCACCGGGTTTTCCGGTATGCGCCTGCGCCGCCCGTTCCGAACCCGGCTTCGGGGCAGAAACCTCTTCACGGACCGATTGTGCCTGAGCCGATTCTGTTTTCGCGGCAGTTTGAGCCTGCGGCGAAGGTGATTCGGGTTTCTGAGGCTTTGTCTGAGCACTCTTGTGAGTGTCCTTCACGGGCTTTTGCGCTTCGGCCTTCGCGGCGTGAGAGGTCTGTTTAGACTCGGCGGAGCCCGGCTTCGCGGGCTTAGCACCCTCGGATTGCTGGGCAGGCTGCTGAGCGCCCGAAACGTGCGTGTGCTCTTGAGTCTGTGCTTCAACGTGAGGCTGCTTCGTATCGTGCGAACGCGCGGGAGCCTTAGTCTTCTCGGCGCCCTTCACAGACGATTCAGCGTCCTTCTGAGCTGACGCGTCCTTGTCGGTCTTCACTGCCTCCGGCTTTGCCTGTGCGGTGGTCCTATCCTGCGACTTTGACCGGGGAACAAAGCCGCGAGCCTCGGGCGAGAACCCCTGCTGACCGTCATCAATTCCGTCGTCATACCCATAGGACTGCTGCGGTTTCTCCTGATAGGAAGACCCCGAAGGCGTGAAAGGACGCATGGGAATAAATTCGTTTTCCTCAACGGTTCCGGCAGTTTCTGTGCCCTCTTCCGATGCGGCGGGTGCCGCCTGCTGAGCGGGTTTTGACACGATGCGCGCGGCGGATTTAGTCGAGGTCTTCGGTCCCAGACCGGAGGTCACCGAGCTCTCGACAGAACGTGCCTCATCATCAAAAATGGCGGGTTTTGCAATAGCAGCGGTCGTCGTCTTCTTCTTAGCCGACGATTCGCCCTCAGCGTGCGAATCATGAGCGCCAGTCTCGTGGGAAGCGCCCTGCCCATCGCGATCTTTCTGCCCGGAAGCCTTCTCGGCATCCCGCTCGCCCGAAAGGCTCGCTCCAGGCTTCACGCCAGCGTTCGCGGAACCGGTAGAACCGGGGAAAGCCTCGAAACGCTTACGCTGCGAAAGGGTCTTGGATACACGTTCCTGAGGCGTCGGCTCGGGCTGCTCAACGACGGACGAGGATTCTACAGGCTGGGCGGGCGCATCCGAATCCGAGGTCTTATCTCGATCTTGTACATCTTGAGCATGGGCAGTGGCAGCTTCACCAGCGGTTTCATCGGTGGTTTTACCGGTAGCTTTAGGGCGCTGCTCTGTATCTTGCTGTTTTTGCTCGTTGGTCTCAGACTCGCCAGCGTGCGCAGTTTTCTCAGTCTTGGCCTCGGCGCTGGGCTCTTCAGTCTTTTCGGTTTTCGCGGTGTCATCGCCTGAGGACTCGACAACATCGACAACCTCAATCACGGAAGCCTGTTTAATCTGTGACTCCCGCTGTTCCTTCGTGCTGTGTGCAATCGCCTGTATATCGGCAACCCAGGCGGTGATCTCGTCAAATACTTCAGGGTTCAGCGAATAGAGGCGGCGCTGCCCCTCGACCAGCACGGTGACTGCCCGTGCCTCACGTAGAACCTTAAGGTGCTTTGAAATAGTGGGTTGGCTCATGTTCAAGTGCTCAACAACGGCACCAACAGTACGTGTTTGTTCAGCCAGAAGATGAACGATATTGCGGCGGGTGGGGTCCGCGATCACTGAAAAAACGTCTGATTGCATATAGCGATTATGACATATTTCGGCGGATGCTCGATACCTGTTTTATGGGTTCTAGCCCGAAACTACGCGGTTTTTCGCTAAGCTTTCCGCGTATATTACCAAATGCTCATAATATTCCGTTCTAGCTATATATCGTTTATGGCATATACACGCCCGTACAGTGCATGCACCACAACAACCGTTCCAACATTATCCCTAGAAATACCTATGATGTTCTGCTCAGCTGCATGCCTGGGCGATACACTAGAGAAAGCTAAACATCCCCACCAAGACCGTACCCCGCCCAAACTCTGCGCACGATCGGAAAGGAGGCACCCGTGGGACGCTATCTACGTCGCCTGCGCGCACATCAGCGCAAACGGGTGCGCGATTTTTCTGAGGGTCGCATCTCCACCGCTATCGGCAAGGTTCCGTCTACATCGCCGATGATGTATGAGCAGGAAGAGGTTACTCGCCGCTTCAACCCCTTCGATATCCGAAGCTACGAGAAGCTGCGCAACCTTATTGATACGACTGTCTTCTCCTCACCCTCACGAACCGCTATCGCGTCCTTCTTTCTGGTGATCGTTTTCTTCACCGTAACGTTGAGCCTGCCGATTTCTTCGGTCACGGGCGAACCTGCGCCATTTCACCACGCTTTCTTCACCGCCACCAGTGCGGTGACCGTGACCGGTTTGACGACCGTTTCAACAGCGGCCCAGTGGTCAGTATTCGGGCAGGTTATGATTCTGCTCGCCTGTCAGATTGGTGGTTTAGGCGCGCTGACCATGACCTCGCTTCTTGCCCTGGCGATCGGGCGAAAAATGGGTTTGCGCTCTAAACTTATCGCGCAGGAAGAGCTCAGTATCGGGCGTCTCGGTGAGGTCGGCAGCGTGCTTCGTACCGTCGCGTATACCTCAATCGGGATCGAATCGACGATCGCCCTCGTTCTTACCCCGCGTTTTCTGCTTCTTGGCGAGAATCTGCCCACCAGCCTGTGGCACGGTATTTTCTACGCTATTTCGTCCTTTAATAACGCAGGGTTCACCCCGCATTCCGATGGCTTAGTGCCCTATGGGCACGATTTTTTCGTGCTCGCACCCGTCAGTATCGCGGTGTTCTTGGGGGCACTCGGGTTCCCCGTGCTGATGACGATTCAGCAGAAACCTTTCCGCCCCCGCGACTGGACTCTAACGACCAAACTCACGGTGACGACCACGAGCATCCTGTTCGTGCTGGGTGCCCTGCTCTGGGGCATAGCCGAATGGGCAAATCCGCGTACTATCGGCAATTACGGCGCGGGCGAGAAAATTCTTAGCTCGATTTTCGCTTCCATCATGACGCGCTCGGGCGGGTTCAACCTGGTCGATATGAACGATATCCGCCCGGTCACCGGCCTCATAACCGATGTGCTCATGTTTATTGGCGGCGGCTCAGCATCTACCGCAGGCGGCGTGAAAGTCACCACGATTGCCGTGATTATGCTTGCAATTATTGCGGAGGCACGCGGCGATCAATTCGTGATGACTTTCGGGCGCACGATCCCGGTGTCGGCGTTGCGCATCGCTATTTCGGTGACGATGATGAGTACCGGAATTGTGCTTGTGGGAACCGGAGTTCTGCTGGCGATAACAGACCAGCCGCTCGTGCGCGTGCTCTTTGAAGTCATTTCCGCCTACGCAACCTGCGGACTGTCAAATGGGCTCTCTACGGAGCTACCGCCCTCGGGCATCTATGTGCTCTCCCTGCTCATGTTTATTGGGCGAATCGGCACCATTACCGCCGCCACCGGTTTGGCGCTGAGGTCTCGCCGCCGCCTGTATAAGTACCCCGAAGAAAGGCCCGTCATTGGCTAGTAACCATAACGCCCCCGTACTGATTATTGGGTTGGGACGGTTCGGTTCGGCGACCGCAGCCCAGCTTCACGCCCAGAATAAAGAGGTTCTCGCCATTGAGAAAGACCCCGAGATTGCGCAGAAATGGACGGGCGTGCTCACCCACGTGGTCTCGGCAGATGCTCGCGATATTGACGCGCTCAGGCAGCTGGGCGCGAGCGATTTCGGGTCTGCGGTTGTGGGTGTGGGTACCTCGATTGAGGCTTCCGTGCTGATTACCGCGAACCTGGTCGATCTGGGGGTTGAGCGTATTTGGGCGAAGGCGATCACCCCCTCACACGGCAAGATTCTAGAGCGTATTGGCGCGCATCATGTGGTCTACCCGGAGGCGGATGCGGGCCGCCGCGCCGCGCATCTGGTGTCGGGGCGCATGCTGGACTATATCGAATTCGACGACGATTTCGCGATCGCCAAGATGCGCCCGCCGAAGGAGACTCACGGGTTCACCCTGGCCGAGTCGGATATTCGCGCGAAATACGGGGTGTCTGTGGTGGGCATTAAGTCTCCTGGCGAGGAGTTTACCTATGCGGATGCGGCAACGCGCATCCATTCCCGGGATATTCTGATTGTCTCGGGGCAGGTGGATCTGATCGAGCGTTTCGCGGCACGCCCGTAGGTTCTGGCTTCCCCTTCTTCGTCATAAAAAGAGCCTTTATGTGGATAAAGGCTCTTTTTATGTAGGGAGAGGTAGGCAGGAGGCGGGGGCTAGTCAGCCGTGTACTGTTCGCTCAGCTCTGCGGAGCGGGCGGCGCAGGCGCGCATAGCGTCCTCGGTGAGATCGAAAAGTCCCTTGTCAATAAAGGTATTGATAGCGCGCTCCGTGGTTCCGTTCGGGCTGGTAACAGCCTTGCGCAGGGCGGCGGCATCCGGGTTACTATCCAACAGGTACCCGGCACCCGCAATCGTTGCGGATGCGAGCCTCTGTGCGGTCTCTTCATCCAGGCCGAGCTTCACACCGGCACTCGCCATAGTCTCCGCCAGCAGGAACCCGTAGGCGGGGCCGGATCCCGAAACAGCGGTGACCGCATCCATCTGGTCTTCTCGCACCTGCACTACCAGACCTACGGTCTCTAGGATCTTCTCGGCGAGCGCAAGCTGCTTCTCAGTCACGTTCTCACTCACCGAGATCGCCAGCACGCCTTTGCCCACGCTTGAGGGCGTATTGGGCATGCAGCGGATCACCGGCTGACCTGCAGGAAGAGCCTTCTGCAGCGTATCGAGGGTGACTCCTGCCGCCACCGAAATGACGAGTGCATCCGGGGCGAGAGCGGGCGAAATTTCGCGTGCCAATTCGACGATTCCATAGGGTTTAACCCCCAGCAGCACTACGGATGCGCCGCTGACCGCCTCACGGTTGGCTTCGGGTTTGAGCTCGCACCCGATCACGACGGCATCTTGCCCTTTAGGCCCCAACTGATGGTGCAGGCGGTCTATGGAGTTTTTGCTGCGCACGGTGGCGCGGATGGCTTCTGCGGGGTATCCGCCCGCGATGAGCCCGGCAGCGATGGAACCGTTCATGGAGCCGGTGCCGAGGAATGCTATATGTTCGGTCATCTTCGATCCTTACTGTCTGCTTCGTTCGTGT
>ERZ773212.363-NODE-363-length-22913-cov-5.785021_pt1 | contig 22913 bp, 23 predicted proteins | sample MGYA00581005_ERZ773212 | MGnify/ENA primary metagenome ERZ773212 (study PRJEB29015, sample SAMEA2738154) | human oral metagenome | biome: human oral; feature: human-associated habitat; material: saliva | place: China | collected 2196 ... | reverse complement strand
TCTGGTGGGGGAGGCACCCACTTACCGCATACAGTCACTCTTTGAGTGGCTTTTTATTTTGTCGGAAAGGAGGTAGTCCGGTGAGTGGATAAATTAACCCCAAAACAAGAGCTATTTGTCCAAGGGATAATCTCCGGACTATCTCAAAGACAAGCATATAGACAGGCTTACAAAGCCGAAAAAATGAGCGATGCAGTAGTTGACAATAAAGCATCTGCTATTTTCAATAAGGGTGAGGTAAGGGTTAGGTATCGTGAGTTACTCAAACAGTTCTCGAACATGTCCTTATGGTCCAGAGAACAGGCTTTTAACGAGTATGAATGGCTTAAAAACAAGGCTAGAGCAAGTATCGAGAATGAAGGTATTAGACAAGCTAATTCAAATGCCTTTCTTTCAGCTTTGGATGGCATGAACAATATGGCGTGGAAAGACTTTGAGTTGACAGATGAGAAAATCAGACAAGAGATTGAATTGCTCAAAATCAAGATTGAGAGAAATCAAGACTCTAAGTCCGATACTACTCTCATGGAAGCTCTCTTAAATGCGGTAAAAGGTGGTGATGAGGTTGAAGATTGATTTTTCAAACAAACAACTCAACATCATTCGTAGACCGTTCAACTATGAGCTTGAGGTCAACGAGGGCACGCCTCGAAGCGGCAAGACAACCGCTGGTCATTTCAGATATGCAAGATATTTGATTGAGTCGCCAGACGAAAACCATTTGATAGCTGCATACAATCAAGAGCAAGCCTACCGTCTATTTATTGACGGTGACGGCACAGGTCTAATGCACATCTTCGATGGCAATTGTAAAATCAAGCATGATGAGCACGGAGACCACCTCTTAATTGATACGCCCAACGGAACCAAGCGTGTCTATTACAAAGGGGGCGGTAAAGCCAACAGTGTAGGTGCTATCACTGGTATGTCTTTAGGGTCAGTAGTCTTTTGTGAAATTAACCTGCTGAATATGGATTTTATCCAGGAAGCATTCAGACGGACGTGGGCTGCTAAGCTCAGATACCATCTAGCTGACCTAAACCCTCCAGCACCACAACATCCAGTTATTAAGGATGTCTTTGACGTCCAAAATACACGCTGGACGCATTGGACCATGGATGACAATCCCATTCTGTCAGAAGAGCGTAAGCAATCTATTATTCAATCGTTGAAGAAGAATCCTTATCTCTACAAGAGAGACGTGCTTGGTCAGCGTGTCATGCCTCAGGGCGTTATTTACGGCCTATTTGACCTTGAAAAGAACATCAAGGATAACTTGGTAGGCGAACCTATAGAAATGTATTTCAATGGCGATGGTGGACAATCTGACGCCACCTCAATGTCTTGTAACATCGTTACTAAACATAGAGAGGACAACAAGACTTTCTTTAGGCTCAATCGTGTAGCTCATTATTATCACAGCGGAGCTGAAACTGGCCAAGTCAAGGCTATGTCCACCTATGCAGTCGAGCTTCGAGCGTTCATTCAGTGGTGTGTTAGCAAGTATCAGATGCGCTATACCGATGTCTGGATTGACCCAGCGTGTAGATCCTTGCGAGAGGAATTGCACAAGTTAGGCATACGGACAAGAGGAGCCTTGAATAATGCCCATGATGTTAGCAGTAAAGCTAAGGGCATCGAGGTTGGGATTGAACGCGGCCAGAATATCATTTCGTCAGGTCAGTTCCTACTTATCAATCATTCAGAAGAAGAGTATGATCATTATCACTTTTTGAAAGAGATTGGCCTTTACAGTCGAGACGACAACGGACGACCGATTGATAAAGATAACCACGCAATGGATGAATTTAGATATAGTGTGAACGTATTTTATAAGCGTTACGCTAATTTTTAGCAACAAGGAGCCGATAAATGGGCATTATTCAATTTGTCAAAAATCTATTGAAGAGAGGACAGTATGCAATGACGACAGAAAGTCTAGCAAGTATCACAGACCATCCTAAAATCGCAGTGACAAGCGCAGAGTATCGTCGGATCAACGAGAACCTAAGATACTATCAGAGCAACATCGAGAAGATAACATACACGAATTCGGACGGTATCAAGAAACAAAGAGAAGCAACTCATTTGCCAATCGCTCGAACCGCTGCTAAGAAGATTGCAAGCCTGGTATTCAATGAACAAGCTTCGATTAAATTGGACGATAAAGAAGCAAACACATTTATTCAAGAAACCTTGAAGAATGACCGCTTTAACAAGAACTTTGAGCGCTATCTTGAGAGCTGTTTGGCCCTTGGAGGTCTTGCCATGAGGCCTTATGTGGATAATGGACGAGTGAGAGTGTCATTCATTCAAGCGCCAGTCTTTTTACCACTTCAATCTAACACGCAGGATATTTCAAGCGCTGCTATCGTGACTAAAACGATTAAAGCTTCAGGTCAGAAGAACATCTACTACACCTTGATTGAGTTTCACGAATGGGCGAAAGATGGGAAATACATCATTTCAAACGAGCTATACAGGTCTGAAAGCTCTGAACAAGTAGGTGGACGTGTGCCTTTGGTTGAAGTCTACGAGGATCTAGAAGAACAAGTTGAACTTGACGGTCTAACAAGACCGCTTTTTTCTTACCTAAAACCTCCTGGGATGAACAACAAGGACATCAATTCGCCTCTAGGCTTGTCTATCTTCGACAATGCCAAGAGCACGATTGATTTCATTAATACGACCTATGACGAGTTCAAGTGGGAAGTTAAGATGGGCCAACGCAGAGTGGCAGTTCCTGAGAACCTTACAGAGACTCGAATGGTCAACATTGATGGAGACGCCCAACTTGTCAAACGCTTTGACACAGAGCAAAACGTTTACTTGCGCCTGTCCACTAATGACATGGATGGCGGAAGTATCACAGACCTGACAACAGCAATCAGGGCAGATGATTACATCAAGACCATTAACGAAGGCCTAGCGCTTTTTGAAATGCTCCTAGGTGTATCGGCTGGAATGTTTACATTTGACGGGCAGAGCTTGAAGACTGCGACAGAGGTCGTTTCTGAAAACTCGGATACCTATCAAATGAGAAACAGCATTGTAAGCTTGGTTGAGCAGTCTTTGAAAGAGTTGATTGTCTCAATCTGCGAGCTTGGTAGCCTTTACGGATTGTATAGCGGTCAAATTCCTCAGATGGAGAAGATTGCAATTAACCTTGACGACGGAGTATTCACTGACAAGAACAACGAGCTTGATTATTGGACCAAGGCTTTGGCCAGTGGCATTGTCAGCAAGGCTCATGCTATCCAGAAGGCTTTCAATATGTCAGAGACCGATGCTAAGAATATGATTAAAGCAATCAATCAGGAAACGATGGACACGGCTAACAGTCAGCGAACACAAGAGGACATCGACTTGTATGGAGAGTGATTAAATGTCAAAGAAGAGACCACCAATTCAGTTCAATGACGAGCAACTGCTGCTTCAAGCAAGCAATGTCGCAGATATCTATCATCAGTTAGCCTTGGACTTATTTGATAATGTGGTCGAACGTGTGACTGAGCGTGGCACGTTCTATCTTGAGAAGCAACCGTATATCTGGCAACTTGAGAAGATGCAACAGATGCACATGCTGAACGAGGAGAACCTGAAGCTAATCTCTAAATACTCTGGAGTCGCTGAAGAGCAATTACGTCACATTGTCGAGAATGAAGGCCTGAAGCTATACACAGACACGAAGCAACAACTCATGGAAGATTTAGGCCATGGATCCGCAGGAAATAACAATCACATTCAAGAAATCCTTGCAGACTATGCAAGTCAAGCCGTCGGAGATATCCATAACTTAATCAACACAACACTTCCTAAGGCTGTCATAGGCGCTTATCAAGGTATTGTGGAGCAATCTGTTGCTAGAGTTGTTACTGGCCTGTCTACGGCTGATAAGGCTATCTCTGACACGGTCATGAAGTGGCAAGAGAAAGGTTTTCAAGGTTTCAAGGACAGCGCTGGGCGTAACTGGAAAATTGACAATTATGCTCGGACAGTTATCAAGACGACAACCTATCGAACTTATCGAGAAATGCGAACGAGACCGGCTGAAGAGCTGGGAATTGATACCTTTTATTTTTCAAAAAAGGCGTCAGCTCGCAAGTCGTGTGCGCCTTTGCAACATGAGATAGTGACGACTGGCCGGGCTAGAGTTGAACACGGCGAGAAGATTTTAGCTTTGTCAGATTATGGTTACGGTCGGCCTGAAGGGTGCCTTGGTATTAACTGCGGCCACATGCTAACTCCGTTCATCCCAGGAGCGAACTACAAGCCTGATTTAGGCGAGGACGTGGCAGAGGTTACGCCAGAGAAAGCGGAAGAAAATGCCAACGCAGAAGCTAAGCAGAGAGCCCTAGAACGGTCTATCAGAGCGAATAAGGAGAAGCTCCACGTCGCTGAGAAACTGGGCAATAAAGAACTGATAGACAAGTACAAGAGTAAGATAGGCACCCAAAACGCTGCTTTGAAAGACTACATTGATAAGCACCCATTTCTGAAACGGGATGAGGAAAGAGAAAAATACTATGATGACCCTTATACCAAAGCTAAGAAAGAGGTCAAGGTCAGAAAAGAACTTGAAAAGCTGGAAAAACACAGAGCAGAACAAAAAGAAATGCGGGAACGTTTCACAAACGCTGTAAAAGATGGTATAATTAAGGCAGAAATCAATGAGCAAAAACAAGCGGCCCACATCAAAGGTACTGACGAATGGTACAAGAGGCTTGAGGATGACTTAGCAAAAGGCAAGGAATTTGAACCAAGCTATTTGACAATATCAATGGATGATGCTGCTAAGCTCATTAAACGTTACGCAGGTACTGGGAAATTCCGTTATTCCGATAAAGATGGCTATATTCCTAAGAAAGAAATTATCAAACACGACAGTAAGGTTGGCGTGTATATTGACCAGTCCACAGGAGAGGCGTTCGAGACTGAAAGCTTTAGAATACATTACAGAAAAACGGGGGCACACATTGTGCCGACATTGGAAAGGAAGAAATCAAAATGAGACTCTGGGAATTCAACCGCACAGACGTAGTGATCACGCTAAAAAATAGCGTGGTAGTTAGAGGATTTGTAGAGGACTATTGTGACGCCTCGGACAACGCAGAGGAGATGGACTCCTTGCTTGTAGATGTTGATGGAACTCCTAGAGAATATTTTGAGGATGAAATCCTTAGTATTTCAGTAGCATAGCGCTTAGTTTAAACTAGGCGCTTTTTTCATGCAATAAATTGCTATAAACCACTATAAACCGTGTCGGATTCGATGCGGTTTTTTGCTTGACTTTATCCGCAGTCGGTAAAGAACGGAAGATAATACCTAATTTTAGGAGGACAGAAGAATGGCAGAAGACATTCAAACACAAGCTGACCAGCCAGTCAATGCTGGAGAAAACACCGAGTCACAAACTCAAGAGCAACCTATCAAGACATTCACTCAGGAAGAAGTGACTGGCCTTGTCGCTAAGGAGTCAAGAAAAGCACAAGAGAAAATCTTTAAAAGCCTAGGATTCGAAGATGTCAAAAGTGCTAAAGAAGGACTCCAGCAACTCAAAGAGTGGAAGGACTCACAAAAGAGCGAGGCTGAGAAACAGTCAGAAGCGCTTGCTGCTAAAGAGAAAGAGCTAGAACTTGCTTTGTCAGACAAGAAGAATCTGGAAGCGAAACTATCAGCTCTGACTTTGGGGGTAAATGCTGAGTCTGTAGACGACGTCATCACTCTATCTGCTCGCTTAGTGACCGATGAGGTGTCTATCGAAGACGCTATTGGTCAAGTGTTGCAGAAATATCCTCAGTTCGGTCGCACAGAGCAAGCCGAGGAGAAAAAGCCGACATTTTCGGCCGGAGGAAATCCAACGGCTGGAACGAACCAAGAAGATGCCTTTTTAAAGGCTCTAGGATTAAACAACTAACAGGAGAATGATCAATGACAATTAACTACATCACTAAACACGAGGGCACCTTTGAAAAGAAATTGATGCAAGGCGCACTTACAAGCATTTTGGAAACACCACAAGTAAATTGGTTGGGCGCTAAGTCTTTCGAGTTGCCTACAATTTCAGTTACTGGCTACAAGGCGCACACACGCTCTAAAGGCTACAATGCTGGTACAGTATCAAACGACAAGAAAGTTTATACGCTCGGATTTGACCGTGACGTCGAGTTCTTCGTAGACGCTGCAGACGTAGACGAAACGAACCAAGAACTTTCAGCTGCAAACGTATCTAATACATTCATCACCGAACACGCTACTCCAGAAGTGGACGCTTACCGCTTCTCTAAAATTGCTACAGAAGCTATCACAAACAGCCACTTCAAGTCTGAAGATGACCTTTCAGAAGTAAACATCTACACCAAGCTGAAAGCTGCCCTTTTGCCAGTCCGTAAATACGGCGCTCAAAATATCGTTATGTATGTTTCTAGCGAAGTCATGGACTTCTTGGAACGTTCTAAAGAGTTCACACGCTCAATCGCTACTACATCACCTCAAGGCATCGACACTCGTGTCACTTCGCTTGATGGAGTTCAGCTTATCGAAGTTTGGGACGATGCACGCTTCAAGACTAAGTTTGACTTCACTGAAGGCTTTGTTAAGGCTTCAGATGGTAAAAACATTAACTTCTTGATTGTGGCTAAGCCAGCAGTAATTGCCAAGGCTAAGTTCAACTCAATCTATCTTTTCGCTCCTGGTCAACATACAGAAGGTGACGGATACTTGTACCAAAACCGTTTGTATCATGATCTTTTCGTCTTGCAATCAAAACAAGACGGGGTCTATGTTTCTCACAAATCTGCTTAATAAGGAGGTAGAAAATGCGCAAGTACGAAAAAGGGAATCAAGTCTATACCGTGCAAGAAGGCAGCTTGCTTGAAGCTCAGCTCATCGCTGATGAATTTGAAGAAGTGATTGAAGACGGCCAAATCTCAGAGATTTTGGCTACTCATTCGCTTATGGACATGACTTTGGCAGAGTTGAAAGCTCTTGCTAAAGAGCGAGGGTTTGAGGGCTATTCAAACAAGACCAAAGATGAACTATTGGAGGTGTTAAATGGCCAAATTTAAAGCAAAATTGAACGCTTATCTAGCTAAGTCTGACCGTCATTTTGACAAAGGGCAAGAATACGAGCTAGATCAAGACGAAGCTAATCGAATCAATGGCCTGTTTAATGAGGTGATTGGTGAAGATTGCTTTGAAATCGTTGAAGAGCCTAAGCAAGATCTAGTTGAGGTGGGGGCATCCACCTTTTGAGGAGGTGATTAGATGACTTACTTAACGAAAGAAGAGTTCGAAGAGCTCGGATTTGAGGTTGAGGGCGACTTTGACAAGCTTTTAAAACGAGCGGAACTTGCTATCGATGCTTATATCAGGGATTTCTATTCTCTAAATAGCTTTGATAGCGACAATACAGCTCGCAAGAAGGCAGTTAAACGAGCTACAGCCTTTCAGATTGCTTACTTGGACACTTCTGGGGTCCTGACGGCAGAGGACAAGCAATCTATTGCCAGCATGTCAGTTGGGCGGACATCTATAAGCTATCGCTCAGGTTCGCTTTCTTTGGGTGAAAGGTATAATTTATCAAGAGACGCTGAAAACTGGCTCAGAATGGCTGGATTTGGCTCAGCGAGGGTTGATTATGATAGATAAACGAATGCTAACTGATTCTGTGACTATCAAAAAGCCCATTGGTGAGGATGATTGGGGGAAAGAGGCTTACTCTGAACCCCTTTTATTATCTCCTTGCAAGTTCGATAGATCCTTTTCTCATTCTGGCTCAGGTAATCATCGTAGCGAGTCCAATTCCTCGACTGTGATTGTCTATAACAAATACTGCCCTGTGAAGCTCGACAAGAGTTTTGTGGGAGGTGTTGTTGAAGAGGACGGCGCCAGCTACGTTGTTAAGAACATCATCCCTCAATATCATCCTCTAACCAAGAAGCTACTTGCTTATGAAATTGAGGTGATTTGATGAGCGGTGTTAATGTAAAGATTGACCTATCAGGAATTGAGAAAAAAGTATCTCCAGAGAATTTCGCAAAAGGGAAGTTAGCTATTGCTAACCAGATGCTGATGGACATGGAGCAATTCGTCCCAAAACGAAGAGGAGACCTACGGTCTAGTGGACATGTTCGACAAGACTCGATTATCTACGCAACACCTTACGCTAGATTGCTCTATTATGGCAAGAAGCGAAAAGGGTTCTTTTCTGAAAAGCAAAGAAGATTTTTCTTTGCTAACAAGGATAAGCTCCTGAGCCAACGACCAACTCCTGGAACTGGTCCAAGGTGGGATAAAAAAGCCGCTGCCTTACACTCTAAGAAGTGGGGCGATGTCGGATTGAAAGCGATGGGGTTAAAATGAACCAAAATAATGACTTTGCAGAGGTCTTACTTGAGCACATCAAGGGCATTCAAGACAAAATCCCGTCTAAACACGGTTATTTAGCTGAGAAAGAAGGGTTAGTAGTATTCCCTCTAGCTGGTGGAGAGGTTGTAGACGAGGACATGGCTGGAACTCAAACAGTCAGATTGCCTTTTGAAATTGCTATCAAGTCACGAGATCAGGAATTAAACAATAATACATTGTGGCAGATTAACGCTGCCTTATCAAAAATGGACCTAGAATTGCCAAGTAAGAATGGCTCTTACGAGTTCTTAGGTTTAAAAGTTGACAAACCTTACTTAAACGATTTAGATGAGCAAGGTTTTTACATTTACTTGCTGGACGTAACTGCCAGCCTTGAAATTGAAAGGAATGAATAATGGTTAAAAATAAAAACGTAAAACGCAAGCACTACATTGGCCCTTACAAAGAAACGACTCCAGACACTCCACCAACCGCTACGGATTACCTCTGGATTGCTAAAGGCTTCAAGTCATCATCACCAGAGAATGATGAGAAGACAGACGACTTCACAGATTTTGCTGGCGACGGAACACCTGAAGAACAAGTGATCAGTAAGACACGAGGCCGCTCATTTGAGGGAGTTCGTGACACTGATGACAAAGCGCAGAACTTCATTGCTGAAAAAGAAGATGCAGTAGGCGACGAGCTCTTGGTTTGGTATAAAGAAGTTGACGCAACTGGAAAGACTCAATATGAGGGACCAGCTCGTCTTTCTGGTATCGAAATCGGGGACGGTGAAGCGTCTGAGAATGAAAGTATTAAGTTTAAGGTCGTATGGACTCGTAAACCTAAGAAATCAACAGTAGTACCAGGATAATCTAAGGCGTGATAATTCACGCCTTTTTATTTTTGAAAAGAGGAGAAAAACAATGGTCGTAATTAAGAAACTAAGCAATATCATTCCTATTGATTTCGGAGAATTTCAGCTGGAATACACTGCAAACGATAAGGGTGTGAAGGAACTTGATAAGTTCCGTGAAGACTTATCAAAGAGCTGGAAGAAAATTGAAAAGCTTTCTGATGAGAAAATCGCAGAAAAAGGCAAGGAAGTCGTTGAGGACGGCTGGACTCGTTTGTTCGGATCGGAAGCCTTTGAAAAAGTCTATAAATTCGCAGACGAAGATACCACTATCGCATTTAACTATCTGATGCAGGCCGTCCTTGGAATTCAGAAAGAATATCAAGAGCGCAATTCAGAAGATGCCTTCAAGAAATATCTAGCGTGATGCCATGTTAGATATTTCTAGGAAGCTAGTTGATGAGCTTGTTCTAGAAATTGAAGGCAAAGAGAAGACTTTTCCTCTGCTATTGTCATTTGACAGAGTATTGAAAGTCTTTGAATTGTGGAAAGACGATGATATTCCTAAATTCATGCGCCCGCTTTTAGCGTTGCGGATCCTTACGGGTGTTTCTTTTGATTTTTTAAGCTTTGAGGAGGCTTTGGAAGTTGTTCAGGCAATTTTTGAAGAGCACATCCAGACAGGCGAGAAAGAAGATGATGTTGAGTATGACTTGGCAGGAAACGTCATGAAATCTTCAACATCGAAAGAGCCACAGAAAAAGATCTATAACGTGAAGCATGATGGAGCCTATATCTTTGCTTCTTTCATGCAAGCTTACAGAATCGACTTAATCGAAGAAATCGGTAAGTTGCACTGGAAGAAATTCAATGCTCTAATTGTTGGCTTGCCTGAGGGAACCAAGTTTGTAGAGGTCGTGAAGATTCGCTCTTACGAGCCACAGAAAGGTGACAGTCAGGAATACATCGATAAGATGCGAGAGTTGCAAAAAGAGTATCGCCTTCCAGACGATGACTACGACGAAGAAGATGACGAGTATGAATATTACGAATAGAAAGGAGGCATAAATGGCAGATGGTAAAGTGGTCATCCAAGTTGATATGGATGGCAATAAGGCTCAATCAGGAGTAGCACGTCTAAAAGGAATGGTTGGCGGGCTGACAGAAAGCGGGATGCAATTAGGCTCTGTCTTTAAGTCGGTTTTAGGAGCTAACATTGTCAGCGGTGCGCTGATTTCTGGGATTCAATCCTTGGGAAGTGCTATAAAAGGTGTATTTGCTACAGCTCTTGACGAAGGGGCCAAGCTCCAACAATCGTTTGGTGGTGTTGATACACTCTATACGACTGCTGCCGACTCTGTGAAGCAATATGCGAACGCTGCGGCTTCAGCCGGTATCTCTGCTAATACATACGCAGAGCAAGCTGTTTCTTTCGGTGCAAGCTTGAAGCAAGCGCTCGGTGGTGATGCTGTGAAGGCTGCACAAATGGCAGACAAGGCTATCATGGCCATGGCTGATAACTCAGCTAAGATGGGTACGGACATCGGTTCAATCCAACAAACGTTCCAGGGTTTCGCTAAGCAGAACTACACTATGTTAGATAACCTAAAGCTAGGTTATGGTGGTACCAAGCAGGAAATGCAACGGCTCCTTAATGACGCCAGCAAATTAGAAAAAGCAATGGGCAAGAAGTTTGATATCAACAACTTTGCGGATATTGTGGAAGCCATCGATCTAGTTCAACAAGAATTGGGAGTTGCAGGAGTCGCAGCACAAGAAGCGCAGACTACATTCAGTGGTTCGTTTGCAGCAATGAAGGCTTCGGCATCCAACTTCTTGGCGAATTTGACGCTCGGAGAAGATATTGGGCCGTCTTTAAAAGCGCTTATCTCTAGTACCTCAACGTTCCTTTTAGGCAATTTCTTGCCTATGGTCGGAAATATTATGAGACAACTCCCTCAAGCTATCGATACAGCCTTGGCAGAAGCTGGGCCAAAGATTGAACAAGGATTCAAATCGCTGTTTGCGTCACTTGGAGTTGATGAGAGTGTTTTCGATGTGATCAAAGACACTTTTCGAGATGTTGTTGTGACAATCCAGTCGCTCTTCGAAGAACTGACAAGCGAATCTAATGGGTTTGGCAATGTTATCCAAGGTGTTGGGAATGTCATTCAAACAGTTAACGTCATCATCCAGAATATGGCTATGGCCTTTCAGTTTGCACTAGAAGCCTTCTCCGAAACAGGAGCAATCAAGAACGCCTATCAAGCATTTAAAGATTTGACGGATGCAGCTCTTGATCTTGCGATTAAATTGGGAGATGCAATTCCTTGGGATATCGTAGGCGCAGCCGCTGGCCACGTCGTGAACGCTATTTCTTTAGTCGTGAGCTGGATTTCAAAATTAACTCAATCAATTAGTGCAGATGTCTGGAGAGGATTGATTACAGGGATTGGAGGAGCTCTAGTCGCTTTCAAGGCATTTAATTTCTTGAAAAGCTTTAATCCGTTTGGCTTATTCGCTAAAGGTGCTAAAGAAGGGGCAGACGAAGTCGCGAAGGGTGCGACAAAATCCAAAAGCGTAGTAACACAGATTTTCAACGGACTAGCTAATATCATCAAAACAACAGGAACATCAATCAAGACGGCAGCTACAGGAATTGGCCAAGGTATCAAAACAGCTCTATCTGGCTTAGCGCCAGTCATTAAAGCATTTGGCGCTGCACTGAAAACCGCAGGGATGGGCAATATCCTAGCGCTTGGTGGAGCAGTTGCTATTGCAGCAGTCGGAATCGGCGCTGGAGTGGCTATTATTGCGGCAGGCTTAAGTCTCATTGCTAGTCAAGGCGAAGGGGTGGCCACGATCATTAACGCAGTTGGCCAGGCATTCGCTACGGTTGCTACTGCGATTATTGGTGCATTTGCTCAGGCTATTGTATCTGTCGCAGGAGTTTTACCAACAGTAACAAGCGCCCTCGCTCAGCTATCTCCTCTTGTTGTTGCGGTTGGAGAAGCAATTGGAGCAGCTGCGCCATTCATTACAGCTTTAGGTGATGCAATTGCAACTGTAGCTACAGCAATCACTCCAATAGTCGAGATTATAAGTAATGCGTTCGTTTCAGTAGCTCAAATTATTGCTGACGCTATCGTTCAAATTGTTGAAGCAATAGCTCCATTTGCTCCAGCCATAACTGAAATGGTGGTTGCGATTGCTCCGTCAATTGCAGATATTGTTTCGTCATTTAGCAGCATGTTCTCTCAGATTAGTCCTATCATTGATAGCTTGTCTAATCTCTTGAAAACATTTGGAGAACAAGTGAGCTCTATCTTGAAAAGTGCTGGTAGTGTAGTTGAGTCCTTTGGCTCTGCTATCCGTAATGTCCTTGACGGTGTAGCTGGAATCTTTGATAGCATCGGTAATGCTGCCTTAAACGCAGGCCTTGGAGTCAAATACATGGCTGAAGGGATTGCGAAACTTACTGAGCTAGGATTGCTAGACTTGGCTGGAACATTAGCGACAGTAGCAACAGGCTTGACTGCTATTGCCAATTCTGGAATTGCTTCAGCAGGTCCTGGATTGCAACAAGCAGGGACTGGGTTGAGTTTGATAGCTATATCAGCTCAACTTGCAAGTGTAGCCTTGCAATCACTACCTACAGCCTTATCATCACTAAGCACTAACCTTAGCACATTGCCAGAAACACTGACAAGCGCTGGAGCTTCGATGAGCACATTTGCTTCATCGGTTATGGCTTCATTTGCAAGCTTGTCTGGTTCTGTATCTGGTGTAATGGCGCTTCAGACAGGGTTAATGGCTCTAGCTAATGCTATGATGGTGGCTCAAAGTGGGGCTTCAGCGATGTCTTCTACTCTAACGATGATTAACGCTTCAGCTTCATCGGCTTCAACAGCTATTTCTCAGCTTGCTTCAAGCATAGCTTCAGCGATGGCTCAAGCTGTCTCGTCGGTTCAATCGAGCATGGTATTGATTGTGACTGTAATTTTGCAGTCGTCAGCTCAAATGACACAAGCTGGACAACAGGCAGGCCGTGGGGTTTCTGAAGGGATAACAAATGGTATCCGTTCAGGAATCGGCTCGGCGACATCAGCAATGTCATCCATGGTCAACTCTATCCAGTCTACAGGAATGAGAGGCGTCTCTACTATGCGCTATGTAGGTGACATGATTGGTCAAGGTTTAGCACAAGGTATGTACTCAGCGCTTGGAGCTGTCACGGCTGCTGCCAATGCGCTTGTCGCTCAAGCTGAAAGAGCCGCACAGGCCAAGGCTAAGATTAACAGTCCATCACGCCGTTTTAGAGACAACGTCGGACGCTTCATTTCTCAAGGGGTGGCAGTCGGTATCCTGGCAGATGCTCACAAGGTAGATGATGCCATGGGCGATGTATTCGACCAAATCAAAGCCTTTAACTTTGCGCCAGAAGATATTCTTGGAGTAGGTCAAGCGAATCTTACGAAGACGCTTAAGGTCAAATCTGACCTTGATCGTCAAATCAAAGCAAGCGTTAAGGTCGTACAAGAAAAATCTAACCGACTTGTCGAGCAAGCTCTAGAAGTCGCTGAGAAGGCAGTCAAACGGCCAGTCAGTCTGATGATGGAAAGTGGAGCGCTTGTCGGTCAAATCGGCCAAAAGATGACCGATTACCAAAACGACCAACTCATGATCGATAACATGATGAGAGGGATTATTTAATGGACACAGTTATCTATAACAATCATGACCTCTCTGAGGTTATAAAAATCAACGAAGTAATTCGTCCGGTAGGAAACGAAAGGGACGTCACAACAAATGACGCCCCTTTTTTGGGCGTAAACGTCCAAGAAGTAAGAACCGGACCTAAAAAAATAAAAGTTAAATTTACCGTTCAGAAAAAAACGGCTAGGGATACCGAATTGGCCAAGCACGCTTTGGCTACAATTCTGAACACCGACAAGCCAGTTCGTATTGATATTTCAGATGAACCTGACAAGTACTATATGGGACTTGTCATTGGCTCTGTGGATGTCGATAACGTAGCTAGATGGCTTCAAAAGGGCGAGTTTGAGATTCTTGTTCCTGACGGTGTCGCACATGGCACGACTTATAGGCGCTTTGATAACGGACAAGAGCAACCTGACAAGGTTGTTTTTAATTTGGTCAATAATGGCAACGTCCCAGCTTTTCCTGTCGTTACTGTCAAAAACAACGCTGAGAACGGCTATATCGGTCTCGTCAATACTAGCGGAGCTTTTGAAGTTGGAGACCGTGAGGAAGCCGATACAGGCATAGTCAAACGCTCTGAGGTCTTGATTGATTTTAGAGGTGATAGGATTTCAGACGGTTTTGCAAGAGCTACTAAAAACAAGGCTGTGACTAACGATAATAGCGAGAACGTGGTAGGGACGGCTGAGCTAACGACATTGTGGGATAAGAAACACATTAGACTCAGAGATCAAACTACATCTGGAAAATATGGGAACTATGCTACATCTCTTTCATGGGACATACCTACAGATAGTTCTGGAGCTGTCGGCTCTCTTGATGACTACATCATAGGTAGACAGATATTCGTATCTAATGCAGCTAATCAATATGGTTTTATCAAGATTACAGTATCAGACACAAATGGTCAGTTTTTGTATGGTATTGAAACATTCAAACGGACAAAAGGACAAGACTGTGAGTTTAATGTATTTGGATCTGATGGCAAGAATAGCTATTACTTTCTTAAATGCTTGAATTTTACAGGTATATCAGATAGCAAACTAAACCCATTCACATCCTCAAGAGGACAATTTGAAATAAAGCGCAACGATGACAGGGTTCATGTCTATTATCAAGGTTCTGTTTACAGCTTTATCATTCCTGAAATAAAAAGCAGAAAGTCCGCTAAGATCCATGTCATGCTTGGAGCGTATCATGACAAGCCTATCCTGGCTCACATGTATCTTGATGAACTCTTATACCGTAAGGATTTTGTCCCAACAATAGGAGATGTACCTAACCGTTATCCAATCGGTTCAAATGTCGTACTAAACAGCGAGAATGACACTGTCACCGTGGACGGCCTTGAGAAAATTGTGGACGTCGTAGATGGCTCAAGTTTCTTGACCATCCCACCAGGTAACAGTCAGCTTGAGGTCTATTGCTCAAGTTGGGTCAAGACCAAACCAACTGTAAAAGTAGAATTTAAAGAAAGGTATCTATAGCAATGTTATTGACAATACATGACTCAAATTTGAGAAAAGTGGCTTTTATCGACAATGACAAACAGGATACATTGAACTATTTCAATGACACCTGGACAAGATACCTGGAAACTGGTTCTAGTACCTTTGATTTTACTGTTTTTAAAAAGGCTATTATCTCAGATGTAGGCAAAAAGAGGGCTTATAACTCTCTCAATGAGAAGGCCTTTGTTTCATTTAGATACAAGGGCAGAACCTACCTACACACTATCCGAAAAATTGAGGAAAATGAGAAAGTTATCAAGTGTTATAGTATCAACTTAAACCTTGAGCTAATCAATGAGTACTCTATCCCTTATAAGTCCCCTAAAGCTATGAGCTTTAAGGAATTTTGTGAGGAGATGGACTTGCTCAACTATACTTTCTTAAAAATCGGCATTAATGAGGTAGCCAATAAGAAAATCTCTGCTGAGTGGGAGGGCACAGACACCAAACTCAACAGACTACTTAGTCTGGCTAAGAAATTTGGTGCAGAAATTGAGTTTGACACACGTCTCAACGCTGACAGCTCTATCAAGTCATTCACGGTCAATGTCTATCATGAGCATGACGACAGTCACCAAGGAGTTGGTCAAATTAGTCCAACAATCTTGAAGTATGGGAAAAACCTCAAGACGATTACTAGGACGATTGACAAAACTGGGATCTATAATACTGTAGTCCCAACAGGTAAGGATGATAAAGGTAACGTAGTTGACATTAGAGGCCTTGGACCTTGGTCAGTCAACAACGCAAAGGGAGAACGTGAGTTCTATCAGTCAGGGGCTGCTTTGTATGCCCCTCTTTCAATGCAGATGTACCCAAGCACTTTCACCCATTCAACAGGTGACCGTGACCAGTGGACTCGTAAGGATATGACGGTAGAGAGTTCAAATCCTGAGGTCATCCGATCAGCAGCCTACCGTGAGCTCAAGAAAAACTGTTATCCAGCAGTCACTTATGAGGCTGAGGGATTTGCGGATCTTGAAATAGGAGATACAGTAAAAATCTATGATGACGGCTTTAACCCTACTCTCTTGCTTGAGATGAGGGTATCTGAGCAAGTCATCAGCTTTACCAATCCGAAGAATAACAAGACCACTTTCTCAAATGCCAAAGCGCTTGAAAACCGTTTATCTCAGGGCATTCAGCAACAGCTAGACAGGATGATAGAGGACGCTAAGCCCTACACTATCAAGCTAGCCACTGACAACGGTATAGCATTCAAGAACGGCCAAGGTCAGACCATTGTGACCCCTACCTTAATGCGAGGGAACAAAGTCATCAACAGCGGATGGCGTTGGGTCGTTGATGGTGTAATCAAAGCCACAAGCCCTAGTTATATTGTCCGAGCCTCGGACATCAATCAAAAAATGGTATTGACGGTTTCGGCTTGGATTGATAACAAAGAGGTAGCGTCTGAGCAGTTGACTCTTATCAATACGTCTGATGGTCTCCAAGGTCAAAAAGGGGACGCAGGACCGAAAGGAGATCCTGGTCCTAAAGGTGACCGAGGAGAGAAAGGAGACCGTGGGGAACGTGGGCTACAAGGGATCCAAGGCTTGCAGGGTCCAAAAGGTGACCAAGGCCTCCCTGGACCTAAAGGAGCTGACGGACGTACACAGTACACTCACATTGCCTACGCTGACACTGTTTCAGGTAGTGGATTTAGCCAGACTAACGATGACAAGGCCTATGTAGGCGTCTATGTTGATTTCAACTCAACTGACAGCGTCAATCCTGCTGACTATCGCTGGACCAAATGGCGTGGTCGTGATGGTGCTGATGGGCTACCTGGTAAACCAGGAGCAGATGGAAGAACACCTTATGTTCACTTTGCTTATTCTGACAATGCGGATGGTTCTGGTTTAACAATGACAGATAACGGGCAGCGTTATTTTGGTCATTATTCAGATTATGAGAAACCTGATAGTGCAGATAAAACGAAGTACAAATGGGCTGATCGTTGGGCTAAAGTTGAGGTCGGTGGAAGAAATCTCTTTCTTAATTCACTATTCAAACGTGGTCTAAGAGAGCGATACTCAACTTACTTTTTAGATGATAGTCAGGAGCAAACACAAGGACAGCTTACCTTAAGCATAGATACTAATAGCAAATTCAGAGGAGCTAATACCTTGAAAATTGTATCTACTTATAACGGTAAGGCGACTAATCAAAAAGTTACGTTTAGAACCGGTGGGGATACACGTTTGGGCACCGCTGACGAGATGAAAAATAAATCTGTTCGTTTTAGTTTTTGGGCAAAGTCCACTGTCAATAATACGAATTTTCAAGCTAGAGCAGGGTATAGAAATACTATTCAAGGTGTCTCGCTGACTACGGATTGGAAATTTTATGACATTGAGTTGACGAAAAAAGAAAACTCCAATGCAAGTAATGAGCTGATTTTACATGTTTTTACTGTTGCTACTGTTTGGATTGCCTTTCCAAAAGTAGAGGTAGGAACAGTCTCTACAGACTTTTCAGAAGCTACTGAAGATATCCAGAGAGACATTGACTCTAAAGCAGACCAAGCACTAACTCAGGAGCAACTCAATGCGCTCAATGAGAAAGCTGGTATTATTCAGGCTGAGTTAGAGGCCAAGGCTAGTGCTGATACACTTGATAGCTGGATAAAGGCTTATAAGGACTTTGTTAGCGCAAATGAGACCGCAAGAGCACAAGCTGAGAAAGATTTGATTTCAGCTAGTCAGCGTGTCTCTAATATCGCTAAGGATCTTGGAGAGCTCTCTGATCGCTGGAATTTCATCGATACTTATATGAGCTCATCAAATGAGGGCCTTGTAATTGGTAAGAATGATGGTAGCTCTAGTATGATGTTCAACCCTAATGGGCGAATTTCGATGTTTAGTGCTGGGGTTGAGGTTATGTACATCAGTCAAGGTGTAATCCACATTGAAAACGGGATTTTCTCTAAGACTATCCAAATTGGACGATTTAGAGAGGAACAATATCACATCAATCCCGACATGAACGTTATCCGCTATGTAGGATAGAAAGGAGTAAAATGGCTAAATTTAGTAGTTCAAGTGGGAGCTTGTATCTCAATGTCTATGTAGAGCAGGGCTCTCAGAGTATCACGGATAACACCTCAACTGTCAACTGGCGGATGACAGTTAGCCGTACAGGCGCCTACTATACTCATAACCATCAAGGAGACAGTACGTTGTCTCTCAATTTAGACGGCAGTAATGTGCATTACAGCTATCCGACCTGGGAGACATCAGGCGAGGAGTACACGCTGGCTAGCGGTTCAAGTACAATCAGCCACAACGCAGACGGGACTAAAACGCTCCCTATCTCTTGTACGTTCAACCCTAATAATGGATTGCATGGGACTATCACGGTTTCAGCAAGTCTCAGTCTGACGACTATACCACGCTCTAGCTCTGTAAGCGTGAGCGCTGGAGTTATTGGTAGTTCGGTCACTATCAACATTAATCGTCAAAGTTCAAGTTTCAAGCACACAGTGCGCTATTCCTGGGCTGGTAAGAGTGGAACGATTGCAACGAATGTAGACACATCCACAACGTGGACGATCCCTCTTGACTTTGCCAATGACATCCCAAACTCAGCGAGTGGCACAGGGACTGTCTTTGTCGATACCTACTCAGGCTCTACCAAGACAGGCACACAGTCAACCACATTCACGGCAAGCGTGCCAGCAAATGTGAAACCCACATTTACAGGAGTTTCCCTGTCGGACCTAAATGGTGCGGCTCAAAACCTCATCCCTAAGTCTGATACGTTCATCCAAGTAATCTCCAACATCAAAGTAGGATTTAATGGCGCAGTCGGCTCTTACGGCTCATCCATTACTGGATACTATGCCGAAATCGTCGGCAAAAACCAGTCTACAAGCTCAAACGGCGGGAGCTTAGGCATTATGAATTATCACGGCACAATCAAAATCAGAGCGAGCGTGTCTGATAGCCGTGGACGCTGGTCTGATACTAGAGAGGTATCCGTGACCGTGCTTGAATATTTTGCTCCAGCATTGAGCTTTAGCATAGCAAGAACAGGCTCAACCTCTAGCACATTGACAGTTACGCGAAACGCAAAAATCGCCCCTCTGACTGTATCAGGAAGTCAAAAAAACACTATGACCTTGACTTTTAAGGTCGCAAGGCTTGGGACTACTAATTTTCAAGTAGACACGGGACCAGCTGCTGGCTCCTGGACAAGTATCTCAAACCTAGTTAATTCTCAGGCTAACCTAGCTGGCAACTATCTAGCTAATCAGTCGTGGGTTGTCATTGGCACGGTTGAGGACAAATTCACTCGTACTGAGTTCATGGTCAACGTGCCAACAGAGAGCGTAGTCTTGTCTTATGACAGGTCAGGTGTTGGGGTCAACAAAATCCGTGAGCAAGGCGCTTTGGATGTTAAGGGTGACATCTATGCAGACAACAAGCCCATTCAGCAGTATCAACTGACGGATAACAAAGGTTTTGGAAAACAACTTAAACAGGACTTTAATTCTGTTAAAGAGACTGGAGTACGGTGGATGGATGGCTCCTCTCCAAACAATCCGTTTGGTGGAGCGTGGGGGATGTTAGAGGTATTTAGGCCAAATCCAAACACAAACGAGTGCATTCAACGTTTCACAACGTCTGTAGGATATATGGCTGTTAGGGAGAATGGGTTTGATAATAATTGGAGACCATGGCGCTATGTTGCTCAACAGTCAGAGTCGACTAACAATGCTGATTATGTCAGCTCAAAAAAACTAGCTACAAGAAAAATTGAGTTAGGATGGTATGTAAACGGCATTGCTACAAGAAATGGCAACGTAGTTACAATTTCGACAGAAAGAAAAATCACGAATATCAACACAGTTTCAGATTATCGAGAAGTCAAAGAAACGATTCCAGTAGGGTTCAGACCAACTCAAGAGGTTAACTTTATCTTACAAGGATTGTCTGACTCAACAGTAACTGGAACGGCTATCTTACACCTTGCAACAGATGGGAAAATCCGTTTGACAAGTAAAGCACAGGGAAATAAGTATTGGACGGGTACAGTAACCTACATTACAAATGACCCTTACCCTTAATAGACGAAAGGAAAATATATGAAATTAGAATATGGGACAAAGTCCCTGGAATATGATGGAAGCGGTGCAGTATCAGCTACTAAGGTCACACTTGTCAATTCAAGCGGTGCTATTGTACCTATCTTGTTACCAGCTGACAAAATCAGCTTGTCCAATACTGAACTTTTTGAGTTAGCTCTTGAGGCTCTTTATCAGGAAAATTTCCCACAGCGTGCCGAAAAGGAGAAATTCAACCAGGTAGAGGCGCAGCTCAAGCAAAATAAAGAAATGGCAACTAAGGTAGAGCAAGCAACAGTAGAGAATAAGGAAAACCTTGACGCAGTGTCAGCTATCATCGAGGTTCTTATCGCACTTGCCATATCTCTAAACGGGGGCATGCCTACTTATGCTTACAATAAAGTAGCTGGGTTCATCAAGCCACTTGTTAAAAGTACACGATACGGAAACGGCGATATTGTCGCAATGCCTTATCCGTTTGATACGAATCCGAAATGGCCGAGTGGAACTAAGACTATCTTTAAGTTCCAAATGCAGCCAACAGAGGGCTACACATGGAAAGAACAGTCACTTGCTGAAATGCTACAACAAGGCGTGTTGACTGTGGTCATGCCACGCATTGATTAGAAGGAGGTTGTATGCCAGGTTATGAACGATTTCTCGTACAGATCTTTATCACCCTCATTCCTGTGATTGGTCTTTATTTTTCGATGAAAGATAAAGCAACCAAGCAGGAGAATCGTCTTACGATTTTAGAGAAAGATATCGAAAATCTGAACGAATTCAAGACATCAGCCAACAAACGGCTCGATAACCACGATGAACAGAACAAGGCTATCTTAGTCCTAGCTGAGCAAGTAAAATCGCTTGGCGAGGATGTGAGAGAGCTTAAAAGCTTAATTCAAAACAAACAACAATAAAAGGAGAAACTCAAAATGATTAACTGGAAATTGCGCTTGCAAAACAAAACAACACTCATTGCTCTTCTTGGAGCAATCTTCCTTATGGCCCAACAATTCGGGCTTGAAATCCCCAAAAATATTCAAGAGGGTGTGAACACATTCGTTTATATCCTTGTCTTGATTGGTGTTGTCAACGACCCAACAACTGCAGGAATTTCTGATAGCAAACGTGCTCTTGAATACTACGAACCAAGCGAAGATTAGGAGAGAATAATGAAGAAAAACGACTTATTCATCGACGTATCTAGCCACAATGGATACGATATTACAAGTATTTTGGCTGACATGGGTACACAGAATACTATTATCAAAATTTCTGAAAGCACAAACTACCTAAATCCGTGCCTGTCAGCTCAAGTAGAGCAATCCAATCCTGTTGGATTTTATCATTTCGCATGGTTTGGCGGTGACATTCAAGAAGCTGAGCGAGAGGCACGCTACTTCCTTGACAATGTACCTCAAAAAGTAAAATACTTGTGTCTTGATTACGAAGATCACGCTAGCGGAGATAAACAGGCAAATACAGATGCTTGTATTCGCTTCATGGAAATCCTCAAAGAAAATGGCTATGAGCCAATCTATTACAGCTATAAGCCATTCACGCTTAATAATATCTATTATGAGCAGATTCTTGCGAAATTTCCAAATAGCCTTTGGATTGCAGGCTATGGTTTGAATGATGGTACAGCTAACTTTGAATATTTTCCATCGATGGATGGTATTCGCTGGTGGCAATACTCTTCAAATCCGTACGACAAGAACATTGTTTTACTAGATGATGAAGAAGCTAAGCCGAAATGGAAAAAGAATGATACTGGATGGTGGTATGAATACCCTGACGGATCTTACCCAAAAGACAAATGGGAAAAGATTGATGGTACCTGGTACTACTTCGACGAGAGAGGTTATTCAATAGCTTCTCGCTGGTTGAAGGACGATGGAAAGTGGTACTATCTCAAAGAAAACGGCGCAATGGCCGTTGGTTGGGTGCTTTTGAATGGTAAATGGTACTATCTTGATGCTTCAGGAGCAATGGTCACTGGCTGGGTTCAATACAAGGACAAACTATACCATCTCAAAGAAGAGAATGGCGAAATGTCTTCAAAAGAACTTGTCAAAGTCGAAGGAGGCTGGTACTACGTCAACGAAGATGGCAGCCGTTCAGACAAACCAGCGCTTGATGTATTACCTAATGGACTAATTGTTACCACTAAATAATTTTTTAAAAAATAGAAAGGAAAATTTCTAAAATATTGTTCTAATTGTTTCAACCGCAGGCATTTGCTTGCGGTTTTTTTGTTTTCTCTGGAAGTACTTTTTATCAAAAATTTTACTATCCTTGATTGAGATGTTAGTCGTCTTGCTCATCATCAGCGTACTACTCTTACTCTTTGTGCCCAATTTGACCAAGCAAAAGGATGCCGTTGATGACAAAGGAAAAG
>ERZ773212.356-NODE-356-length-23171-cov-97.877141_pt1 | contig 23171 bp, 19 predicted proteins | sample MGYA00581005_ERZ773212 | MGnify/ENA primary metagenome ERZ773212 (study PRJEB29015, sample SAMEA2738154) | human oral metagenome | biome: human oral; feature: human-associated habitat; material: saliva | place: China | collected 2196 ... | reverse complement strand
CCAAATCTAACCCCCGCGACACGCCGAGCCAGACACACATTTTGACCCTTAACCCGCAATGACGCCTATGATCAGCCTTCTGAACTTCATTTTATAATTGCTGAGTTTGTGGAAATAACGAGTTCTGTAGAAATAAAGCAAAACCCTCACCAAACCTTGGTGAGGGTGCACTGCCTGAAAAGTACCCCCTGAGGGACTCGAACCCTCGACCTGCGGATTAAAAGTCCGTAGCTCTAACCAACTGAGCTAAGGGGGCAGGCCTGCTCACTGCTGCACGGCTAGCATCTTGCGGATGCGAGCAACGCCTAACGGGCTTTTGGAACGGCCCGCAGCGAACTGACAGCCCCCATCATAGCGGACTTGTTAGCCTACGTCTAAAAGGAGACATGTATGACCCGCCAATTCCACCGCCCCGTCCTCATGGAACCCGCCGAAGCTGAGCGTTACACCGGCGCTGAAGACACCGCCGCCACCTCCGCTCTGGCTCACCAAAGCGCCCAGCTGCTCATTGGTGGCTACCTTGGTGCGGACAGCGACACCACGCTAACCGCCGCTGGGCTGCGCAAAGTTGTGGCCTCCCATGGCGTGGATGCGATTGGCGAGCTGTGGGCCACCAGTCCAGCAGGTACCTTGCCTGGCGCGCTTTGGCGCCTACTACTGCTACGCGAATGGATTGAGCGCGACCCGGCCCTGGTAGAGTCGCGTTACGCCACAGCAGTAACTATTAATGACGACGACGCTGCTGCTCAGGCCCGCTTTGAGGCCGCCTTATCTCAGGGGCAGCGGGTAGACAGTGTGGCCCAGGTGCAAGCCCAACTAAACGAGCTACTGCTGGGCGACGCATCCGCTGGTAGCCAACGGACGCCGTCGCGCCGATCCCAGCTTTACCCCACGCTACTAGCCAGCGCCGCCCTGCTAGAACGCCTCAGCCGCGCTAGTGAGCAAGATAGCTGGATTACTGACGAAAATGACCCGCTTTACGACGTGGTCACCTCCCGTGCTCGCGCCCTGGCCACAACCGCCGCCGAGCTACGTGAAGCAGCTGCTAAGGCCGCCGTCGGGAAATTGGATTAATCCCCAGGGACATTAGCGCCCAAATATCAGTACAATAATGCTGGAAAAATTAACCTCTATCACTGACAGAATACGAGTATGCAAGATCACGCTGCACAGGATGTCGACGTCGAAGAAGCCAAGCGCACCGACGCAGCCATAGCCGCCGTTATTGAAACCGCAGACCCCCGAGATTTCGAGGATGACGCTGGCCCCGCTTATGCGGACGAGGACTTTGAGGAGGAGGCAAGCTCCGACGCTGACGCTAGCGGCGTTGAGGCTGCTATCGAAGTGCTTGAAGCCGGCGAGAGCGGTGATGAAAAAGCTGGCGAGACTGGCACCTTAAGCGCTGCGCCCGCTAAAAATGCTGCCTCTAAGGGCTCCAAGCGCGCCAAAGCAGGCAAGGCTTCTAGCGGTGCAAAGACTGCTGATGGGCCTGGTTCTGCTAAAGCTGGTAGCGCTGGAGTTAAAGCTGGTAGCGCTGGGGCTGGGACTAAGGCCGACGGCGCCGCTAGCGTGGGAGCTAAGGCTGACGGTGCCGCTGGGGCCAAGGGTGCTGCTGGCATCAAGGGTGTTACTGATGCCAAGGGCGCTACCGGCACTAAAGGCGCCAAAGTAGACAGTGTAAAGGCGAGCGGTAAAACCGCCGCCACTGACGCTAAAACTGACGCAGCCAAGCGCGCCGGTGAGACAAAAGATGCCAAGCCAGGCGCCGTCGTCGCCGCCACCAAAACCGCAGGCAGCACGCAACTAGACGGCGTCAAGCCAGCAGAAGCTACAGAGGTAGTAGACCCCTCAAGCAAGAAGTACTGGGCGGATATCGACCGCCTGCAGGAAAAACTGCCCGCGCTAGACGAATTCCCTGAGCGCTTCGTGGACCGGGAACTGACCTGGATAGACTTCAACAAGCGCGTGCTGGAACAGGCCCAAGACCGCAGCCTGCCAGTACTTACTCGTGCCTGGTTCCTATCCATCTTCTCCTCCAACCTGGACGAGTTCTACATGGTGCGCGTGGCCGGGCTAAAGCGACGCATCGCCGCCGGAATCACCCCCGTGCGTGCCTCAGGGCTGGATGCCAAGCAGGTGCTAGAGCTAATCACCTCGCGCGCCAAGAAACTCACTGCCGCCCAAGCCGAGCTATTCCAAAACGACGTACGTCCGGCCATGGCTCAGGCGGGCATCGAAATCACCGACTGGAAATCACTAAACCAGGAAGAACGCGACAAGCTCACCCGCTACTTCCGCTACCGGGTCTATCCGGTGCTGACCCCGCTAGCGGTGGACCCCTCGCACCCCTTCCCCTACATTTCCGGCCTATCGCTGAACCTGGCGGTTATGCTGCGCAACCCACGCAGCGGCAAAAACCACTTCGCCCGCATCAAACTGCCCGACTCCCTGCCGCGATTCGTGCAGGTGCCCGGACGCGAGCTAACCAACGCTAAACCGCGCAACCTGGCGCTCATCCCACTTGAAGAAGTCGTGGCCTACCACCTGGACCATCTCTTCCCGGGCATGGAAATCGTGGAGCACCACATCTTCCGCGTCACCCGCAACGAAAACCTCGAAGTTGAAGAGGACGACGCTGAAAACCTGCTCGCCGCCATGGAAAAAGAGCTGGGACGCCGTCGCTTTGGGCGGGTAGTGCGACTAGAGGTAGAAGACTCCATCAGCGACTTTGTGCGCACCTACCTGGTACGCAAGCTAAACATCACGCAAGAAGACGTGTTTGTCTCGCCCGCGCCACTGAACTTGTCTGACCTGTCCGAAATTCACGACCTGGACATCCCCGAGTTCAAATACAAGCGCTACGTGCCAGTCACCCCGGCCGGGATCAACCCGCGCGAATCGGCACGGCCCCGCAGCATTTTCGCGGCCATCCGTGAGCACAACATTTTGCTGCACCACCCCTACGACGCCTTCTCAACCAGCGTCCAGGAGTTCATCTCCCAGGCCGCCCACGACCCCAAGGTGCTGGCCATCAAGCAGACCCTGTACCGCACCAGTGGCGACTCACCCATTGTTGACGCCCTGATTGAGGCTGCTGAACTGGGTAAACAGGTTGTGGCCATTGTGGAAATCAAGGCCCGCTTTGATGAAGAAGCCAATATCGTGTGGGCACGCAAGCTTGAGCGGGCCGGTGTGCACGTGGTTTACGGCATGATCGGGCTTAAAACCCACTGCAAGCTGTCACTAGTGGTGCGCCAGGAAACTGACGGCCTGCGCCGCTACTGCCACGTGGGCACGGGTAACTACCACCCCAAGACCGCCCGTGGCTATGAGGACCTGGGCCTGCTGACCTGCGACCGCGACGTCGCCCAAGACCTGACCACGCTGTTCAACCAGCTTTCAGGTTATGCCCCGCGTGCCCGCTTCCGTCGCCTGCTGGTAGCCCCGCGCGGCCTGCGTAACGGGCTGCTGGAACGTATCAAGCGCGAAATCGACAACCACTTGGCTGGGCGTGAAGCCTGGATCAAGATCAAGGTTAACTCCATTGTTGATGAGCGCATTATTGACGCCCTCTACCGGGCCTCGCGTGCGGGCGTGCGCGTTGACCTGGTGGTTCGCGGCATTTGCGGGATCCGCTCTGGGGTTAAAGACCTAAGCGAAAACATTCACGTCACCTCAATCCTGGGCCGCTACCTGGAGCACTCGCGCATCTACGCCTTTGCTAACGACGGCAACCCCGAGATTTTCATTGGTAGCGCTGACCTGATGCACCGCAACCTGGACCGCCGCGTGGAGGCCCTGGTTAAGATCACCCAGCCGGATCTGGTGGAGCGCCTGCATTGGCTGATTGACCTGGAAACCTCCGGCCGCATCAGCGCCTGGCACCTACTTCCTGACGGCACCTGGCAGCGGCGCACTCATGACGACGACGGACAGGAGCTTGAGGACGTGCAAAACGTGCTTATGTCCCAGGCCCGGGCCCGGGTTAAATGAGTCTTGTAGCTAAGGCTGGTGCGCGCAGCAAGCAGCAGGCCAAGCAACAAGGCAAGCAACAGACCAGGCGCAGCAAGCTAAGCAAACCGCGTGAGCAAAGCAAACGCGGCAAGCGCTCCAAGAAAAGCTTGCGGATCAAGGCCTCACGCCGCCCGCCGGTGCTAGCCGCCGGCGCGCTGGTGTGGCGTCTTAAAAACGATAAGCTGCAAGTGCTGGTAGTGCACCGACCGCGCTATGACGACTGGTCTTTCCCCAAGGGTAAAGCCGAACCCGGTGAGTCCATGGTGCTCACCGCCATCCGAGAAGTAGCTGAGGAAACCGGCCGCCAGATTGTGCTGGGGCGCTACCTGGGCAAGGCCCGCCGTCGTCTAGTAAGCGGACGCAAAAAACGCACCCTGTACTGGGCGGCCCAGGTATTGCCTGAAGCTGGCCCGGGGGAAGGGCTGCGAGCTGCAGTAAAACCCGCGTCCAAACACGAAATCGACAAGGTGCGCTGGTGGAAGGCGGAAAAGGCCGCCCGCAAGCTCACCCACGCTGACGACAAGCGCCTGCTAGCGCGCCTGGTGGACTGGTATGAAAGCGGACAGCTGCAGGTGCGCAGCTTGGTGCTGGTGCGCCACGCCAAGGCGGTTAGCCGCGCCACCTGGGGTTATGGGATTAATAGCGAGATTACCCGGCCTTTGGTGATGGGTCGGGGGCAAGCCCAGGCCCGGGACGTTGCGGCTCTGCTTAGCGCCTACGGGGTGAGGGAGCTGGTTTCTTCGCCCTGGAGACGCTGCGTTGACACCCTGGCGCCCTATGCGCATGGCTGCGGCCTGGATTTGCGCAGTGACGAGGCATTCACCGAGGTCAGTGCATTGATGGCGCCTGAGCTGATGCAGGCTAGTTTCCGGGATCTGCTGGAGCGCGGGTCTGCGCTTGATGGCCCGCCGGAACCTGAGGCTGTGGGGCTGCAGGGCCGCGAGCCTGCTGGTCCGCAGGGCCGCGAGCTTGGGCTTGCACTTGCGGGCCAGGCCGGGCCTGGGGCTGCGGGCCCGCCGGAGCCTGGGGCTGCGGGCCAGTCGGAACCTAGCTATCCGCTGGCGCTGTGTGTGCATCGGCCCTGTTTGCCGCTGCTTTTTGAGACTCTGCGTGAATATATGGGTCCTGAATTGGCCACCAAACTCCCTGACAGTGATCCCTGGTTGCGTCCAGGCCAGGCGGTAGTGGTGCATTTGCGCCGCTGGCCCGCTTCGGTGCAGTTAGGGACGACGCCGGAAGGTGACGTTGAAGCTGGGGGTGGCGGCGACGTCGTCGTTAAGGGCACCCAGATAGTGGCGCTGGAACTGCACTAAGAACTGCACCAAGGTGCGGTAGCTGTACTGGTATACGCCCAGGTGCTAGGCCACGGCTGGCAAGACTAGCGGTGCTAGGTGATGATGGCCTGCGTGGCTGCCAAGCAGAGCTGGTAAGACTAGCGGCTGTTGGGATGCGGCCACTAGGCCACGGCCACCACCACGGTTGCCAGGATGAGGTTGCCAGGATGAGGTTGCCAGGATGCGACTGTCGGGGTGTGGTGGCCAGGTGCAGTTACTAGGGTGCGGTTACTTATAAAACCGTCCGTTACTGGGAAGTCGTCCGTTCCCTATAAAACCCCATGGAAAAATCATAGGGAAGGGATGATTTTGCCTGTATTTGTCTGACTTTGTCTGACTTTGCATGTGTTTGTAGGCAGCAAAAAGGGGCGTACCAGTTAAAACTGATACGCCCCTTAAAGTTTGCCTGCCTCAGCAGGGCTGGGCATTAGATGTGGTCGTTAGCGCGGGCGCTAACCGGGCAGCGCTTGCCGTCCTCGGCCGGCAGGCTGTCGTCCAGGCCGGGGTTACCGGTCACGGTCAGCTGCCAGTACATGTTACGTACGCTGGAACGGTGCAAGTAAACCAGCTTGCCGTTAGGCATGCGGTAGGTGATCACGAAGACCGGCATGAAGATCAGACGGGTCAGGGTCTGAGACAGACCAGTCTGGTTCAGGGTCAGGGCCATGGCGAAGGGGCTGTTAGCGGTCAGCTTCCGGCCGTCAGCGGACTTGGTCCAGGTGCCGTGGTACTCACCAACCCAAGCGTTCCACTTGGTGTTTAGAGTGTTCTCAACGGTGCCGTTCAGGGAGGTCAGGGTGGTGAAGTCACCAGCGTCAACCTTCTTGAGCACCGAAGCGGTGTCGGGGCTGTTACGCAGAGCGGTCATGGCCTTCTGAGTCAGCGGAGTCCAGGAACCGTTGGTGGCCCAAGAGTCCCAGGCGTGGCCACCCTCATTGCTGGAGGCAATGTTGGTGAAAGTCGGGGTGTCACCGTAAGCAGCCTTCGGCAGCAGGAACATAACCTTGGTGCTAACGATGCGGGAGGGGTCCAGCTCAGCGCCACCGGGGGCAACGGTGATGTCCAGACCGTTCTCACCAGCGTCAGACTTGGCGCCGAAGTAGAACTTGACGCCCTGCTTCTTCAGGTAAGCGGTACCAACACGGGAAATGTTGGGGTCGTTAGTGGCCCGGCCACCACCCAGGGTGTCATTCCAGTTGATGACACCGTTAACGGCGTAAGGCCAACCGCCGATTTCCGTGCAGGTCAGGCCCTTACGGCCGGCAGCAACACCCGCAGCGTTGATGTTTTCGGGGGTGCCGCGCATCTTCATGTACATCTGGGCCACGGGGATGATGTCATTGGGGGAGGTGGCGGCCTGAGCGGCAGCCTCGGCGACTAGAACAGCCGGAGCGGCCCAGGCGGAGCCCTTAACAAGGGTACGACGCTTGATTTCAGTCATTATTAGAGAAATCCTTCAAATGGGTAGGGGAAGATATGTAGAGATTACATCCAGGGGACCGGAACAAAACTCTACATGTTCAACTAGTTAAAGGCTATGTGATCTAAGTCTTTTGGGGTTGTGGTGGGGTTGTAAGCCCTCTAAATCGCCTCCCTGAAAGGTCTCAAATTTGCAACAAAATGCATTAAGCACCTTTATAGGCTCCACTTGTTGACCAGCTCGTCACATAGTCAAGTAAGTAGGGACTAATTGCCCAACCCCTGGTTTTGGGATAAATTCCCGTAGCAATGGTGCCCACCTGCTTAGACTCCGGTTTAAACTAGTGGTACCCCTCCCAACCGTCCCACGGAAGTCATATCTCCCCCACCCCCCAAACCGGTGTGACGCCGTCGTCGGTCTCCCTTAAGCAGAACTATATCTATGTCAAAAATAGGAGACAGACATGCCTAGCGGTGTAGAACGTCGGCAGGTGCTGCGTGGAGCAGTATGGGCTGCCCCAGCAATTGCGGTGTGCGCTAGCGCCGCAGCCGTCAATACCTCTCAGCTAAACCCGGTATATTCCGGTTATAGCTGGAACCAGGGCGCTCCAGCCAACATCCCTAATGGCTACGACCCTCGACAGGAACGTGACGCGCGCATCAATGCTGATCAGACCTATTACTTCGGGTTCTATAACAATGGCTCCGATGGTAATGAAGAATTCTCTCCGGTTGGTTGGCCTAACGTTGACGGCTCCACTTACCCCACTAAGGACACTGGTCTGGCTAGCCCCAATGCTGGTACGCCGGCCAACCTAACTGGTCTGTACCAGGTGTTCTGGATTAACACGGCGGAATACTCCAACATCGACTGGCAGCCGGTTACCGGCAATACCGATGGCATTAACTGGCCCACCACCTCGCTGAACTTTGCTTCCTGGTCTAAGCCGGAGGCTAAGACCCTGGCTGGGCTGCTGGCTGACTCGCGCTTTAACGAACATGCCAAGGCGGTTCAGGCCAAGCTGGGCGCGGATATCAGCAACTGGACGCCTTATGTATCCACTTTCTCGGGCACCTGGCGCTATGAGAAGAACGATCTGCGTGCCAAGACTAACGCCCACTTCGCTGCGGTGCTGCACGTACACTCCAACAACACCCCGCTAACCTCCTTACCAATCGTTATGGGTGCAGTGGTTACCATGAGGGAAATCGGTAGCCAGAACGCCATCACTAACGCCAACAACTCGCCTGTCCTCAACCGCATCCCGCTTTCTGGTGTGGTTAAGGCCGGCGGTCGCTAAGGTTTATCGCTAGGGGCTTAGCTGCCTCATCTAAACGGCGGTTTCCAGGGGTCGCGCTCACTGAGTGCGGCCCTTGGAGTTTTTAAGCTTGCCTTGGGTAGCTTGGCTCAAAGTGCAACAATTGAACTATGAGTGGATTTGAGGTGCCTGACTATACGCAGGCAATCAGTCAGTTTGTTGTTGATTCTCCCACCAGCTACCACGCCGCCCAGGCTGTGGCCGCCCGCCTGGAAAAGCGCGGGTTTAAGGCTGTAGATGAGACTGTGGCTTGGGATAGTTCCATTCCGGCGCGCGGATATGTGATTCGCGACGGCGCCATTGCGGCCTGGTGCCTGCCTAGCGCCCCTAGCGAGCGCACTGGCTTCAGGATTGTGGGTGCCCACACTGACTCTCCGGCGCTCAAGCTCAAGCCCCAGGGGGCAATTGTGCGCGAGGGTTGGGAAATGATTAACGCCGAAATTTATGGTGGCGCCCTAGAAAACTCCTGGCTAGACCGTGAAGTTGGTTTGGCAGGACGTCTGACCACCTACGACGGCGCCGTCCACCTGGTGCGTACTGGCCCCATTGCCCGCACCGCGCAGGTGGCTCCCCACCTGGACCGTAGTGCGCATGAAAACCTGCACCTAGACCGTCAGGCCCACATGCTGCCGCTAACCGCCCTGGCTGGCGAGGCGGTAAGCTGTCACGACATTGAAAACTACCTGTGTGAGCAGGCTGGTATCAGCCCTGATCAGCTAGCTTTCCACGATGTGTTCACCTATTTGGTGCAGCCCCCCAGTGTCTTTGGTTTGCACCAGGAGTTCCTGGCCAGCTCGCGCCTAGACAACCTCTCTAGCGTTCACGCCGGCCTGGTTGCCCTGGAAAACCTGGCTGGTACAGAAACTGACGCTGCGGTGTTTGTGGCCTTTGACCATGAAGAGGTGGGTAGCGGCACCCGCTCGGGTGCGGGCGGTCCCTTCCTGCAGGATGTTTTGCACGGCCTAGCTGCGGTTATGGGCTTTGTGGGCGACGGCGAGCGGGCTCTGCTGGCTCGCTCTAGCTGCATTAGTGCCGACGCCGGACACAGCGTTCACCCCAACTATGGTCAGCTGCATGACCCCCAGGTGCGTCCGCTTATCAACCACGGACCGCTGCTGAAGATTAACGCCCGGCAGCGCTACGCCACCGATGCGGTAGGCGGGGCTATCTGGAAGCGTGCTTGCAGGGCGGCGGGTGTACCCACGCAGGATTTCGTTTCCAACAACTCCGTGCCTTGCGGTACCACCATTGGTCCGATTACTGCCTCGCGTCTAGGCATCACCACTGTTGACGTAGGTATTGCGCTATTGTCTATGCACTCTGCCCGTGAGATGTGCGGTGTTGAGGACGGCCCCTACCTGGCTCGCGCTCTACACGCCTACTGGGGCGAGAACTAAGCCAAGTCGCGCACCAAAACTGCGCGCTAACTGCGTCAAGTTTGCTGAAGGTGCGCCAGCCAAAACTGGCTAGCCAAAACTGGCAGCGGCGCATTAAGCTGCGCCAAGTTTGCTGAGGGCGTGTCAACTTAGTTAAAACGACGCCCAATAAAACGTGGGGCCGCGTATGCCGTTTGGTATACGCGGCCCCAACGCTAGTCATGTTCACTAGTCAGACTAACTAGCCGTGTTCGTTGGTCATATGACTAGGTGGACTCACTAGTCACACTAGCTAGGCAGACTCACTAGTCATAGTTTTGACTATATGACTGTATTAATGCTGCCCGTAGACGTTCTGGTAGCGATCATTAAGCCGCTTGATCATGTCATCAGGTATCCGCTTAACTTCACCTAGCGTATGTGCTAGATAAGCAGTGCGGGCTACCTCTTCGCACATTACTGCAGCTTTTACGGCGCTACGTCCATCCTTACCTATGGTGAAGGGGCCGTGGTTGGCCATCAACACCGCCGGTGAATGGCAGTTGCGTAAGGTTTCAACAATTCCGCGCCCGATCGAATCGTCGCCGATAATCGCTAGCGGGCCCAGTGGAATGTCACCACCAAACTCATCAGCCATCATGGTCAGGCAGCAGGGGATAGGTTCACCAATTGCCGCCCAAGCTGTGGCGTAGGAGGAATGGGTATGCACCACCCCGCCAACTTCAGGCATGTGCCGGTAGACATAGGCGTGAGCTGCCGTATCCGAGGAAGGAGTAAGCCTGCTATCGTCGTCGTCAAGCATTTGACCTTGCAGGTCACACACCACCATGTGGGCATCCTCCATGCCCTCATAGGGCACACCGGAAGCCTTAATCACAAACAGGTCTGTGCCCGGCACACGTTCAGATACGTTACCGGCAGTCCAAACCACCAGCTCCCAGGCAGGTAGTAGCGCGTGTAGCTCGGCTACTACCTGCCTGGTGCGCTCTACCTGAGTGCGCTGGGACTGGCTTAAATCTGCAAGTTTCATTCCTGCGGCTTCTTAGCAGCGGCGCGCTTGCGTTCAACCGCGCGGCGACGAATGTCCTTGAGCCGGTGCATAACCTCGTTTTCGCCGCGACCGAAGTAGTCGTGCAGCTGACGGTACTCGTTGAAGAGCTCGTCGTAGCGGGCGGTGCGGTCATAGTTGGGCACGTAGGCGGCCGAAACCTTGCCACCCATGGCCAGTGAGGCCTCCTTAATGCTGGGGTAGAAGCCGGCAGCTACCGCCCCGTGAGCAGCAGCGCCTAGCGCCCCACCCTGCTTGGTGGTGGCCACGCTCAGCGGCACGCAGGTGATGTCAGCCAGGGTCTGCATGAAGAACGGGTCCTTGATTAGGCCACCGCTAGCTACAATCTCATCAATCTTGACGCCGGCGTTGGTGAAAGACTCGATAATAGTGCGGGCCCCGAAGCAGGTGGCCTCCACCAGAGCCCGGTAAATGTCCTCAGGCTTGGTGGTCATGGTGATACCCAAAATGGCGCCAGAAAGCTCAGAGTCAACCAGGATCGAGCGGTTACCGCTGAACCAGTCCAGAGCCACCAGGCCGTGCTCACCAATCTCCTGGGCGCGGGCCTTTTCGGCGAGCAACTCAAAGATGCTGATGCCGGCCTTTTCAGCGGCAACCACGTAGGAGTGGGGCAGGGCATTGTCCAGGTACCAGGCAAACACGTCACCCATGCTGGACTGGCCGGCCTCAAAGCCCCACAGCCCATCCACCACGCCGCCGTCGACACACCCGAACATACCCGGAACCTCACGGAACTGCGGCCCAGAGACGATGTAGCAAGCAGAAGTACCCAAAATAGCGGTTAGCTGCCCCGGCTCCACAGCCTGCACAGCCGCAGCGGTTACGTGGGCGTCAATGTTACCGGTAGCCACGCTAATGCCAGGCTCCAAGCCCATCCAGGCGGCGGCATGGGCGGTAAGCTTACCGGCCTCAGCACCTAGCGCCAGCACCTGCCCGGGCATCTTTTCGCTAAATACCTTGCCAAAACCAGGCGAGAGCAGCTCCAAGAACTCCTCGGAGGGGTAGGCGCCGTCCTGGAAGTTACGCTTGTAACCAGAGTCGCCAGCGGAGTAAACCAGGTTGCCGGTCATACGCCACACGATCCAGTCCAAAGCGTCCACAAACACGTCAGTGTCTGCATAAACCTCAGGGGCCTTCTCATAGGTTTCCAGCACCTTGGGCAGCAGCATCTCTGCAGACAAGATGCCACCATAGCGGGCCAGCCAAGACTCACCACGCTCCTTAGCCAGGGACACAATACGGTCAGCTTGCTCCTGGGCGCCGTGGTGCTTCCACAGCTTGACGTAGGCGTGCGGGTTGTTGTTGAACTTAGCCAGGTCACACAGCGGGGTGCCGTCCTCTTTAGCGGCAATTACCGTGGCTGAGGTGAAGTCAATACCAATACCCTTGATCTGAGCCGGGTCCACCATGGATTTGGCGATAGCCTCAGGTACGGCGTGCTTTAGCACCTCAATGTAGTCGCGCGGGTTTTGCAGGGCAAAGTCAGCCGGCAGCTTCTGGCCGTCAGCCACGCTCAGTACGTCATCCATGACGGCGTTGGGGTACTCGTAGACAGCAGCGGCCTTTTCTAAACCGTCAGCCACGCGCACAATCGCCGCACGCCCAGATAGCGTGCCAAAGTCAATACCTAGAACGTAAGTCTCTTCCATGTTACTTCCTTGTGTTAGGGGCTTGCGTTTTCAGTTTTCAGCACCGCTGACGTGGTCGGTGGGTACCGGTGCGCTAGCCCAGTACCCACCAGGGGCAAAGAGTTCGTCTACGCACTCATCCAAAATGCCCAGCTCCCACAGCACATCCAAAATGGTGTAGCGGGTGCGGATCATCTGGGCGCGGGTGTAGGTTTCACGCATCTTTTCCAGGCTGATACCAATCTGGGCTGGGTGGTAGATACCGCCTACAGTCTTGAGTACATCAGCGATTTCCTCAGCGCTAAGCAGCTGCTTGGCTGAGGTTTCCTTGATTTGTGGCCACAGCTTTTGCAGGGTGTGGATGCGCTCGCGCAGCTGCTGGGGGGTCAGATACTTGGCGTCGGTCTGCACCACGGCGGCTTCAAGCAGGCCGCTGGGGGCGCTTTGGTTCCACTGACGCACGTGGGCTTCCATACCTTCACGGGTGGGCCAGGCGGCAATGCGGGCTTCGACGTCGAGGTCGCTGATGTCTTTACGCAGGGCGACGTCGTACAGGGCGCAGATGGCTACCGTGCCCAGACCCACCTTGAAACCGTGAGTCAACGGCGGCTCCCAGTCCAGGCCGTGACCCTCCATTTCCCACAGGTGCGAGAACTGGTGTCCGGCGCCCGAGGCGGGGCGGGAGGACTGGGCGGCCTGCATGGCTAGGCCACTCATTAGCAGCCCGGCGGCCAGACCGGCGGTGGCGTCGGCGTCGCCGGCACGCAGCTGGGCGGGCTGGCTGATAGCTTCACGCAGCGGCCCCTGCACTAGCGGCCACACCTGGTGGTTGATGGCTTCTACACCGAGCATGTCGGCAATGATCCAGTCCTCACCGGCGGGGATCTTCTCGATCAGGTCGCCCACGCCGGTGGCCACTAGGCGCTTGGGGGCGGCAGCCATAATGTCCAGGTCCGCTACGACGGCGGCCGGGGCGGGGCAGTTGCGGGTGATCTTGAAGCCATCCTTAGAGATGGAGGCACCAAAGGAGGCGTAGCCATCCATGGAGGCGGCGGTGCATACCACCATGTAGGGGCGCCCTAGCTCGCCACTGGCTAGCTTGGTTAGGTCGTTGAGCACACCCGAGCCCACCACAATGGCGATAGCGTCTAGGCCGCGTAGCTTTTCGCGGATAATTTCCACATTGTCGTAGCCGCCGTAGAGGGTGGGGGTGCCGGGGAAAATAATGTTTTCTTCCAGCTCCACGCCTGCTTGCTTTAGGGAGTCGACGACGGCAGGGCCAGCTGCTACCGGCTCGCCGGCGGCGGTGGTGGCACCTACTGCGTTGAAGGTGTTGTCATCGCCCACCACCACGGCGCGTTTGCCGGGGAAAGTGGAGGCGAATACTTCACCGGTGCGGTGCACGGCGCCGCGCCCGAAAGCTACGGCCTTGGTGTCGGTGGCGTCTTTGAGTGCCTCATCCAAGAGGGCCGCTAAATCAGTCATTGACTTTTCTCCTTCGAAAGTTAACTAGTTAAATGCGGTAGACCCCCGCGCTCTTTAGTGGCGGCCACCAAAGAACTTGTCCCAGGGGATCTCTAGCGGGGCGTCGTCGGCAATGATGGCGTGTAGCGCACGCAGCAGCGGGAAGTCATCTTCACTGATAACCCCACGCTCTGTCAGCGGCGCCAGAGCCCCACCAATCACGCGAATGGCGGCCACACCCTCCATGGTTACCCCCTTCATGTGAGTGTCACGCACCTCAGAGAAGGGGATGCCCTGGCCCACGAACTTGCCGGCGCGCACATTGCGTCCACCCATAGAGGTGACAAACATGTCGCCGACGCCGCCTAGGCCCTTAGCGGTGGTTACGTCGCCGCCCAGCAACTCAATGAACTGGGTGAGCTCAGTTTGCCCCTGGGCGAAGATGGCGGCCCCGTAGTTGTACATGCGGTAGCGGTCGTTTTCCTTGCCAGCCTTGGCTAGCAGGCCGTCAGCGAAACCGGCGGCAAAAGCATAAATGTTCTTAGTGGCAGCGCCTACCTCGTGACCAATGAAGTCCGTGGAAGTCCAGATGTGGTAGTAGTTGGTGGCCCACATTTGCTGCAGTTCATCCAGGCTGGCCTGGTCCTCACCACAGAACACCACGCAGGTGTCGTGGCCTACCGCCAGCTCGCCGGCGATCGAGGGGCCCACAATTGCCGACCAGGTCACCTGGCTGGCTAGAGGCTCACCCACGGCTGCGCGCAATACATCAGGGAACATGGTCAGCGTGCCGTCCTCAGCGGCCTGCATACCCTTGGTGATGGACAGAACCTTCATGCCCGGCTTTAGTAGCGTGGCCAGGTGTGCCCCGGCCCAGTCAACTCCGAAAGAGTTAACGCCGCTCATGGCTACATCTGCGTCGGCAAAAGCGGCCTCAGCTTCTTCTAGCTGGAAGGCGGTTACATTCTCAGGCATTTTCAGCCCCAGCTCTGGGTGGATGCCGGTGCGCTGAATTGAGTCAATAATGTCTCGGTCTAGGTGGGTGCCTACCAGATTCACCTGGTGCCCATTGTCAGTCACCGGGAAGGTTAGCGCCGACGCCATAATGCCTGCCCCGAGAATTGCAACCGTACTCATACAAACTCCAAACCCCATTGTGCAGTTAGTGATTTGTGGATCACAGTTCAGAATTTTGCTCGCTGGGCTGCAAAGACGGGGAAAAGACGGCAATGTGGGCACTTTGTAGATGCAACAGCGCACGAGCGTGCAACTGCCTGCGCGGGCGTGGGCCTGCTGTTATTTGCTGGCGCTTAGAAAATCCCTGCTCAGGGGCGGTTAGCGAAGTGCTCTAGTAGGTTAGCGTCGCCACCTACCACCAAAATATCCTCAGCGCCCACCATGGTTTGTGGGGTGGCGTACTCAAAATGCTCACCTGGGCTCATCAAACCAATGATGGTTACCCCATAGCGCGAGCGCACCTTGGACTGGCCGATAGTGAAGCCGTGTAATTCGTGCGGCGGACGCATTTTGATAATGGAAAAGCCGTTCTTTTCCATTTCGATGTAGTCCAGCATGCGTCCGGACACTAGGTGGGCGGCGCGTTGGCCGGCGTCGTATTCGGGGTAGACCACGTGATTGGCGCCGATGCGGTGCAAAATGCGTCCGTGCGTGGCGCTGATGGCTTTGGCCCAGATTTGGCCGATGCCTAGCTCTACCAGGTTGGAGGTGATTAGCACGGAGGCTTCCAGGGAGGAGGCCACCCCCACTACGGCGGTGCCAAATTCGGTGGCGCCTAGCTGTTCTAGGGCTTCCATGTCGGTGGCGTCGGCTTCAATTAGGGGGATGCGTCCGGACCATTGGCGTACGGTGTTGGGGTTGTGCTCAACTGCCAACACTTCGCGCCCTAGACGGTCAAGGGTGGCGGCGACGGCGGTGCCGAAGCGGCCAAGGCCAATTACGAGTGTGGAGTCTTGATGGTTCACCTGGGGCATGGTTCTAGTTTAAGTCTTGCTGTGATTTTGTCTTGTTTGGTCTGGGCGGCGCTAGCAGCGACGGCGCGGGGTGGGTGGCGGCGACGGCGCGGGGCGGCCAGAGCGGCTGGGCGCTGCAGGGGAGCGGCGTCGTCGTTTTGGGGCGCTAGCCGATCATGGGGCGCTCTTCAGGGAAGCGGATGACGCGGCGTCGATCACGCATGGCCAGGGCACTGGCGGCGGTCATGGTGCCGGTACGTCCCACAAACATAAGCACCACCACTACATACTTGGCTTCAAGGGGCAGTAGCGGCGTGATGCCGGTAGACAGGCCCACGGTGGCGAAAGCGCTGATCACTTCAAATAAGACAGTGTCAAGGGAGAGGTTGGTTAGCCACAGCAGCATTAGGGTAGCTACCAGCACGATGGAGGCGCCCACGAAGGCCACGGCCACCGAGACGCGCACAGTGGAGGTGGGCAGACGCCTACCAAACACTTCAATGTCGCTGTCGCCGCGCGCTTCGGCCACGATCGCCAGCACTAGCACAGCCAGGGTGGTGACTTTAATGCCGCCAGCGGTGGAGGCTGAGCCACCCCCAATAAACATTAGGATGTCTTGCAGCAACCAGGTAGTTTCGCGCATCAGCGAGGTGGGAATGGTGGCTAGGCCGCTAGAGCGGGCGTTTACGGAGTTGACGATGGCGGAAAGAACCTTGCCGCTGGTGTCTAGCTGGCCGTAGGTGAAGGGGTTGGTCCACTCAAAAGCGGTGATAGAGATGGCGCTAATTACCGAAATAATTACGTAGGTGGAAATGGTCATTTTAGAGTGCAAAGACAGCTTGCGCGGCATACGCCAGTTACGATGCACATCCAAAATCACTGGGAAACCAATGGCCCCCACAAAAGTACCTACGGCGATAGGTAAACACATCCACCAGTCGCTAGCGTGGGGTGCTAGGCCATCGGGCATAATCACGAAGCCCGCATTATTGAAGATGGATAAGGCCATGAAGAAGGCATACCAAGCGCTTTTAAGCAGCGGGTAGCCTAGCGTTAAAAAGCGCGGGAACAGCACTAGAGCTAGGGTGGCCTCAACCGCCAGGGAGGCGATAATTACTGCGCGCAGCAGCGAGCCGACGTCGCCCAAACGGGACTGGTGCTCATCGGCGGTAAGCATTCGCTGGAACAGGCCCACGTGGCGCGAAACTGCCAGGGACAGCAGTGAGGCGATAGTCATAACTCCCAAACCGCCCACGGCGGTGGCCAAAATAATGCAGGCTTGGCCGAAAGTAGACCAGTAGGTGGCGGTATCAACGGTGGTTAGGCCGGTTACACAAACCGCGCTGGTGGCAGTAAATAGGGCGTCAACGAAGGGGGCACGCTCGCCGCTGGCGGTGGCAATAGGCAGCTCAAGTAGGCCTGTGATAATGGCGATAATTGCGGCGAATAGGCATGTGGCTAGGCGGGCGCTGGAGTGGCGCCCAACCCGCTCCAGCCAGGTACGTATATCGGTAAAAGCCCGCACAGCACGCGAAAACAAAAGGTCACCTTACGTTTTGCAGGGAGCATGGGGGCTAGCGGCAGGGCGCTTGGTAGCTTGCCAGGTCTGCCGGTAGGTACCCACACGTATCTTTCTTTACTTACCTTAACCCAGTTGGCATCTGGGTAGTTGGCCCTAATTTATGTGGAGCTTTCCAATTTGGCTGATAGGCGCCGTCACTGTAGTTAAAACGAGATTCAAAACGGCTGTATTTGCCAGCTTAAACCGGTATAGTTACATCGATCCCGCCAATGCGGGCCCAACCCAAGGACAGGAATCAGCGCGATGGCACAGCCTCAGACTCCCGCCTTCATGACTGTGGCGGAAGTAGCCTCCATGATGCGGGTGTCCAAGATGACCGTGTATCGCCTGGTGCACTCGGGTGAGCTCCCCGCAATGCGTGTGGGACGTTCTTACCGGGTGCCCGTGGCGGCTGTCCAGGAGTTCATGGCCAGTGGCTTAGGTGATTGGAGCCACGGCGACGCGGCTGCATTTGGCTCCTGAGACGCGTTAAACTCATTTGGTCACGTATGTGGCCGGTGTGCCCGGCCGCAACCGATCATGGTGCCGTTGGGCACGCTTAGCAAGACTGTGAGGTTCTCATATGGGATCTGTTATTAAGAAGCGCCGTAAGCGCATGTCCAAGAAGAAGCACCGTAAGCTGCTTCGTAAGACTCGCCACCAGCGTCGTAACAAGAAGTGACGCCTGGCGCGTGAGCGCTTGGATGGCTGCTATCCCTAGGGTGGCAGCCATTTCGTTTATCTAAGTGTGATAACTACCTTCGCGCTAAGATTTACTTTATTATTGAACTACTTTGTTTTGCTGGCTGCTTGGGCCGCACAATCTAGTAAGAAATGAGAGCTTTAAACATGGCCTCCAGCTGCGGCACTGGTGCAATCTCGGGTGCAATGGGTATAGGCGACGACGTCGTCGCTTCCGCTAGCTCTAGTGTTGCAGGCGGCTGTGGGCAGGGAGCTGCACCTAAAACGGCCGCTGCGGGCGCCGTCGTCGGCTGTGGGCAAGAAGCCACCAAGGCAGTGAGCGAGCCAGCTAGCGGTTGTGGGCAAGAAGTCGCATCTGCCGGGTGCGGGCAAGAAGCAAGCAATGCCAGCAGCTGCGGCCAGGGTGACAAGCGCCTACTAACCGAGTCGCAAATGCGGGCCTGGAGAGCTTTTTTAGGGGCCAGCACACTGGTGTCGGCACGCCTAAACCACGAGCTAGACGAGGCCGCCGCCATCTCCATGTATGAGTATGAGATCCTGGTACGCCTATTTGAAAGCGAAGCCGGGCGCGTACGCATGAGCCAACTGGCTGACCAAGTCTCCTACTCGCGCTCACGCCTAACCCACACGGTAGGGCGGCTAGAACGTGCCGGCTACGTATTGCGCTCCTCATGCCCCAATGACCGACGCGGCGTCTACGCCCACCTAACCAAGGCTGGCTACGAGTTTTTGGCTCAAACTGCGCCTATCCACCTCGACGGGGTGCGTCGCCACCTAATCGACCGTTTCACCCCCAGTGAGCTGGCCACACTAACTGAGCTGCTGGAAAAGATCACTACCGACGCAGACTCAACACGCTAAAACGTGCTGAGGCTCTGACCCTGGCATAGAATTGCCGCTATGGTGCGCACAACAATTCACGTCATGCGTCATGGCGAGGTAGATAACCCCCAGGGCATCCTTTATGGGCGCATGCCCGGCTACCACCTAACCCCTCGCGGCCATGCCATGGCCCAGATGGTGGCAGATTACCTAGTGGAAACCGGCAAAGACATCACCGTGGTAACCACTTCACCCCTAGAGCGGGCCGTGGAATCAGGAGCCCCCACCGCCGCCGCTTTTGGCATTAACGCCGGCACTGACGCGCGCCTACTTGAGGCCGAAAACCACTTTGAGGGCGTTGCCGTAAACCGTAACCGTTGGGTGCTAGCCCACCCTGAACACTGGGCTTACTACATCAACCCGCTACGCCCCTCCTGGGGTGAGCCCTACACCCAGCTGGTGGCGCGTATGAGCGCCGCCGTGCGTAGCGCCCTGGTGCAGGCGCGCGGCCATGAGGCCCTACTGGTTTCACACCAGTTACCGATCTGGTCGCTGAGCCTGTACCTGCATGGGCGCCCCCTGGCCCACGATCCGCGCCGACGCCAATGCTCTTTAGCGTCCCTGACCTCTTTAACTTTTGAAGACAACACCCTGGTGGGCTTGGCCTACACTGAGCCGGCTAATGCGCTGCTGCGTGAAGCTGAAGATATGGTGCCTGGCAGCGGCGTGGCCGGGCTGAAAATTGGCGACGGCGAGGGGCGTGCGTGAGCCAGTCGGCGCCGCAGCAGCCGCAAGATCAGGGGGCTACGACGCCGTCGCAGCCAGCTGGGGCGAGCGAGCCCAGTGGCTCAGCCGCGCACGGTGACTCAACCGAGCCCAGACACGGCGGGGCAGCTTCCGGCGAGTTAGTGCCAGCTGCTAGCCGCACCCTACAGCCGCGCCCCCAACCCCAACGTCCCTGGACCGGCCAAGACTATGTTTGGTGGAATACCGCGCAGGTGCTCACCGCTGTGCGGGCAGGTTTTAAACCCAACCCGGTCTCTCCAGTAGTTGACCCGATTCGCCCCACTCACAGCGGCGAAGTGATTCTGGGTTCTTGCGACGGGGAAATCCTGGCTTTTAAACGCGGTGACAACAGCAACTATCAGCCTATGCGCGGCTTCTTTTTAGCTGGCGGGGCTGCCGGGTTGGCGCTGATGGCGGCCTTCTTTGGGGGACAGGCGGTAGTTAATTCTCGCCGCAAACGCCGCGCCGAGCGTGACGCGGTTGAAAAATGGCGCCACCTGGCCAACACCCGCCTGAGCGTATCCACCCACGGCATCTACCTGGGCACGCCTGACGGCGTGATGTTCATTGGTTACCAGCAGATCCGCGAGTGCCAGGTAACTGGTGTGGGTGAAGTGATGCTGGCGGCCACCAATGAGCAGGGCAACGTGCGTTTGAAGGTGCGTGGGCAGTGGGCTGAGCTAGTTATGGTTATTTGGGCGGCTTTGTTTTTGCCTGAGCATCCCCAGTTGGTGGGCCGTAGCTGGCTGCCGGGGGATTGGTTGCTGCATGCGCGTGCCTATAACCGTGAGGTGGACACCAGTAACTGGCCCTAGTTCCAGTAATTGGCCTTAGTTTTCGGGGTGCTCGTCCTTTTTTTCGCGGCTGCCTGGGGCGGCGCTGCCAGATTTGGGGCTGCTGCCTGGGGCGGCGCTGCCGGGCTCCTTGGGCTTGCTAGGCTGGGTACCGCTAGTGGGCTCTGTGGGGTTCTTAGCGGATTGGCCAGCCTGTTCGTGGCCTGCCTGGTTGGGGCTGGCCTGGGGGCGCTGGGAGCGGTTTTGCTGGAGCTGTTCGCGTTGGCGACGGCGCTTTTCGGCTTGCACCTGCTCATCTAATTTACGCAGGAAGTCAGGGTCGTCGTCGGGAGCTGCCGGGGTGGAAGCGTGGCGCGACAGATGCAGATCTACGCCTTTTTCCGCAGACCAAAGCCCGCCACTGAGCTGCCCGCCGCGTTTCTCAGCGGCGCTTACCCGGGAGGTAATGATCCAGGCCAGGGGGCCAAGCATGATGGTGGAGAACATTAAAATCAGCGTAATCCACAGGTGTTTAGGCATACGCGCAGGCATGTCCTCCTCGGGTGTGCGTACACAGTCAATGAGGGCATACAGCGCCAAGGCGATCACGAATACCATTAGGAAAAGCCGCATAAGTGCAGCTTAACCATATTTTTGTGACTTGGTAGTCATACCATTGAAAGCGTGAGCCTTTTTCGCATCCAGCGCACCCAGAGTGCAGCGCAAATTGAGGAGTTCGCCCAGCTGTTAGCTAGGCGCATGTCTGCGGACGCATCCGACGTCGTCGGTAGGGGCGGGCATTTACGTAAGCCACAAACCTCCGCTCCAGGGCTGGTCAGCCGCAGTAGTTTGAGGTCCGCCGACGTGGCCCACGCCCAGGCCCGTTCGCTGGCGAAACAGTATTTGCGCCCTAGCCGCGAAATTATTGTGCCTATCGCACCCCATGAGGATACGCGGGAGGTGGCCGCGAATTTGGCGCGGCGGATCCCGGCCCGAGCTAGTGGCCGCAGTGTGGGGGTGGATATGGTGCTGCGTACGTCTGGCTCAACTACCGGCACTGGCAAGCTGGTGGGGGTGTCGATGGATGCGCTGGTAGCGTCGGCACGGGCCACCCATAAACGCCTGGGTGGGCCGGGAATTTGGGTGCTGGCTTTGCCCGCCTATCATGCCGCTGGGGTGCAGGTTTTGGTGCGGGCGGCGGTGGCCGGCACGCACGTGTTTAACGCCTATAAGGAGGGTGGTTTTGACCCCCAGCATTTGGCGCAGGTTATCGACGCCGCCTGCGCAGCTGCTGCTGATTGCGACGCCGGTTCTTCCTTTGACGACGACGCCGTTAGTTCCTGCGCTGGTGGCGCTGGCGGGGAGGCTGAGGGGGCGCTCGCTGCTGACGACTCCGGCAGGGCTTGCCCGGTGTATACCTCGCTGGTGCCCACACAGCTGCGCCGGGCTTTGGATGATGCGCAGCTGCGCGGCGCCTTAGCGCGGCTAGATGCGGTGCTGATTGGGGGAGCGGCAGCTGACGCGCAGCTATTAGAGCAGGCTAAAGCTGCCGGGATTAAGGTGATTACCACCTATGGCATGAGCGAAACCTGTGGCGGGTGTGTCTATGACGGCCAGCCACTGCCTGGGGTGAGTATGGAGGTAGATCAGGCCACCGGGGCAATTTGGTTGTCTGGGCCGATGCTGGCCACCGGCTACCTGGGTGATGAGGAGCTAACTAGGCGCTGCTTTGTTAGCCGCCCCCAAACCCAGGTAGACCAGGAGACAGTTGGCACGAGTGAAACTGCCAGCGCGGCCGGGGAAAACGCTGAAGCAGGTAGGGCTGAGGCAGGCGTTGAAGCTAGCACTGGCGCTGGAGGGACGGATAAGCGTTGGTTCATTACCTCTGATCGCGGCCAGATTGTAGATGGGCGCCTACAGGTACTTGGGCGCCTAGATGACGTAATTATTAGCGGCGGCATTAAGGTGGAACCCGGCCCGATTGAGGCCTTACTGGCCTTAAACCCGCTGGTGAGTGAATGCGCGGTGGTGGGTTTACCTGATCCAACCTGGGGGCAGGCGGTGACCGCAGTGGTGGTGCCCGCTTCGATGCCGGGCCTGGGCCGGGTAGATGAAGGTGCTATTGTGTCCCAAATCCGTGTCTATCTGGAGCAAAAGCTTAGTGGCGCCCAATGCCCCAAGCAGGTGCTGCTAGCTGATGCGCTGCCCTATAAGGGCATCGGTAAAGTTGACCGGCGCGCCCTAGCCCAAAGCTTGGCGCGCGCATAACCAGCTAGAAGCATAACTAACCTGCTGGATTCTAGTGGTGGTTGCAACACGGTCTGATTGATTGGAGTGTGTTGTGGCTAATCTAGGACGTGTTTATGACGGGGTGGAATACCCCTTGCGTCACGAAGCTTGTAAAGCTAGGCATCGTGCTTATGTACAAGCTCTTGCTGAGGGTTTGAACTTTACCCAAGCAGCCCACGCGGTAGGTGTTTCAAAACGTACGGGCAAGGTATGGCGTAACGGTAGAACGCGTTCAAGTGGTAGGTGTGAGCGTGCCAGTATCGCTGCGCAAGCTGACTGGTACCGTCTGTACATGAACTGTCGTCCTGGCCAGGTAAACAAACGATTTTTGTCTTTAAAAGAACGGATGCTTATCGCTGACTGGCACAGGCAGGGTATCTCGATGCGTCAGATAGCCCAACGTCTAGGGCGTTCTGTTTCTACCGTGAGCAGGGAACTAGCCCGCAATAGCATCACGCGTGGCTCTTATAGCCCATATATCGCTCATATGCGTGCAGAGCGAAGGCTTAAACGCCCGAAAAAACGTAAGTGTGATGACCCGCGTTTGTGGGCTGTTATCTGGGACAAGCTCACGGCCAGGTGGAGTCCGGAGCAGATTTGTGTCTATTTACGTCGGTGTTTCCCGGATAATCAGAGTATGAACCC
>ERZ773212.354-NODE-354-length-23292-cov-11.049060_pt1 | contig 23292 bp, 26 predicted proteins | sample MGYA00581005_ERZ773212 | MGnify/ENA primary metagenome ERZ773212 (study PRJEB29015, sample SAMEA2738154) | human oral metagenome | biome: human oral; feature: human-associated habitat; material: saliva | place: China | collected 2196 ... | reverse complement strand
TTAAAGTGAGTGCGCAAAGCCATCTGAAGGCGATGTGTTTGAACCTTTTGAAAGCCGCCAACAGGCTAAGTGCGCCTGTTACTGCTTAAAAGGCGGTCGGATGCCTGATTAATCAGGTATTCAAGGGGGGATTAAGGGGATATTTGGGTAAAATCAGGAGTAATGTAGGAGCGGAAATAGACGAAAACCTGTGTTTGGATTTCGGCTGTCGGGGGAAAGGACTTTTTTGCAAAGGTCTCTTATAATGAAAGCAAAGACATCATAAATAGCATCTCTATTACTGAAACCGACAAACATAAAGGCCGTCTGAAACCTTGAAACAGGTTTCAGACGGCCTTTTTTTAACCGGTTTATTGCTTATTCAACCGTTACCGATTTAGCCAAGTTACGCGGTTTGTCCACGTCTGTACCGCGTGCGAGGGCGGCGTGGTAGGACAAGAGCTGCACGGGGATGGTGTGCACGATCGGCGAGAGTACGCCGACATGGCGTGGGGCGCGGATAACGTGCACGCCTTCGGTGGCGTTGAAGTTGCTGTCGAGGTCGGCGAAGACAAAGAGTTCGCCGCCGCGAGCGCCGACTTCCTGCATATTGGCTTTTACTTTATCCAACAGGCTGTCGTTCGGGGCAATCACGACAACGGGCATGTTCTCGTCCACCAAAGCCAACGGGCCGTGTTTCAGCTCACCCGCAGGATACGCTTCGGCGTGGATATAGGTAATCTCTTTCAGCTTCAATGCGCCTTCAAGGGCGATTGGGAAGTGGATGCCGCGGCCCAAGAAGAGTGCGCTGGTTTTCTTGGCAAATTTTTGCGCCCAAGCGGCGATTTGCGGCTCAAGGTTGAGAACGTGCTGGATGCTGCCCGGCAGTTGGCGCAATTCTTCAACGTATGCACGCGATTGTTCGTCGGAAACCAGACCGCGTTGTTTGCCCAAGGTAACGGCCAGGCCGAACAGGATAACCAGTTGGGTCGTGAACGCTTTGGTAGAGGCAACACCGATTTCTGCACCGGCGCGGGTGTACAGTACCAATTCACTTTCGCGCGGCAGGGCGGATTCCATCACGTTACAGATAGACAGGCTGTGTTTGTGTCCCAAGGATTGCGCGTATTTCAGGGCTTCCATGGTGTCCAGGGTTTCGCCGGATTGGGAAATAGTGATGACCAGTTGTTTTGGATCAGCAATCACGTCGCGGTAGCGGTATTCGCTGGCGATTTCTACGTCGGTCGGCACTTTGGCGATGGATTCGAGCCAGTATTTGGCGGTCAACGCGGCATAGTAGGACGTACCGCAGGCAAGGATTTTGATGCTGTGGATATCGTCGAACACTTCGCGTGCATTCGCGCCGAAATTTTCAGGTTCAAAACCGCCGTCCAAGAAGACTTCGGCAGTATCGGCGATGGCGCGGGGCTGTTCGTGGATTTCTTTTTGCATGAAGTGACTGTATGGGCCCAACTCCAAAGAAGCCAAAGACAACTCTGACACTTTAATCGCGCGTTCGGTTTGCGCACCGGTTTTGTCGAGCAGTTTTTCGATACCGTTTGCGTTCAGCAGGGCGATGTCGCCGTCTTCCAAGTAAGCGATGCGGCGGGTAAAGGCGATCACGGCGGATACGTCGGACGCGATAAAGGTTTCTTGGTCGCCCAAGGCTACCAACAGCGGGCAGCCCATGCGCGCCACAACCATTTGTTCAGGGTTGTCTTGTGCGATAACGGCAATGGCGTATGCACCGTGGAAACGGGCAGTCGCAGCTTGGACGGCTTCAAACAGTTTGCCGCCGTTTTGCGTGTATTCATGGTTGACGCTGTGGGCGATGACTTCGGTATCGGTTTGCGATTCGAAGGTGTAACCCAACGCTTGCAGGCGTTCGCGTTCGGCTTCAAAGTTTTCGATGATGCCGTTGTGGACAACCGCGATCATGCCGCCGGAAATGTGGGGGTGGGCGTTAGGCTCGGTTACACCGCCGTGGGTTGCCCAACGGGTATGGCCAATGCCGATATGGCCGAACACGCCTTTTTCGCGTGCTGCATCTTCCATCAGCTGCACGCGGCCGACACGGCGGACGCGTTTGATTTTGCCGTCTGTATTCACGGCGATACCCGACGAATCGTAGCCTCGGTATTCAAGGCGTTTGAGACCATCGGTCAGAAAATCGACTACATTGTGATTGGCGCGAATAGCACCTACGATACCGCACATATAAGTTCCTTAGTATCAAAAGTTTGAAAAAATGACTGCTGCTCCGGCTCCCGAAAGCGGCAGTCGGAAAACGCCGTTTTATTTTCATTGAAACGGCAAATCTAGGTTTCAGACGGCCTGTTGTTTCTCAAGGCCGTCTGAAAATAAATAAAAGGCCGGCTTTACTTCTTATCGCCTTTTTCCGGACGCACCCAGCCTTCAATGACGGTTTGGCGTGAACGGGCGAGGACGAGTTTGCCGTCTTCGACGTTTTTGGTAATTGCGCTGCCTGCGCCTGTCGTCACTTTATTGCCCAACGTTACGGGGGCGATTAAGACGCAGTTTGAACCGATGCGCACTTCGTCGCCGATGACGGTTTTGTGTTTGTTCACGCCGTCGTAGTTGGCAATAATCGTGCCGGCGCCGAAGTTGGTTTTGCTGCCGATCTCGGCATCGCCGATGTAGGTGAGGTGGTTGGCTTTGGTACCGTTGCCGATGGTGGCGTTTTTGACTTCGACGAAGTTGCCGATGTGTACGTCGTCGGCCAGTTTGGCTTGCGGACGCAGGCGGGCGTATGGGCCGATTTGGTTGTTTTCGCCGACTTCGCAACCTTCAAAATGGGAGAATGGGGCGATTTTAGTGTTGGCACCGATTTTGGCGTTTTTGATCACGCAGTTGGCACCGATTTCGACGTTGTCGCCGAGTTCAACTTCGCCTTCGATGACGACGTTGACGTCAATCACGACATCTTGTCCGTGTTTCAGACGGCCTCGTAAATCGAAACGTGCCGGATCGCGCAAGGTTACGCCTGCTTTGAGCAATTCTTGCGCCTGTTCGGTTTGGAAAATACGCTCGAGTTCGGCCAGTTGGAGTTTGTTGTTCACGCCTGCGGCCAAATGGGAGGCGCGGACTTGGACGGGATGAACTTTGATACCGTCGGCAACGGCTTTGGCGATGAGGTCGGTCAGATAGTATTCGCCTTGGGCATTGTTGCTGGAAAGACTGTTCAACCAAGCTTCGAGTTTGGCGTTGGGCAGAACCAAAATGCCGGTATTGATTTCTTTCACGGCCTTTTGGGCGGCATCGGCGTCTTTTTCTTCGACAATGGCGGTTACGCTGCCGTTGCTGTCGCGGATGATGCGGCCCAAACCTGTCGGGTCGTTGGGCACGTCGGTCAACAGGCCGACTTCGTCGCCTGCGGCTTCGAGCAGGGTTTCGAGGGTGGCTGCGTCAATCAGGGGGACGTCGCCGTACAACACCAGCGTGCGGCCTTCGGCAGACAGGTGCGGCAGGGCGGTTTTGACGGCGTGGCCGGTACCGAGCTGTTCGGTTTGTTCAACCCAAACGACATCGCGTTTGACGGTATCCAAGACTTGCTCTTTGCCGTGGCCGATGACGACGCAGATGTTTTGGGGATTCAGGGTGGTGGCAGTGTCGATAACGCGCTCAACCATGGGAAGGCCGCCGATGCGGTGCAGCACTTTGGGCATTTTGGAGTACATGCGCGTGCCTTTGCCGGCGGCGAGAATGACGATATTTAAAGCTGTCTGAGCCATGATACGGTTTCCGTTGTCGTTGTTTGAGGCCGTCTGAAAAGTGGGGCAACAAGTGTTGATTATTTTTCACTCCGTTTCAGACGGCCTTGGGGATATTGTTATTCGGTTGCTGGCTGTTGGTTGGCAAATTGCGGTTTTTGCCAGTGTTGGCCGCGTTCGCCGCGTTCGCCGTGTTCCGCATGATCCGCTTGATTGGATTGGACGGCGCGGCGCTCTGGGCGGAACTGGTTGTAATTCATGTTTTTAGAATAAGTACCGTCCTGATAAACGATGGGTGTGCCGGTAGCATATTTTTGGCGTACGGCGGTATGGCCGGATTCGTTGGTGTAGGTTTCCCAAGAGCAACCGGCCAAAACGGCGGCGGCGGTCAGAATTAAAGCGAGTTTACGCATGATGTTGTCCTTGTTTTTAAATGTCGGCAATACCGTGTATTGTACTTGTTTTTTCAAAACTTCACGGCAGTTTTGTGCAAAATTCAAGCAAACCCTGCATATCTTTCGCTATGCCGTCGGCAAATGGCAACGGATGGGCCTTTTCGCCGTACCAAACGGTCTTCATGCCCAAGACTTTGGCTTGGTGCAGATTGTCGGCGCTGTCGTCCACCATAATGCACTGTTCGGGTTTGACGCCCAACAGGCGGCAGACGTTGAGATAGGCTTGCGGATTGGGTTTGTAGAGCAGGCCGAAGTCGTCCGTGCCGAACAAGCCGTCAAAATGCGCTTCCAAGCCCAACGCTTGAACCAATGCGCGGACATAAAACGACGGCCCGTTAGAAAATACGGCTTTTCGCCCTTTCAGACGGCCTAAAACGTCATCAGTTCCATCCATACCCTCCACCTTTGCCAAAATTTGCTTAAGCGGGTGACTTTCACGCAAAAATTCATCGATATCGACTTCAGGATGGTGGATTTGCAAACCGGCAAGCGTCGCGCCGTATCGGTGCCAATAATCTTGGCGCAGGTGGGATGCGGCTTCTTCGGAAAGTTTCAGACGGCCTGCCATGTATTCGGTCATGGCGCGGTTGATGATGTAGAAAATACCGGCTTCGGCATTGTGCAAAGTATTGTCGAGGTCAAACAGCCAAACGGGAGAATGATTCATATCGTGCCTTGATATGCAGATTTTGTTATGATATTTCGTATTTTACCCGTACAAAGGAAAGAGAATGAAACTGAAATTGTCCGCCTTGGCCCTGTTGTTGGCTTCGGCAAACCTGTACGCCCAAACCGAAGTGCGTTTGGCTGTGCACAAATCCTTCAGCCTGCCCCAATCCGTCATCGCGCAATTTGAAAAAGCCAACGATGCCAAAGTGTCCGTCATCAAGGCAGGCAGCGGCAACGAAATGCTCAACAAACTGATTTTGAGCAAGGCCAACCCGATTGCCGATGCGGTTTACGGTTTGGACAACGCCAACATCGGCAAAGCCAAAGCCGCCGGCATCCTCGCCGCCAACCAACCTAAATCCGCACCCGTAACCGCTTCCCTGCCCGATGCGCTGGCCGTCGATTACGCCTATGTCGCCATCAACTACGACAAAAAATGGTTTGAACAGAAAAAACTGCCCCTGCCGCAAACCCTGCAAGATTTGACCAAACCGGAATATAAAAACCTTTTGGTGACCCCGTCTCCCGCCACATCCTCGCCCGGCCTCTCCTTCCTCTTGGCCAACATCGGCGGCATGGGTGAAGAAGGCGCATTCAAATGGTGGGCGCAAATGCGCCAAAACGGCGTGAAAGTTGCCAAAGGCTGGAGTGAAGCCTACTACACCGACTTTACCCAAAACGGCGGTGCCTATCCCCTCGTGGTCAGCTATGCCACCAGTCCGGCGGCCGAAGTCCACTACTCCAAAGGAAAATACAACACCCCGCCCACCGGCAACCTCTTCCTCAAAGGCGGCACATTCCGCCAAGTTGAAGGCGCGGCCGTTTTAAAAGGTGCGAAACAACCCGAGCTGGCGGCCAAACTGGTGAGCTGGCTGCAAAGCGGCGAAGTGCAAAAAGCCCTGCCTGCCGAAATGTGGGTCTATCCGGCTGCCAAAAACACGCCGCTGCCCAAAGTATTCGAGTTTGCCCAAACCCCGAAACACAGCGATTCCCCCAACCGCGCCGACATCAACACCAAACAAAAACAATGGGTGAGCCGTTGGAGCAAAACCGTTTTACGTTAAGCTGAAAAAGATTTAAGAAAGATTAAAGGCTGTCTGAAAAACCAAATCATTAGTTTTTCAGACGGCCTTGTTTTACAATGACCTTTTAAACAACTTCACACGCATACACAATTATGAATTTCGATCTTCAATCCCTCTCCCCCTTCTCCGGTTGGGAACAACTCGCCCAAACCGGCATGTCTTTCGGCATGAACCTGCTGGCCGCCTTAGCCATCTTCTTTATCGGCCGCTGGGTCACCACGCGCGTGGTGACACTGATGAAAACCGCACTGACGCGCGCCAAAGTCGATAAAACACTGGTCAGCTTCCTCGGCAACGTCGCCAACATCGGCCTACTGATCCTCATCATCATCGCCGCACTGGGTAAACTCGGCATTCCGACCACTTCCGTGACCGCCTTGATCGGTGGCGCAGGCTTGGCCGTAGCTTTGTCTTTGAAAGACCAACTGTCCAACTTCGCCGCCGGCGTGCTGATTATCCTGTTCCGTCCGTTTAAAGTCGGCGACTTTATCCGCGTCAACGGCTTTGAAGGCATCGTCCGCGAAATCAAAATGGTGCAGACCTCTTTGAGTACGCCGGACAACGAAGAAGTCGTCCTGCCCAACAGCGTGGTCATGACCAACAGCATCACCAACCGCTCCTCCCTGCCCCTGTGCCGCGCCCAAGTCGTTGTCGGCGTCGACTACGCCTGCGACTTGAAAGCCGCCAAAGCCGCCGTATTGAGAGCGGCAACCGAGCATCCATTATGTGTTCAAACCGAAGAACGACCTGCCGTCGTATACATTACCAACCTTGGCGACAGCGCCATCGAAATCACCCTTTGGGCGTGGACGCAAGAAGAAAATCTCGGCCCATTCCGATTCGCCCTGAACGAGCAGATCGTCGAAAATCTGCGCGAAGCCAACATCAACATCCCATTCCCACAATGTGATGTCCACCTCATTCAGCCGAAAGACTGATTTCAGCTTTCAGGCCGTCTGAAACCCGGCGGGTCAAACGCCCGCCCCATTCCACCATTTCCATAAGGAGCCGCCATGTCCCATCTGCAAACCATCGCCGAACACCTGACCAGCCGCCGTCAAACCGTTACCTGCGCCGAGTCCTGCACCGGCGGACTGCTTGCCGGTGCGCTGACCTCACTCTCCGGCAGCTCGCAATGGTTTCATCAAAGCTTCGTCACATACAGCAACCAAGCCAAGCAGGAGCGTCTTGGCGTCATGCCCGACACCTTGCTGAAACACGGCGCGGTCAGCCGCGAGACTGTCTATGAAATGGCACGCGGCGCAAAAGCCGTGGCGCAGGCAGATTACGCTTTGAGTATTTCCGGCATTGCCGGCCCTAGCGGCGGCAGCGCGGCCAAACCGGTCGGCACAGTCTGGTTCGGCCTGGCCACGCCCGAAGGTTCGTTTGAACAAACCGCGCTTTTCACAGGCGACCGTGAAGCAGTAAGGGCGCAAGCCGTCGAATACGCATTGGCTTTCTTGGCGGAACATTTGGTTTGATAGAAAAAACACAGGCCGTCTGAAACCCTGTTTTTCAGGTTTCAGACGGCCTTTTTATTTATCTATTCAAACCATCGGCGGATTTATACGCCCAAAAGCTCTTTGCCGAGGAAGCTGCCTTTTTCGACACCCGGCAGGACGAAGAAATAGCCGCCGCCAAACGGGCTGATGTATTCCTCCAGCGGCTCGCCGTTGAGCAGGTTTTGCACGAAGATGAAGCCGTCGGCAAGGTTGGCCTGATAGCAGATGAATATCAAGCCGACATCGAGCTGGCCGTTGGCGGCGAGGCCGCGCGAGTAGTTGAAGGCGCGGCGGTAGAGCAGGTGTTTTTTCATAAACTCGGGATCGCGCGGATTGGCAAGGCGCATATGGCTGTCTTTGGGCGTGATTTTGCCGTCGGGGTCTTTGGCGAAATCGGCGGTGTCGCCCTCTTTTTTACCGTCCATGGGCGCGCCGCTGTATTTGCGCCGGCCGAAAATGTCGGTTTGTTCCTGCATCGGGGTGCGGTCCCAAAACTCGACAAAGTGGCGGATGAGGCGGACGGCCTGATAGCTGCCGTTTTTCGCCCATGCCGGTTCGTCCAAGCTGTTGGCGGCAACGCCTGTCCACAGAACCTGATCGGCAACTTTGGGATCTTCGACTTTTGGATTGCCGGAGCCGTCGCGGAAACCTAAAAGGTTGCGCGCGGCAATGGCGCCGGGTTCGGCTTTAGGGAGCCAACCGTCTATGCTCCAGCGGATGACGGCAAACTGGGCAGTGTTTTTGATGATGTCGCGCAGGGCGGCTTGGCAGGTTTCGGGGGAGAATGCGCAAATTTGCAGGCTGAGGTCGCCGTCGCACCAAGATTTTTGGAGTTTATCGTTGGGGAAGTCGCGCATTTCCTGCAGGTGTTTCGGCTTTTTGTCTTTGAGGCCGAAGCGGTCGTCAAATAGGCTGCTGCCGACGCCGACGGTAACCGTCAGCCCGTCGGGGCGGAATTGTTTGCCGAGGATGCCGCTGCCCGCAGGCGGGAGTTTGTCGTCGCCGTCTTGGTATTCGCCGCCTTGGGTGAGGAATTCGATGCGGGCGGTCAGGGCGCGGAATAGGTTTTCAAGTTGTTTGGCGTCTTTGGCGGTAACGTCAAAGGCACACATGATGCCGAAGAGCTGGTGTGGCGTAACGATGCCTGCCTGATGCTCGCCGTAACACGGATAGGCCAGCTCGGAATGTTGGTTGTTTTGGGTCTCGGCGGCGGCTTCGCCTTGTTTTTTACCGGCAAAATAACCGGCAACGCCGATGGCACCGGCGGCAAGGGCAGTTTTGAAAAGGGTTCGTTTTTCGGGTTGTGCCGGTTGTTTGTTTTGGCTCATGGTCTGCTCCTTGGCAGGGAACGGAAAGATTGCAATCGTGTGAAGTAAGGTTGGTTTTCAAGCATATTTTGTGTGGACAACAATAAGATTCAGACGGCCTTTCAATATCCAAAGGCCGTCTGAAAACGCGTTATCTTATTTCAAACCCAAAATGCCGCGCAGTTTGGCCAAGTCTTCTGCCAAGGCATTAATCGGCGCCTGCAGGGCTTTGCGGTCTTCTTCGCTCAGTTTGTCATACAGCTCGAAGCCGTCTTGTTTTTTGTATTTCGCCAAAATGTCTTCAACCTGTTTGAAGTTGGCATCGGTTTTTTCCAACAACGCTTTGTCTTTGGCTTCGATCAGCGGACGGAACAAATCAACGATTTTTTTAGAGCCTTCCACATTGGCTTGGAAGTCGCTCAAGTCGGTATGACTGTAACGGTCTTCTTCGCCGCTAATTTTGCTGCCTGCCACTTCTTCAATCAAAACAGCCGCGCCACCCACCACTTTGCTTGGCGGGAAGGAAAGGGCGTCGATCTCTTTTTGCAGGGATTCAACGTCTTTAAAGAGTTTGTCGGCGATTTCTTTCACACCGGATACGTCTTTTTTCACCCACAGGGCGTGTTCGATGCGGTGGAAGCCGGTAAAGGCCGCGTCATTTGCACCGTCTTTGAAGTCGTCTTCACGCGCGTCGATGGCCGGGTCGAGTTCGTTAAAGAGTTCGGCAATCGGCTCGATGCGTTCGTAGTGGACGCGGGTAGCGGCAAACAGGGATTTGGCTTTTTCGATGTCGCCGGCTTTGACGGCTTCGGTAAAGGCTTTGGTTTTAGCGACCAACTCTTTGGCTTCCGCCTGAACATAAGCTTTATAGTCGGCCAGAGGTTGCGACAGTTTTTCCAAATCGGCTTCGTTGGCAGTGTCTTTGAAGCCGCTGTCGGTAACAATCAGCTTACCGCGCGGATTGGTCAACAGGCCGCAAGTCATTTCATATTCGCCCGGCAGCAGGGTGACGGTCATTTTGTCGGATAAACCCGGGGCGATGTTTTCACGCTCGTCCACCACCATCACGCCTTTCAGGATTTCCCATTCCAGCTTGCGGCCGCTGTCGTTTTTGATGTTGAACACGACTTGGCCGCTGGGGACGGTCAATTCCATCGGTTCGCAGGCAGTATCGTTCACACCGATATTGACCGAACCGTCGGCATTGGCGGCAGCGGATGCGCCTGAGGCGGCAGGCGCGGCTTTCTCGGCTTCAGGCGGCTGACACGCGGTCAAACCCAGAGCCAGCATTACGGACAAAGCAGTCAGATTAAATTTTTTCATTTTACTTCCTTCTTATTTAGTTAACGTTTTTGCCGGCGCGCTGCCGCGCAAAAACCAAATCATGACGGGAACCAGATACAGCAGCCAAATCAGGACTTCGCCTTCGGTCGGATGGTCGGTATAGCCGAAGAAACCGCCGAGCAGCACGCCTAAAGGGCTGTCTTCATGCAAATATTTCGATGTATCGAAAGCGATGTCCTGCATCACATTCCATACGCCGGCCTCATGCAGCGCGCGAAACGAACCGGCCAACAGACCGGCCGCCACCACAATCAGAAACGCGCCCGTCCAACGGAAAAACTTCGCCAAGTTCAGGCGCATACCGCCCTGATAAATCAGCGTACCGATGACAACCGCCGCCAACAGCCCCAACACCGCGCCTATCGGCATAGACCACGTCGGGCTTTGCTGGAACACGGCCAGCAGGAAAAACACGCTTTCCAAACCTTCGCGCGCCACGGCCAAAAACGCCATGCCGACCAAGGCCCATCCCTGGCCGCTGCCATGGTTCAAGGCCGTCTGAACAGAATCCTGAAGATGCTGTTTCATCGAACGCGCGGCCTTCTTCATCCACAAAATCATGTACGTCAGCATCGCCACGGCCACCAGGCCGATGATGCCGACCACCAATTCCTGTTCTTTTTGCGGAATCTCGCCCGTAACGGAATGAATGCCGTAACCGATACCCAAACACATGGCCGCAGCCAAAAACACGCCCAGCCAAACCTTCGGCATCAGCTCGCTGTGTCCCGACTGTTTCAAAAAACTGGCAACAATGCCGACGATCAGGGCGGCTTCGATGCCCTCGCGCAGCATAATCAATAAAGCAATCAGCATAAAAAAACTCTAAAGTGAAACGTTTATTTGTTAATGCATTTATAACGCTTTACGCTTAATAACGCAAATTATTTTCATTTTTTAATAACCCTATATTTATTAAGATTTTTTAAAAGAAAATAACGAACGTAATCAATAAAAACTAAAAGGCCGTCTGAATTTTATTTTTTCAGACGGCCTTAAAAATCATAACCAACTGTAAATAAATAATAAAAAAGTTTCATAACATAAAATTCTCTATCGGTTATATTTTCAAAATTTATCAAAAATAAAAGGTTGATTTACAGCAAGAATCAAAAACAACTTATCTTATATAGTTCAAACACTGCTGTCACAACCAGCAAATCATTACATAACAAATGCATAACAAAGGAACCTCCTATGCCACGTTTGAAACTCCACCAAATCGTTCTGGCTTTGGCCGTTTCTGCCGCGTTGACCGCCTGCGGTGAGAAAACTGCACAAACTACCGAAACTCCTCAAGCTGCTTCTGCCGCGAGCGCTGCCGATGCCGCCGCAAGCACCGCCGCCGTTTCAGCCCCTCAAAATTCTGCCGATGTTTCTGCCGAAGACAAAGCCCTGTTGGAACGCGCGCAAGCTACGTTCAAACCTTTGCCTGACGCAGCCGAAATGCAAAAAATCCGTCCGTTTACCGAAGAACAGGTCAAACTCGGCCAACAACTTTGGTACGAAAACCGCCTGTCCAAAGGCAACACCGTCAGCTGTAACTCTTGCCACAACTTGGCAACTGCCGGCGTAGACAACATGCCGACCAGCGCGGGGCACAAAAGCCAATTCGGCGCACGTAACTCCCCAACCGCTCTGAATGCCGCCTTGTTGGGCAGCCAATTCTGGGACGGCCGTGCAGCCGATGTGGAAGAACAAGCCGGCGGCCCATTGCTCAACCCTGTTGAAATGGCCAACGCGACCGAAGCCGATGCCGCCGCAAAAATCGCCGGTATCCCTGAATACCAAGAAAAATTCAAAGCCGCATTCCCTGAAGACGGCGCGGTTTCCTTCAAAAACATTACCACCGCATTGGGCGCGTTTGAACGTACCCTGCTGACCCCGACCCGTTGGGACGACTACCTCAAAGGCAACGTGTCTGCCCTGAGCGAACAAGAACGCAAAGGCGTACGCGCATTTATGGACAACGGCTGTATCGCTTGTCACAGCGGCGTCAACTTGGGCGGTACCATGTTCCAAAAATTCGGTTTGGTAGATGGTCCTTACTGGAAACACATCGACGATCCTAAACACGACAAAGGCCGTGCGGACGTAACCAAAAAAGCCGAAGACGAATTCTTCTTCCGTGTTCCCGGCTTGAGAAACGTTGAACGCACCTATCCATACTTCCACAACGGCAGCGTTTGGGAATTGGATAAAGCCGTCAACATCATGGCGAAAGCTCAATTGGGTAAAACTCTGGCTCCGGAAGAAACTGAAAACATCGTTGCCTTCTTGAAAGCCCTCTCCGGCAATGTTCCTGAATCTGCCCGAACCATGCCTGAGCTGCCTGTATCCACCGATGTCAAATCCCGACCTGACAACAAATAAGGTTTAGCGCAAAACAAAGGCCGTCTGAAAATCCGTTTCAGACGGCCTTTTTGTTACCGGGCATATAGTCGGCTTTGTTTCACGATTCCGCACAATATGGTAATCTTGAGCCGATTTTCACCATACATCCGAAAGGAACATCATGAGCCTGATTATTGAAGACTTGCAAGAAGGCCACGGCAAAGAAGCCGTCAAAGGCAAAGAAATCACCGTACATTACACCGGCTGGTTGGAAGATGGTACCAAATTCGACTCCAGCCTCGACCGCCGTCAACCGCTGACCATCACTCTGGGCGTCGGCCAAGTGATTAAAGGTTGGGACGAAGGCTTCGGCGGCATGAAAGAAGGCGGCAAACGCAAGCTGACCATTCCTTCCGAAATGGGCTACGGCGCACACGGTGCCGGTGGCGTGATTCCTCCGCACGCAACCTTGATTTTTGAAGTCGAGCTGCTGAAAGTGTACGAATAAGCATTTGACGCTTCAAAAGACCGAGGCCGTCTGAAACCCGAAGTTTGGTTTTTCAGACGGCCTGTTTTATCAAGATTCGGTATAATGCCCTCTTTTACAAGCAAACCATTTCCCAAGGAACCCCCATGCTTTTACCCGAACAAGTCAAAACCCTGATTGAAGGCGTTACCCCTTGCGAACACGTCGAAGTCGAAGGCGACGGCCATCACTTCTTCGCCGTAATCGTTTCCTCCTCATTTGAAGGCAAAGCCCGCCTCGCCCGCCACCGCCTGATTAAAGACGGCCTCAAGCCGCAACTCGAAAGCAACGAATTGCACGCGCTGTCGATTTCCGTTGCCGCCACTCCGGCCGAATGGGCGGCCAAACAGGCTTAATTTGGAATCAAACAAAAGGCCGTCTGAAAACTTTTCAGACGGCCTTTTTCATACATATTAAACAGCGCAGGCAATCGATACAAACGCCAAACCGCATTCGACAACACACAATCGCGGCATAAACCCTACCGGCACGACCCCCAAACTAGCCCTGCCGTTTCGGGAAAAACTGCACCACATTCTCCCCTTGCGGCAACACCAATTTCTTCACGGCATGGCCGTACACGGTTTCAAGCGTGATGTTCAGACGGCCTTCGTTGGCAAAAATCTTATCTACACATTCCTTGGCTGCTCGCGGATTGCTGAACTTCAACGCATTCCACAATCCCAAAGTTTCCATATCCTGCCAAAACGTCCCGGCTTTTTTATAGCTCAACTCAAGCTTGGCCGTGTCGGTTACCGGATCGTAAAAGCCGTTGTCGGCGAGCATATCGCCCAAGTCGTGCATATCAATCAGCGTGGGTGCTTCGCATTCAATGCCTTCATGGTTCAGACGGCCTGTCAGTTCGGTCAGGCTGTCGCGGCCAAAGTGCGTGAAAAACAATAATCCGTCGGTTTTCAAAGCAGCGGCCCAGTTTTTCAATACCGGCAAAATATCGTCGGCGCGGCTGAGGCTGAGATTGGCCCACAACATATCGGCGGATGCTTCAGGCAACGGCGCGGTCAGGGTTTGGCAATGCTGCGGGATGGTTTTGCCGGTCAGCTTCTGCCAGAAACCGCCTTTGCGCGCGGCGGCGGCGGTTTTCAAAAAGTCGGCATTCGGATCGTATTCTTCAAACACGGCGTCGGGATAACGCGCGGCCAGCAGGCTGCGGCTGATGTCGGCATCGGCACCAATCAGCATGATGCGTTTGGGTACATTGCGGACCAGCTGCAGGCGCTCGTCGGTGTCTTGGGCGAGATGGCGGTGAATCTGCCAGCGTTTGTCTTGTTCGGTCATGGTGGGTCGTGTCAGCGGGCTTTGCCCGACAATGTTTTTATGGTTTAAGGCTGTTTCAGACGGCCTTTTCGACAAAATTGCGGTAGATTTCGGCAAATTCATCGGCATGGCTTAAAAAGGGCGCGTGTGCGGCTTTGTCGATAAGGACCAGCTCGCTGTTGCTCAAATGGCGGTGTAAATATTCGCCCATGCGCGGCGGCGTAATGGCGTCTTTCTGTCCAAACACCAGCAATGACGGCGTTTGAATCAGCGGCAACAGCGGACGCGCATCGGCATGGTTGACCGCTTCAAGCGCGGCCTGTAAGGCGGAAGGCGTGCCGCAGCGCGCCAAATCGGGCAATACGCGGTTTAAGATTTCGCCTGAATGCGGCGTGTGCAACAGTTGCAGTTGTAGAAACTGTTTAATATGTTTGGCATAATCCTGCTGGAATGCGCCGACCATCTTGCCCAAGGCAGGTTGCGCCAAGCCTTCGGGATAATCCGTGTCGGCAGTTAATCGGGCAAAACTTGCCGTCAGGCAGAGCGATTGGATTTTGTCGGGATAAAGCGCGGTCAGATACAGGGCAACCAGTCCGCCCAGCGACCAGCCGAGAATGTGTGCCGGCGTGTCGATTTGTCCGGCGAAGGCTTCGGCAACGGCGGCAATATCAAACGGCTCGGCAAAAGGCGCATCGCCGTGTCCGGGCAAATCAAGCGCGCGGACGTCCCAACCGGCAGGCAGGCGCGGTATCAAATCGTCGAATACATGGCGGTTCGCCGCCCAACCGTGTATCAGATAAACTTTTTTGGCGGAGTGTGGCATGAATGTTCTTTCTTGGTGGCGCAATTTGAAACGGCTCAATGCGCGACGTTGCGTATTATGCCACGATTCCGTTTCAGACGGCCTTTGCCGAGGCTGCGCAAACGATTTGACGGAATATTTTATCGACGCGGCACAAAGCTGTCCTTTGTGTTTCCGCCATGTCGCGGGCGGGGCGGTGTGCGGCAGTTGTCAGAAAAAGCCGCCCGCATTTGATAGAATGTGGGCCTCGCTGTATTACGAACCGCCCGTCAGCAGCATGATACGCGAGCTGAAACACTTGGCGGACTTGGGCATGAGCCGTCCGTTGGCGGATTTGATGTGCCAAAACGCACCGGACTGGCTGGCGGTGGAACACTTCGATTTCGTCCTGCCCATGCCTTTGAGCAAAGAGCGGCGGCTCAAGCGCGGATTCAACCAAAGCGAGGCGTTGACGGATATTTTGGCGAAACGTTACGGCTGGACGCTGCTGCCGCGCCACGCGGTTTTCAGACGGCATGGCGAGCCGCAAAGTACGCTGAAAAGCAACGAACGTCGGCGAAATATCAAGAATGCATTTAAAATCAAAGCCGAATTGCCGAAGGCGTGTAATATTCTGTTAATTGACGATGTCTTTACCACCGGCTCGACTTTGGACGAATTGGCGAAAACGCTGAAAAAATCAGGCGCAGGCCGGATTTGTTGTTGGTCTTTAGCGCGGCCGCCAATGAAAAAATAGCTTAAAGTTTTTGACACCCATGGAACATTTCGGCATTATGCCACTCTATAAGTGATTGATTTATATGTTTACCATAGTTTTGTACCAACCCGAAATCCCGCCCAATACGGGCAATATCATCCGCCTGTGCGCCAATACCGGTGCCGATTTGCACTTGGTTAAGCCGCTTGGTTTCCCTCTGGATTCGTCCAAAATGAAACGCGCGGGTTTGGATTATCACGAGTTTGCCAAACTGACGGTACATGAGAATTTCGAAGACTGCCTCAAGGCACTCGAAGGCCACCGCATTTTCGCGCTGACCACCAAAGGCTCTACCCGCCCCGACGAAGTTTCCTTCCGCGAAGGCGACGTGTTGCTATTTGGTCCCGAAACACGCGGCCTGCCTGCCGAGATTCTCGACAGCCTGCCAGCCGGACAAAAAATCCGTCTGCCGATGATGCCCGGCAGCAGGAGCATGAATCTTTCCAATACCGTCGCCGTTATTCTGTTTGAAGCATGGCGACAAAACGGTTTTGCCGGCGGCGTATAGCAGGCCGTCTGAAACCGCTGCGTTATCAACTCAAGAACGGAACCCGTTTTGACTTTTACCAAAAAAACCCTCCTTTCCTTAGCCGCCGCCACCATCGGCGTCCTTTCCATCAATGCCGCTGTTGCCGACAGCGTGGTCCGAGTCGAAAAACTGCATCCTTCTGCCAACCGCAGTTACAAAGTTGCCGGCAAACGCTACACGCCGCTGACCCAAGTTTCCTCTTTCAGCCAAACCGGCAAAGCCTCATGGTACGGCAACCAGTTCCACGGCCGTAAAACTTCCAGCGGCGAGCGTTACAATATGAACGCCCTCTCCGCCGCCCACAAAACCCTCCCTATTCCCAGCTACGCACGCGTGACCAATATGCAAAACGGCAAAAGCGTCATCGTCCGTGTCAACGACCGCGGCCCTTTCCACGGCAACCGCGTCATCGATGTTTCCAAAGCCGCCGCCCAACAATTAGGTTTCATCAACCAAGGCACAGCCAACGTCAAAGTTGAGCAGATCATCCCCGGCCAAACCGCCGCTCAAACCATTATTACCCCAAACAACAAAGAATTTTTTGTTGATTTGAAATCCTTCGGTACCGAACGCGAAGCGCAAGCCTATTTGAACCAAACCGCACAAAGCCTGCCATCCGACAGCAAAATCATGCTTGAAAAACGCAACTACGAATACGTTGTCAAAATGGGGCCGTTCAGCAGCCAAGAACGTGCCGCCGAAGCAGGCGAACGCGCCCGTCATCTGAACCTGGCATCCGCCATCTGATTTCATCCGCGTTACCGCTGAAGTTTGATACAATACAAGGCCGTCTGAAACCCGATTGCAAGGTTTCAGACGGCCTTTTTTAATCACAGGGGAACACCATGATCAGCAGGCTCACAGGCAAATTGATTGAGAAAAATCCGCCGCAGGTCGTTATCGACGTCAACGGCGTCGGTTATGAAGCCGACGTTTCCATGCAGACTTTCTACAACCTGCCCCCCGTTGGAGAAACCGTCCATCTCTACACCCAGCTTGTCGTCCGCGAAGACGCGCATTTGCTGTTTGGTTTCGCCTCAGCCGAAGAACGCGCCACCTTCCGCCAACTGGTCAAAGTCAGCGGCATCGGTGCTAAAACCGCATTGGGCATTTTATCGGCCATGAATGCCGACGAGCTGGCGCAAGCCATCGCAGAAGAAGACGTCAAACGCCTCTCCTCCGCCCCCGGCATCGGCAAGAAAACTGCCGAGCGCATGGTGTTGGAACTGCGCGGCAAACTCGTATCCCATACCGTTTCAGACGGCCTGTTTGCCCCTGATGCCGTTGCCGACGAAAGCCAAGACATCATCAACACTCTGCTTGCCCTCGGCTACAACGAACGCGAAGCCAAAGCCGCCACCAAAAGCATTCCCAAAGGCACGGAAGTCGGCGAAGGCGTACGCCTGGCCTTGAAAAACCTGCTCAAATAAGGCCGTCTGAAGCATGAAGGCATTGGCCCTGAGCATCACCCTCTTGCTGAGCGCGTGCGTCTATACCGAGACTCCGTATGGGCGCACCGCCGTCTTGGACCTGCCCGTCCACTCGCAAACCACCGTCAACAAAACCGTGACCATCAACGCCCCGCCAGGAACGACCGTCATCTATCAAGACAGCGAACCCGTCCGCAATTACCCGGCCTATCCCGTTTATCCCCACCGGGTTTATCGTTATCGATAAACAACGCTGACCGTTTGAAACCATATATTCAGACGGCCTGTTGAGAGACCAACCATGAAATACATCCTTCCCCTGCTTTTACTCCTGAGCGCCTGCACACCGGACACCAAGACCACGGATGCCGCATCCGCCCCCAAAACACACGGCTTTGCGCACCGCCTGACAGAAGGCGAAAAACTGCTGACCCAAGCCCTCATCAAACAAGACCTCGCCGCCTACTTCAAACACGAAACCGGCGGCGCATTTGCCGAACAAGCCCCCTTATTCTCGGCCCAGCAACTTGCCGAACAGAAAAACATCCCCAAAAACGATGCCATCGGCGTTTACGGCAAAATCATCAAAACCCAAGGCCGCACCGCCTGGCTGCAAACCGACAAACAAACCCTCAAACTCGATTTGGCCGAACCGCTGCAAGAAGCTCAAGGCGAAGTTACCCTTGTCTGCCAACACGAAAATACCGCATTCCAAGACTGCCAAACAGAAGAAAACTTCGCCCGACGCTTTACCGAACAAATTTTCTCGGCGGTCGAGTCCGGACGCGTATCCGCCCAAACAGACGCACCGGCCGAAGAAATCATGGCCGGCCGCCTCATCCCGTTTTTGAGTGCCGCCAGCGACTTTACCGGCAACTTCAAAGCCTGCGCCACCACCATGACCGAATACTGCACCAGCCGCCTGGCACGCGAAATGCCCGAATCCGCAGTCCGCAAAAAAGCACAGGAATTGGGTTTAACCGAAATAGCATTTAAAAAGAAAAAATAAATATTTAGGCCGTCTAAACCTTATACCGACTGTGCTATAATCCGCGACTCATACAGGTCGGACAGACAGTCGCCGCGTATCGCGTAAGGCATACGGGGAGGAAAGTCCGGGCTCCATAGAGCAGAATGCCGGCTAACAGCCGGGCGCGGCAACGCGACGGAAAGTGGAACAGAAAGCAATACCGCCGATGATTGCCTTCGGGCAAAACAGGTAAGGGTGAAAAGGTGCGGTAAGAGCGCACCGTGCATTTGGTAACAAAGCGCAGCAGGCTAAACCCCATTCGGAGCAAGACCAAACAGAACGCGATGACGCTGCTCGCCGAGCGTTCGGGTAGGTTGCTTGAGCACACCAGCAATGATGTGCCTAGAGGAATGACTGTCCGCGACAGAACCCGGCTTACCGTCCGAGCTGTATGTCCCCATACCGCGGCAGGTTTTAAAACCCTGCCGCATTTTTATTATTTTTCTGCTTGATTTTCTAAGATTGCAATTAATTTTTTTAAAACTAGGATCTCATCGTCTTTTTGAGAAAGCAAATCTTCTTTTATCTCTAATAATAATTTTAGCTTTTCATTTTCATATAAAAGTTTTGTATCAGAACTGATAACGTGATAATTTTCAAAATCATCCCTTACAGAAAAAAAAGAGCTTTGTTGCGAAGAAATTAACTCTGATATATCTATATTAAACACTTGAGCAATTTGTTTTAATTTTTCAATATTGATACTACTTTTTCCTCTCTCTATTTTTGAATACCCATTTACAGACATATTTAATTTTTCTGCTATTTCTTCTTGCGTCCACTGATGAAGTTTTCTTAATATACAAATTTTGTCATAAATTTCCACTTTTATCCCCTTAGGTTAATTTTCACTACTATTTTTACAAAAAAACATATCGGTAGTTAATGGCTTTTTATTGTAAAAACAAATAGCATATAAAATCAATTGTTCCATATCAAATAAGGATAAAAAATGTCTTTTAAAGAATCACTTATCAGTGGTATTGCTCTTACCATTAAGGGAATTGCTAAAGGTGTTGAAGTTGTCCAAACAGCAACTCCTCATATAAAAAAATTTGCAGAAGAAGCCAAAAAATTTTCAGATCAGAATGCTGCTAGAACATATCGAACTGCAGAAAAAATTTTAAATGATGACTCTTCCTCATTTGAGAAAAAAAGTGCCGCTCTTGATTACATAACTAAATATGAAGAACGTAATAAAAAATTATAGAGGATAAAAATGGCTAAATATTATATAACCGGTTATATGACTAATAACTCTCAAAGAATTTCAGTGAGTGCAACTGTTGAGGCAGATTCAGAATTTGTTGCAATCGAATTAGCTAAGAGTAAAATTCGACAAAGTAAACCTAATTACAAAGATTGGTCTATTGAAATTCTTTCCATAAGAAGAATTTAATATTCGTTAATTAAATAGGAGATATTTATGCATTGGCGTATAGTCTTTCAAAGACAAGGAGCGGGTAATAACAATCGTGATGTTACTCAACTATTTGCAAAAACTCGAGAAGAAGCAATTGCTGAGGCTTATCGAAAATTTAAAGTCGCACGAATTATTTCTTGTGAGCCCGCACATAAATAACAGGAGAAGATTAAAACAAGATCCAATAGTTTGTTGCTCATGAAAAACATTTTATTCTGACGATTTTTTAGAGTGTTAGATTCAAAAATACTTTTACTTATTAATTTCTAACATAATCTAAAATTTATCTGCAAGTTGAATAGCCTGTATTTTAGATACTCATAAAATCTGATTCAGCAATCTTACAAAAACAGGGTTCTGTACATTTTACAGAACTCTGTTTTTTAATTTTAAACAACACTGTATTGTTGAATATTTATTTTTCTATCCTTCAAAATACCACAGTACTTTTTTACAATTAGTTTTATAGAATATTTGGATTCTATTGGGCATTAACTCATAGAGTTTCATTGGCCTTATCAAGAAAAATCAGCCTTAGTATTAATATATGCCACCTTAAAATTTTAACCTCTTAATCATGGACGGTATTCCGGTTTCATGCCGTTGGGCAGGAGCTGCCATACATAGCCGGTGGTTTTCATTTTACCGGCCACTTCGCCTGCTTCGTCACCATAGCCCCAGAAATAATCCACACGGACCGCGCCTTTAATCGCGCTGCCGGTATCTTGCGCCATAATCAGGCGGTTGAGGGCTTTTTGGGTGGTCGGGTGGGCAGTGGCGACAAATAATGGTGCGCCAAGCGTGATGTAGTGACGGTCGATGGCACCGGCGTATTCGCCCATCAGCGGCGTACCCAATGCGCCCACCGGGCCGGAATCACTGCTGCCGGTCAGCTCGCGGAAGAAGACGTAGCTTGGGTTTTGTCCCAAAACTTCGGCAAGGCGGCCGGGGTTTTGCTTCATATAGGCCTTGATGCCCTGCATACTGGTCTGACCCAGCGGCAGATAGCCTTTGTCCGCCATATAGCGGCCGATGGAAACATACGGATGTTCGTTTTTATCGGCAAATCCGACACGGATGTATTTGCCGGACGGGGTTTTCAGACGGCCTGAACCTTGAATGTGCATAAAGAAAAGTTCGACCGGATCATCTGCGTAACCCAAAATCGGCGCTTTGCCGTTAAGCGCGCCGCCGTTGATTTGGCTGCGGGTGTAGTAAGGAACAAAGCGGCTGCCTTCAAAACGGCCTTTCAGCGCAGTGCTGCGTGCTGTAATCGGGAATCTGGACAAATCGGCCGTATATGTGCCGCTATTGTCGATGATGCCGCTGTTTTGGCCGGTTTGGCGGATGCGGACGGTGGCTTTGCTGCCTCTCAAGTTTGCAGCCAGCGGAACGGAAACAAAATCGTTCGGAATGCCGTAAATAGGGAAACGGGATTGGCTTGTGGGCTTGTCGTCACCGTGCAGGACCGGTTCGTAATAGCCGGTAATGGTGCCGGCAGGATTGCCGCCATTGTCGACGCGCCATGCGGTGAAATAGCGTTCAAAGAAGTGCTTGGCTTGGAAATGGTGCGCCGGCGTTTGCATGGCTTGGATACAAACATCCTGCCAGCCTTGGCGGTTTTTGAGTTTTTCACAGCCTAAGCGGAAAGATTGCAGGCTTTGGGCGAAGTGTTGGGTGCTCCAGTGCGGCAGTTCGTTGTAGGAAACTACGGTGTAGTTTGCTCCTCCCCCGCTCACTGTCGTACCGACGGGATCGGGCGTACCGGTGGGGCGGTCAGGGCCTTTGATAACGCTGGTGTCGGTTTCGGGAAGGTTTTTAATGCTTTTGCTCGGACAGGCGGCAAGAATGGCTGCGGCAATACTGACGAGCGTGATGCGGTACAGATGTTTTTTCATGGAATCAATAGCGTGTCGAAAGGCCGTCTGAAAGCTATTTTTTCAGACGGCCTATGTTGGAAAGTGCTGATTTTAACACAAAAAAGCGATTTATCGGCGCGGCGGCAATTTGACGACAACCGTATCGGCCAGTATATCGTAGAGCGTGCGGCGGTCGCGTTTGACAGAGAAGAGCATGATGAAGTTGATCAGTGTAATCAGTAGTGAATAAATTAAAATGTTTCCTTTTAATACAAAGTATGTAGCAAACACAATGGCAAGTACAATTAAGCCCCATGCAACTTCTCGTACCAATACCGTACCAAGAAAACCCGGATTGCTGCCATTGCTTTTCAATACTCGAATACGCATGATCTTTTTACCCAAGGATTGACCATAGCGGCTCATGTAATAAAGCTGAACAACACCGACAATTAAATATACGATAGAGGTCAATCCTAGCATCTGTGTCATATCGGCCCGCTCGCTGACACTTATTATAAGCTCTTGTGTAAAAGCAATATTTTTCTGCTTGGCAATTGCTGCTGTCTCAGTATATAAAATATAATAATAGGGTAAAAAAATAATTACATTAAATAAATAATTCAACAAATATGCCGCGACCCGTGACCATACTGAAGCAATATGGACATCCACTATTTCTGTTTTAGGCAAATCCGACAAATTGATTTCGCTCATTTAATCTTCCTCTGTGCTATTTAATGAGATGCAATTTCATTGCCATCTTAACCTATTTTTCCATCATTCTAAAAAATTTCGATAAAAACCTTTACATTTTCCGCAGACAGCGTTAAAACGTTTGTTTTCCCCTTTTTTATAGTGGGTTAACAAAAGTCTGAACAAAGCGCAGGCGATGCCGTTCCGATTTTTGTTAATGCACTATAAACTTATCCGGATTTTCTTTGTAAGGAGTAACACATGAAAGTAGGTTTTGTCGGCTGGCGCGGTATGGTCGGCTCTGTTTTGATGCAGCGTATGAAAGAAGAAAACGACTTCGCCCACATTCCCGAAGCGTTTTTCTTTACCACTTCCAACGTCGGCGGCGCTGCCCCTGATTTCGGTCAGGCAGCCAAAACATTGTTGGATGCCAACGATGTTGCCGAATTGGCAAAAATGGACATTATCGTTACCTGTCAGGGTGGCGATTACACCAAATCCGTCTTCCAACCCCTGCGCGACAGCGGCTGGAACGGCTACTGGGTTGACGCGGCTTCTT
>ERZ773212.353-NODE-353-length-23304-cov-4.499290_pt1 | contig 23304 bp, 20 predicted proteins | sample MGYA00581005_ERZ773212 | MGnify/ENA primary metagenome ERZ773212 (study PRJEB29015, sample SAMEA2738154) | human oral metagenome | biome: human oral; feature: human-associated habitat; material: saliva | place: China | collected 2196 ... | reverse complement strand
TACGGCCAAAAACCGTGCCGTCTCAGAAGGGCTTCGCCTCTCAGGCAATGGTGCCGCCTATACGCTCCGCCCTCACGCTTCCGTCTCTGCAAGCAAGAGGTCCTTCTCGCCTGCCGGTCAGTCAACACAGCTTATCATCGGCGCAACACCGGAAAGTGACAATCAAATCCTTTGCCTTTCTCAAGCACTGTATGCTCACTACGATATGAAACGTATTTTTTTCTCGGCATACATACCCATGATTGAAGACGCACACTTACCGGAAACAAATACACCTGTACCTTTAAGACGTGAACACAGACTCTATCAAGCCGATTGGCTGATGCGCTATTACGCATTTACCCCCGATGAGCTTGTTTCTCCGGAAGCCCCTTGGCTCGATCTTGAGGTTGACCCTAAGCTTGCATGGGCGCTCGCCAACATCCACAAATTTCCCATTGAGATTATGGATGCCCCGCTTGAACTCCTTCTTCGCATTCCGGGAGTAGGACCGGTAGGTGCAAGAAGAATCATTGCAGCCCGAAGAAATCGCTGTCTTACCTTTGATGACCTCAAGCAAATGAACATTACCCTCAAACGAGCCCGACACTTTATTTGCTGCCAGGGAAAACGAGATCCTTATTCTCCCCTTGACGCTGAGCTTATAAGAAAATTGGTGATCGATGATGCAAAAAAGAGCTCTTATAACAAAACGCGGAAAGCCATCGAGTGCGCGCAGCCAAGACTCTTTTGAGCCATCGCATGCCCTCGTCATCGAGCAACTCAAAGAGCTTTGCAGCTCTTCTTCCCACGGTGTGGCCCTCGTTTGCAGCCCAAGTTTAGAAGGTGTCGTTGCGGCCGTTGGCCTCATATACCTTGCACATGTATCAACTTCTGAGCTTCGCCTTGTAAGAAGCGATGCGTACCAAGGACGCCTGGGAGAAACTTGTATGACCGGCCTTGATCCTGCCAAAGAAAGTACCGTCACTCTTGCGCAAAGAGTTCTCACTGGATTTGAAAGGCAGCAAGGAAGAGAAGCGATACGGCGCATTGTTCTGGCATGCGCCTCAGATAACCCCGATATGCCTGACATTGTGTATCGCTTTATGAAGGATGGCTTTTCTCGAAAAGATCGACTGATAGAACACTTTGTCGATAACACCACCCATGCCCTCAATGCGCTCGCACGCCAGGTTGCCACTGAGTGTGAGCATATGCGGCAATTCGTACGGTTTTCTCGCATGTCAGACAATTCCTTCATGGCCATCTTCAAACCTCATGCAAACGTCTTGCCATTGGCTTTTAGCTACTTTGTCCGACGCTTGGGAAATGAGCGGTTTTTCATTGTGGATCCCATACATGGTATTGTTGCCTTCCATACTCCAGAGATGAAAAGCTTTGGCGTCATGAAGCCCGACAAGAGCAATCTTGATATCCTCATTTCCCGCAAGGATTTTGCCGCCGATGAACCCTATGTCAGAGCATTGTGGAAAGAGTTTTATAAAGGAGTTGAGTTACCAGGCAGAGATGCCTCGCAGCGCGGATATGATCTGCGTGCGCATTGGATGCCCAAGCGATTTTGGGAAGGTCTCACTGAACTTTCCTGCCAAGATCTTCCACGTAATGCCAAGGTTCCCCTGCGCTATCAAAGTACGTCCAAGAAAGGCTTGCTTGATACCTAAATGGACTTGTCAAACCTATAAGAGGCTAAAAACAAAAAACGGCACCGGAAGTGTATCCGATGCCGTTACAATACCTAAGATATCCGGCAAAAAGCATGTCTACGCTATGCCAATGCCAAGTCAACCGCACTGGTCAATGTCAAGTCAACCGAACTAGTCAAGGTCGCTAAAATCATTTGCCGTAGGCGTAGAGGGTTTTTGTGCAGGAGCTGAAGGAGCCGAAGCTGCTCCAAGGTGAGCGTCTTGTGAGTTGCCGCTGTTAAGTACGCCCTGTGGGAAGACGGAGTCCGCATCATCCATGAAGTGCTGCAAGAGTTTGCGGTACTCGGCGCGGAAATCTTCACGGGACTGCTTCAGGCGATCAATCTCATCAAGCTCATTTTGCTTCTCGGCAAGGGCTTGGCGGATAACCTCACGAGCCTTTTGATCGGCTTCGTTACGAATACGCTCTGCATTGTCTTTCGCATCAGCAACGAGCTTATCCGCAGAAGCCTGAGCAACGAGAAGTACCTGGGAAATTTGATGCTCGGAAGCTGCCACGGCTGCATTTGTCTTATCTTCTGCCGTTTTCTCTGAATTCTCCTCAAAGTGTGCTATCTGATCTTGAGCTACCGCAAGCTGCTGTTCAGTGTTTGTGAGGCGGCCTTTAAGGTCAGCAATTTTCTGAAGCATTGCGTCAATCTCGGAAGAAACCTGCTCCAAGAAGGAATCTACCTCTTCCGGGTTGTATCCAAGCTCAGAGGGAGAGAAGGACTGTTTTTCGATGTCTGCTGGTGTGATTGCCATTCTTGTTCCCTTTCGTTGTGCGTAGTATCGCAATACCTGCAGTTTACAACTTCTTCCTCGTACAACTCATACGAGGCATTTATACAAGTATATTCCAAATAAGACGTTCGACCAGTTGCAACACAATTAACGCAACAATTGGCGAAAAATCCATACCCGAAAACGTTGGAATAAGACGTCTAAATAGTGAGAGGTACGGCTCAACAAGTGTACCAAGTGCCTCACGGACAGACATAAGCTGACGGCTGCTTGATGGAATCCAAGACAACAGACACCAAGCAGCAATCAAAAACTCATAGACCTCTATGAGACGCACGATAAGTGATATAAGCCGTAGGCTAAACACGCAATACCTCCATATAATTCCCTATCATCAAAATTACTTTGTAATATCCCCATCTACGGCTAATTTATCCAAATCAGCTTGAGATAATTGTGAGCCTTGTGGAAGAACCACAAACACTCGCTCCCCGATTTCTTCCACAGAGCCCTCAATGCCATACGAGAATCCAAAGCTAAAATCAAGAATTCTCTTAGCCACTTCAGTATTTGTATTCTTCAAGACAAGAACCACAGGCTGCCCGGTGCGGACGCGGCGTACCACAGATTGAACGTCTTCATACGATACCGGACGCAACACATAAGGCGGCAGCTGTCCGGATCGTACACGAGAAGTCTGCTGGAAATTCAGGGTATTTGAGGTCTGCATCGGCGCGGCAGCAGAAGCCTGTGCGCGGGATTGAGAGCGCTGCTGCTCATAGGGAACGGCTGGCGTTGCCGAAACAGGACGACCGGAGCGCGTATACACCGATACACTCTCTGCTTCAGGGCGAGAAGGGTTGCCAAGCAAGCGGTTAGAAGAGCCCGTCTCCCTTACATGAGGTTGGCCTGCATCTCCCTCATCGTATTCATCATCTTCATAGTACTCATCGTCATAATACTCATCATCTGGAGCGCCGCCAAAGCGTTCACGCAATGTATCAAGAATTCCCATATCCACACCTTTCGCTCGTTGCAAATAAACGCAATTGAACAATCCTATTGTAAAACGCTCGATACCGCATACTCGGGACTAAATACTAACCGGCCCAAACGGACCATTGTTGAGCCTTCCCGAACGGCCAACGGAAAATCGTCACTCATACCGCAGGAAAGTATTGACAGAGGCAGTCCCATTTGTTTTGAAAGAGTGCCTTGAAGCTCTCTGAGGCCGGCAAAGGTTTTTCTCGCCCTATACGCATCACCTTGCGGCGCCATAGTCATAAGACCGCAGATAGAAATACCTGAAAGGCTCATGAGCTTATCCGCCGCCTTCTGCACTTCCTGAGGAGAAAAGCCTGACTTAGACTCCTCGCCGGACACGTTAATTTCAAGCAATACCTGGCAGGTACAATCCTTTGCCGCAGCACGCATAGACACCGCACGTGCCAGATGCTCGGAAGAGATTGAATGAATGAGTCGAGCCTTGCCGATGACGTGGTTGATCTTGTTGGTCTGAAGGTTGCCAATCATGTCAAAACGAACACCGGCCATATCGGGCCATGTTTTTAGAGCCTCAATTTTTCTTCCAAGTTCCTGTGGACGGTTTTCGCCAAAAGTACGATATCCTGCTTGATATGCATCGTGTACCGCTTCAGGCTCAACAGTCTTGGACACCGCAATGAGCTCAATTTCTGACGCATCGCGCCCAGAGCGCTTAGCAGCCTCAGACACAAGCCCAAGGATCTCCAAGCGCCGTTGGGTAAGAAAAGATACATAATCCATTTTAATTCCCCAACCTCACTGCAAGTGCACCGTGACGTCCGCAATGGCTATGTTCTGCTCTATACGAAAAAAAGCGATCCGTATGAGTTGCCGTAGACTCACTGACTTCAAAGATATGTTCGGGCAAAACCCCGGCCTCCGCAAGAGCCATGCGAACCGCATACCCAAGATCAAGATGGCAACCGCCTAAATCGGAAGGCGCAACCTCTGGACCAAACTCGTCCACAAACCGATTAATAAGTTCTTGAGATACTTCGTAATCGGAAGCGCCAATATGAGGACCGACATAGGCGAGAAGTTCTTCCGGACGATCACCCGTTTGTTCCACCAGAAGGCGTGTCGTTTTGGCGGCAATGTGCGCTATCGTTCCGCGCCATCCCGAGTGTGCAATGGCAAACCCTCCCGGAGCGGCCAAGATAACCGGTACGCAATCAGCGAAGCAAAGCATCACGGGAACCGTCTTTGCAAGGCAAACGATTGCATCGGCGCCTTGAGCAGCCTCCGTGCGCACGGCTGTCACTTCATCTTTATGAGCACTGTGAACTACAAGAATCTTCTCGCCATGAACTTGATGAGGGCACACCAAATTATCGGCGTATTGTTTTGCTCCAAGAGCCTCAAGTGCCCGCAGCCTGTTGCGCCGGACCGCATCCGCCGCATCACCGCACGCGCTCCCAAGATTGAGCGAAGAGAACTCACCGCATGAAACTCCTCCGCCTCTTTCGGTAAACGCGAACGTGACTCCGTACGGACACGTCGTATCCGTAATCAGAGTCACGCCACTTTTTCGCTGTTGTACCAGCACAGCCATATTAGATTCGACTACGCTTCAAGAAATCAGGAATGTCAAATTCCTTATCGTTTGTCATTGCGGCAGGACGCGGTGCCGGAGTCGGAGCCTGCGTCGGGCGGGCGCTTGGCGTACTTGGACGAGACGCCTTGCGCGGTGCGGGGTGTGAGGCGGCAATGGTATGTGCAGACGTAAGGTTTGCCTGCTGGACGTTATTGTCATTAAAGCCCGTTGCGATAACCGTAACGCGAACCTGATCGCCCAAGGATTCGTCAACAACGGTACCGAAGATGATATTTGCTTCAGGGTCAACGTTTTTGGCGACAAGATCGGCGGCATCGTTAATCTCCTGAATGCCCAAGTCTTTGTTGCCGGCAACCGAGAGAAGTACGCGGGTGGCACCGTCAATGGAACTCTCAAGAAGACGGCTTGAGATGGCCTCGGTTGCGGCGTCGGCCGCACGATTGTCACCGGAGGCAATACCGATGCCCATCATTGCGGTACCTGCACCCTTCATAATGGTGCACACGTCTGCAAAGTCAAGGTTGATAAGGCCCGGTACCGTAATCAAATCGGTAATGCCCTGGGTTCCCTGGCAAAGCACGTCGTCTGCCATGCGGAAGGCCTCAAGCATGGTGGTTTTCTTTTCGGAAAGATCGAGCAAACGATCATTTGGAATCACAATGAGCGTATCAACGTTCTCGGCAAGATTCTTTATACCCTCGGAAGCCGATGCGTAGCGACGACGTCCTTCAAAGGTAAATGGCTTGGTCACAACACCAACCGTAAGAGCTCCGACATCATTTTTTGCGATATCGGCTACAACCGGAGCAGCGCCGGTACCGGTACCGCCGCCCTCGCCTGCCGTAATGAAGACCATATCGGCACCGGCAAGTGCCGCCTTAATCTCATCACGAGAATCCTCCGCAGACTCTTTACCAACCTCAGGGTTAGCACCTGCACCAAGACCCTTGGTGATATCGGTACCAATATGAACCTTAATATCGGCATCGGAGATAGCAAGGGCTTGTGCGTCAGTATTGACGGCGACAAACTCAACGCCGCGAATACCTTCTTCGATCATGCGGTTAACGGCATTCGTACCGCCGCCGCCTACACCTACAACTTTGATTACTGCAAGGTAGTTATTAAGGGTGTCAGTATCCTTAACCATCTTTCCTCCTCGTGGCATGCGTCTTGTCCCTTCGGTCTTGAGCGCGTCTGCGCTTTCACTGCCTGTCTTATGCGCTCGCAGGAACCGCAGGTAACAACCCTTAACCTCAAGTTAAGGCTTACGCTTCATGCAAAGCGGGGTATATTTGCATACCTTGAGGGTTTCGTCAACAATTATGTAGAAATTATGAAGACAGCTGGTAGGCGCAGTGTATTTTCACACCTTACTCGTATCGCTTATTGGGAAGAACTCTGCTGCTCAGCCTCTGTCCTTTTGGTTTGAGAGGTTTCTTCCTCAGTCTGAGAGGTTTTTTCTCCCTGCTCTTCCTGACTTGTCGATTCGCTTTGATTGGTTGATGTACTCGTCGTTGAAATGCCGGTTCCGTTTTGGGTGTTTCCACCGGCAACACGTCTATACGTGGGACTTGAGGGAACCCGTACATTGAGATATGTCATCTCACCGGCATACTGCTCAATCATCCGTAGGATAACCTTCTCTTTATCTTCAATTTGTGTCGGAGAGCCAAGCGCCACCTGAATACCATTTGTAAGCGTGATATTGATGCTGTCCGAACTGGCCGCGGAATAACTGACAATCTGCGACGTTAACTCTGAAGTAAAGGTTGACTGATACGTCAGGACCGCCTTGATAACCTCATCGGTTGCCGGTGCTCCTGCAACAGGATTTACCGTTGCCGGTACGTCTGAGACGAGAAGAACGCCGTCCTTCTCGGCTTGTGCAAGTGCGGCGGCACTCAGTGAGCCACTCTCCCCAACCGACAGATCCACCTTTTGGAGCCACGTTCCCTCATCGCTCAAATACCAAGCAGAAGAGCCAGCAGATGGAACCACAAGGGCGGCAACCTTGTGTTCTGTAATGGTAATGTGCAACGTATTGGGGAATTGCTTCTCAAAAAAAACCGAAGCAACCCAAGGGTCCTCTTTGAGGTTTTCCGTTATCTGCTTCTCGTCCATATTAAGAAGCGTCGTGCCTTCGGGAACGGCCACCAGCTTTTGAATGTCTTCGTTGGTAATGTGATCGGTGGGATCAACGGTAATGTTGGTAATGGCAAACACAGACGAATTCTTCAACACAAAAAATGCCACCAAGCCGACCACCATAAACGCGACAAGACCTATACACACCCTGCGTATTGTCTTTTTCACGTCCACCGTGCCATGGTTTGCACGGCGCAGGCGTTCTGCGCGGGCCTCCGAAGGACTTCTGTATGCAGAAGCGCCCTGTACAGAAGTGCCCGAAGTCTTTTTGGACGCTTGAGAGCGAGTACGAGGTTTCCTCTGAGACGCTCGGGCCGTGTCTTGAATCGGAGCCTGAGAAACCTTAGGAACACTCTTTGCCTTACGTGGAGTACCACGCCGTCTGTCAGTATTTTGTGCCATTGGTACCCTGCGCAAATTTAGTGGTGATCGGTTTGCTCAGAGAGCGCTTTAATGAACGCCGGACCAATTTGAGTAACGTCGCCCGCACCTTGTGTAATAACCAAATCACCGGGACGACAAAGCTCGCACAGTGTGTCTACCAGCTTATGGCGAGAAGGAATATAGCGCACGTCAGACACCTTGCCCGCATCCTTCACACGGCTCGAAACCGTCTTTCCCGAAATACCCGGGATAGGCAACTCCCCTGCAGAAAACACATCCATTACAAGCAGCGTATCAACGCCGTCAAACGCATGGGCAAATAAGTCGGCAAGATCTTTTGTCCTGCTATAACGATGCGGTTGAAACACGCAGATGACACGCTTAAACCCTAAGGGTAGCGCCGCTGAGAGGGTTGCTTTGATCTCGGTTGGGTGATGCCCATAGTCATCAACTACCGTAATGCCACAGACATCTCCTACATGGGTAAAGCGGCGACGGGCGCCCTTAAACTGCGAAAGAGCGCGTGCAGCATCGCTCAGGTCATATCCCAAAATATCAGCGGTTGCAAGGGCAGCACACGCATTTGAAATATTGTGCGTACCGGGACTTGCAGGCAGCACAATATCGACACAGGCACCCGAAGGTGTTGTAACGGAAAGCGGATTTTCAATTCCTTGCGTACGCATACGTGCACGGCACACGTAATCGCACGTCTCACTGAATCCATACGATACGACCTTGCGGCCCGTAGAACGAGCAAGCTCAACCCAATGAGGATTATCGCCGTTAATGATTACCGTCTCACCGGAATCAAGCAAACGCATAAAATCACAGAAGGTCTTCTCGATATTTTCAAGCGTTCCATAGTGATCAAGGTGATCCGCTTCGATATTGGTGATGACAATCACATTGGGAGTAAGGTACATAAACGAGCCGTCGGACTCATCCGCCTCACATACAAAGTAATCGCCTGAGCCGTTGCGGCCGTTTGTGTCATAACCTTCAACAACGCCGCCGATAAGAAACGACGGATCAAGATCCATCTTATCCAGCATGGTTGCAATCATGGACGAAGTGGTGGTCTTGCCATGCGTACCCGCTACCGCAATCGTCTTACGGCCGCGAGAGAGATATGAGAGCATCTTTGCCCGTGGCCAAATAGGAAGACCGAGCTCTCTTGCCCGAATAACTTCGGGATTTGTCTCGGGTATAGCCGACGACGTTACCACCACATCAGGCCGTACTTCATCGATGGTGGCTGCAACGTGGCCGATATGGACACGTATTCCGGCTTCTTCCAGCTCTCGCACATAGCGTGAGCTCTTCAGATCGGAGCCCGTTACGGTACAGCCCCGCTCATGAAGCACAAGCGCAATGCCGCTCATGCCGGCGCCCCCAATACCGATGAAATGGGCACGCGTAACTGTAAGACTGTCTTGATTGGCCATACCTAAGCTCCTCTGATAAACCCTCTGAGATATATAACTTTACCCGAATAGCTTACACTGAGCGGGCTTGTGCAGAAAGTTCTACTTGATCTGCCAAAAGCTGTGCCGAGCGTCCCTGGTCAAGCCCTTGTGCCGCCTTGTGCATCTCAAAGCGCATATCGGCGTCCTCCACCATCTTCAACAGTGGTGTCGAGAAGGACTCGGTTGCCACTTCGTCATCGGGAACCAACACGGCAGCCCCCACATCGGAGAGCAGGTGCGCATTCGTTGTCTGATGGTCTGCCGTGGCCAGGGGAAACGGCACCAGTATGCTTGGGAGGGCGCGCGCCGCGATCTCAGCGACTGAGGAAGCTCCGGAGCGAGAAACGATGCAATCCGCTGCCGCAAGCGCTTCTCCCATATTTGAGATATAGGGCCGCACTTCCCAGCGGTGCTTCTCCTCCTCCGACAGCTTCAGCGCATCTACCACCTCGTCATAGAGCTCCGCTCCGCACGATTGCAAAATACGCACGCCTGGGCACGATAAAAGCTGCTCTTTCAGGCCAATAACTGCATTGTTCAAACTCCGGGCACCAAGACTTCCTCCAAAGATAAGGAGAAATACCTCGTCGTCATGTACCCCCAAGGCATGACGAGACGGTTCGCGTTGAGCGTTGAGTACCGAGCGGCGTACCGGATTTCCGGTTACCACAATACGATCGGGGTCTGATACGTGCTCTAAAAACGCAGATTTTGCCTGGGGAAATGCAACGCACACACGTGTGGCCGCTCGTGCCGAAACTCGGTTTGCCAAACCGGTAACCGAGTTTTGCTCATGCAGTACATAAGGCACCTTATGGGAGGCACACCAGCGCATGAGGGGTAACTCAACGTATGCGCCAAAACCCACCGCCACATCAGGGGCACCCTCTTGTGCAAAAAGACGTTGCAGTCCGGCCTTTGCCTTCTCCATTTGAATGCCTGCCGATATAAGCGTCCAAGGCTTGCGCCGATTAAAACCCGAAACATGAATGGGAACCAGCTCAAAGCCCGCTTCGGGCACCAAAGTTCCCTCCAGTTTGTTGGGTTGACCGAAAAAGCGTACATGATGTCCGCGCTCACGCAGCTCTTCTGCCAGTGCAAGCGCTGGGTTGATATGACCTGCCGTACCGCCTGCGGCAATTGCTATCTCAAGCGGCGCATGTGAATTAGCCACGAAAATCCCTTCCTTTACCGCGACCGCTCCTGCTCTCTGAAGAACCACGAAGACGATCGGTTGCACTTGGTCCAAGATCAATACGTTCTCGAGAAGAACGTGACGGGCTTCTTCCCGTATTTCCTCCGTCAACCATCGTAAATGATGAGCCCAACGTTGCCGGTTTTGAACGAGGGGTACCTATCGTTATGAAAGAAGGTGTCTCGTATGCTTCCATAAAATCCTCGGAAAGCTCTGAGTCCTCTTCATCGGCAAAACGCCACGAACGACGACGTGAATCGTGCTCGGTTTGAGGCAGAGCCGATCTTCTCGAGATGGACATAAGAACGCCCACGGTTATCAAACTTGAGAGCAAAGTTGAGCCTCCGTAGGAAATAAAGGGCAGCGGCTTGCCGGAAAGCGGCAGCACACCCACGACGCCACCCACATTGAGCAGCGCCTGAAAGACAAACATCGAGGTAAAACCTGCTGCAATAAGTCGTCCCGTAAGGTCCGGCGCATATTTGGCAATTTGATAGCCTGCCCACGCAAGCAGTGCAAAGGCTGCAAACAAACACAGAATGCCGATATAGCCGGTCTCCTCGCCTATAACCGCAAATATGAAATCGTTGTGAGCCATGGGAAGGTACGAATACTTTTGTTTTGAAAACCCGATTCCCACGCCAAATAAACCGCCGGTACCAAAGGCATATTGAGCCTGAGCCAACTGATATCCCGTATTGCTATAGTCGGCCCATGGATTGAGTCCGATCAAAAAGCGTGCGCGGGAATATTCGTCTCGGGTAGCCAAAAAAAGCAGCACCACGGCACCCGCAGCGCCGAGCATCATGACGAGGCGCATATCAAAACCGGCAAGAAACGCCATGACAATGATGGAGGTAACGATAATAAGCGTGGTTCCTTTATCGGGCTGACGCAAAATGAGCAGAAGAGGAAGTACTACAACAGCTGCACAAGTAATGATAAAGCGCCGCTGATCGATAGTGCCATCAACCAGGTATTGTTGAATCAAAAATGCAACCATCATAATGATGGAAATCTTTGCGAACTCAGAAGGCTGAATGGTAAAGCCTCCAATGGCAATCCAACGCGTAGCTCCAAGTGCATCGGTGCCCGCAAACGGCATAAGCACCAAGGCCAAGATCGCTACCGTGACACCAAACAAAACAGGCCATGCCCTGCAGAGCTTGCGATAATCAAACACCGCAAGACCTACTGCAAGAACCGTACCTACAAGTGCAATTATTCCCTGCTTTGTCACAAAGTAGAAGGGATTGTTACCCATATCGGGATTGGTCATGGCGGTAACCGATGACGCCGAATAAATCATCAAAAGACCAAAGAGAACCAGCAGCGTTACAACCACCAACAAAACAATACGGGGTTTCATGAAACGCTCCGGCACACCAAACAACGTGCGCTCTTGTTTGGCCGACTGCGACCGGCTCCGACGAGTTTTAACCATCAAAAAACACCTTCTTGTGCTGCAAGCTCGCTCACATAGTGCTTAAACGTCCGACCGCGCTCTGCCATATTGGAGAACTCATCGAACGAAGAGCATGCCGGAGAAAGCAGGACGACGTCTCCTGCCATCGCTCTTTTTGTCGCCGCCTCAAAAGCTTCTTTCATGTGAGGGGCACGCACGACATGAAGATCGGAATGTTGTTTTGTCTTTTCTGTCTCAAGCGCCTCGGCAATCCGTGGGCCGGCGGCTCCGTAACATATTGCCGTTTTACAGCTGCGATTCACCGCCGCTGCAAGTGAGCCAAGGTCTGTTCCCTTATCGTGGCCTCCCAAAAGAAGCACCACGTCCCGCGTGGGAAAGGCGGTAAGCGACTTCTCAACCGCATCGGTGTTTGTCGCTTTTGAATCATTGACGTACAGTACGCCCGAAACTTCCTTGACCGGCTCAATTCTATGCTCAAGCGCCTCAAAGTCGAGAAGTGCATGACGCACGGAAACGGGATCGACGCCCACCTCAAGAGCTAAAGCAGATGCGGCAAGCGCATTCAAAGCATTATGCAGCCCGTGAATCTTTAGGTCAGCCGCACGTATAAGCTCCGTCTCCTCGCCCGCGCGCCTGACCACAAGCACACCGTCGCGTATAAATGCAGCATGTTCTGTCTTTGGATCTTCCGTGTTGAGATGACATACGCATATGTGCCGAGCTTCCAGGCGTTGGGCGCATGCACGGCAATACTCATCAAGATCGGATACAACCGCCAAATCATGAACATCAAAGTTCTCAAAAATTCTCTCTTTTGCCGCCGCATACGCCGCAAGAGTACCGTGCCACTCAAGATGGTCGGGGGTGATATTCAAAAGTGCGGCTGTTTTAGGATGCAGGCAGGCAATGGTAGCCAGCTGAAAACTTGAGAGTTCTGCAACAAACCACTCATCGGGCGTACGGCTCGAAAGTTCATCGGTAATGGTACGGCCAATATTTCCCACCGAAATGGCCTTTTGCCCTGCGGTCTGCAAGATTTTTGTCACTAAGGTAGTTGTGGTGGTCTTACCGTTGGTTCCCGTAATTGCAATCCATTTTTCCGGACTTTCCCGAAACGCAAACTCAGGCTCACCGATAATCTCTTGCGAATGAGCCGCGGCAGACAAAAAGAGTGCTGAGGTATCGGAAACACCAGGCGAGGCTATACAAAGCGAATACGTACCGCACACCTCATCGGTACCCGTAACAACACGCACTCCAAGTGCCTCAAACTCGGCGCACTTCCCGCCTTCGTGGGTTTGAGCACCGCCAAAAAGCACAACGGAGTGCACACGAGAAGAATCTTGCGCCATCAGATAGGTGCAGACGGACAGAGCGGTCTGTCCAAACCCGAGAACACAAACATCTCCAAGTGTTTTAGATACCTGCGGCTCCATGAGATATGCCTCCCCCCAGCAAATTTATCCGAGCTGAAAATAAAGAGCAAAACCAAGGGCGGCAAACGCACCGGAAACAATCCAAAACCGAATGACAACCTTTGTCTCGTTCCAACCGAGCTTCTCGAAATGGTGGTGCAAAGGAGCCATCAAAAAGACACGCTTACCGGTAAGCTTAAAACTTACCACCTGAATGATGACGGAAAGTGCCTCAATAATAAAGAGACCTCCCATGACCAAAGAAGTTACCTCGGTTTTTGTAAGAACGGCAAGTGCGGCCAGCGCTGCTCCCCATGCAAGAGATCCGGTGTCTCCCATAAAAATGGACGCCGGGTAGCTGTTGAACCACAAAAAGCCGATACACGCGCCTGCAATGGCGGCGGCAAAAACGGCCAAGTTTATCTCGCCATATCGAAACGCCACGGCAGCCATAACCAGCATGACCACCATGGTGCAGCCTCCCGCAAGACCGTCAAGCCCGTCGGTAAGGTTGACCGCATTGGAAAGTCCTGCCATAAGCAAAAAGACGAAGAATATATAGAGCCACGGGATGTGAAGCGTGCCTTCTCCAAGCGGAATGATGGTAGAAAGGACTCCCAGATCAATACCAAAACCACCGGGAAACGAAATCACCGGTGAGATACCAAGCACGTTGACCGCTAAAAGACAAAAGCCGACAGAGATGGTGATAAGCCCCAGCATCTTCTGGGCGGGCGTGAGACCAAGGGATCGACGGTGCGCCACCGATTCAATGTCATCAAGCAGACCCAACGATCCGGTAAACAGCATGGCAGCCACGGCTAAAATAAGATCGGTACTCCATGTTGCACAAAGAACGCAGGTAAGGATGACCGAAAGAAGCATAACGGTGCCGCCCATGGTGGGGGTACCCTGCTTTTTGAGATGCTGCTGTGGTCCGTCGGCACGGATCTGCTGGCCGACGCCTTCCTTCTTCATCATTCGTATAAAGAACGGCATACCGATAAGCGTGATAATCGCCGAGACGCCAAGAGAAAGAAAGACCTGATACGTTGGATATGCTGGATTACCAATCATTATGCAACAACTCCCCTTACAAACGCATCAAGTCCGGCGGCACGAGATGCTTTTACCAAAACCGTATCCGTATCTTTCAGTATAGGCGGAATTATTTTCATCACATCTTCTACGCTTTCAACCAGCTCGATTGCGTCCTCTGACAAACCCATCGTTTTGGCCGCCTCTGCCATCTCGCGGGCGGCACCTCTGCCCACAAAAACTACCAAGTCTATGGGCTTTGCGGCAACATAGGCACCTACATAGCCATGCAGGCGCTTCTCTTCTTGACCCAACTCCCCGATCTCTCCAAGAATCGCAATGCGACGGCCACGCGTTGGCATGCGGGAAAGCACGTCAAGAGCCGCTGCCATGGAGCTCGGGCTTGCGTTATACGAATCGTCAATAATACGTGCACCACAAACGGCACGCAATACCGACAAGCGCATACGTGTCGGCGGCATGGTGGCAATGGCGTCAAGAGCCATGTCTCGATCCAAGCCTAAAAGGACAATGGCTTCAAGCGCCATAAGTGCATCGGAAACCGCAACGCGACCCGGTACCGAAAACGTTACCGTCTTTTTCCAGCCGTCTTGTGTGACAAACGTTGCGGTCGGAAGACTCTCTTCACCCACGCTAACGTCCTGAGCTCTCAGAATATCTCCTGCATGAGATCCCACGCATACCACGTCAATGCCTTTGGGACGCGCGAACTTCTCGCTCACAAATGACGTAAAATCGCCTCCGCTCTCAAGAATAAGCGTAGGACGTATGTCGCCGTGAGCCTCCATTCCTTCGACAATCTCTGCCTTAGCGCAAGCGATGTTTTCACGACTGCCGAGAAGACCGATATGGCTTGTGCCCACATTGGTAATGACGGCGATTGTGGGGCGACAACAACGTGTCAGGCGTGCAATCTCACCCTTGTGGTTCATGCCGCATTCACAGACCAAGACCTCAGCATCCTTGGGAGCCGAAAGGATCGTCATGGGAAGCCCAATGAGATTGTTATGGTTACCGGCGGTGGCATGAACGCGCCTCTGCGTTGCAATACCCGCTCTCAGCATATCTTTCGTGGTGGTTTTGCCAACGGATCCGGTAACCGCCACTACCGTCCAATCCTGATGGAGCGCTCTCCAGGCTCCGGCCAGGCGGAGAAGAAATTCTTCGCAGTCATCCCCCTCGGCTCGCAGAAGCGTTGCATCAACACGACGGGCGTGTTCGAGGGTGGTCTGAGCCGGCTCTACGCTTGCGCATACTACCGCAGCTCCCGCATCAAGTGCGGCATCTATATAGGAGTTTCCGTCGACCTTCTCGCCCGCAAATGCAACAAAGAGCGAGCCTTCGCTCACACGACGAGAATCGATCTCCACCTCACCGGCAAGTGGGCGTTTTCCCTCAACCAAAAGCGTCGCTCCCGTAGACTCAACTACGTTGCGCGCGGACATACAAATCATGCAACCTCCCACTTATTGGCTCGCAGGTGGAATTTCCAGCTGCGTCACCGCTGACTTCATAAACGTTAAGAACACCACTGCGGCCGACTGTGAAGCCAACTGCTGCGTATCATTGAGACCGGCATACACCAAAACATCAGGATCGTCCGCATTGGCAAAGCCGCAAAGCGACGATACATAATGGCCAGAATTGTCGTATGCACTTGTCTTCTTGTCTACCTGCTGACCCGTACCGGTTTTACCGGCAATATCATACCCTGATACCTGCGCACGAACACCGGTACCCTCTCGGATGACCGTACGGAGCATCTCTTTTTCGCCGTCGCAGGTTGTCTTGGAAAGGACACCTTCCTTAACGGGCCAGTCAATGTCTTTGCCTCCTATGGAGGTAGCAAAGTGAGGGGTTACGAGGTTGCCGCCATTTGCTACGGCAGCATACACACGTGTGACCTGGATAAACGGAATGGCAAGGCCCTGTCCAAATGACATATTTCCGCCGGTATACGACTCATACTTATCAATCGGTTTTACAATGCCGTCTGCTTCTCCGGGAAAATCAATGCCGGTTGCCTGACCAATTCCAAGATCCTCCAGACCTTGAGCAAATCGTTTGTCGCCGATGACCTGTGTTTCAAGCGTCGCCATACCAACGTTAGAAGACCTGCGCATCATTTCGGTAACCGTCATGTCCATCGCGCCACTGCGCCAATCGTCATCCTCAACAATATGGCCGCCTACATCAATGGTGAGAGGAACGTTAAACGTGGAATCAGGTCCAAAAAGCGTATTTTCCATTCCAATGGCAGTGGTTACCACCTTAAACACGGAGCCGGGTTCATACGAGTTGGATACCAACTTCAAGTTGAGCGAATCCGGATCAAGATCGGTCTTGCCTGAAAAATCAGGAAGCGGATAGGAGCATGCCGCATAAATCTCGCCGTTTTTGGGATTCATGGCAAGCAGTGAACCACCGTCTTTGGCGTCGTTGTCTTTTACGGCCTGTGTAAGTTGTTTTTCCGCCTCATCTTGCAGGTTAATATCCAGCGAAAGTACGATATCTTTTCCGTTTTTTGCTTCGGTCACCTGAGAAGATCCGCCGGCGATGGGTGTACCCCCCAAGCCCGTCTCCATAATCATGGAGCCGTCTTCTCCTGAAAGTTCCTTGTCATAGTAGTATTCGAGGCCGGATATGCCCTTGCCGTCGCTGCCAACATACCCAAGAATTTGAACGCCTACGTTTCCATAGGGGTACACACGCTTGGTATTGTCGACATAATAGACGCCGGTAAGCTTCTTTTCTTCCAAGGCCGCTTTTACCTTAGCTGAGGCGGTCTTATCGGCTTGGCGCTTAATATAGGAAAACGTAGTGTCTTTTTTGAGCGCTTCAAGATAATCCCCCGGCTTCCCGCCGAGATTATCCGCAAGTACCTGCGCCACTCCTGCAGGATCTTTAATTTCCTTCGGATTACAGTAGATGTCCTTGCAGTCAACACTCATGGCAAGCACGTTGCCGTTTCGGTCATAGATAGTTCCGCGCTTAGCGTGCAAAGGTATTACATTTTTCCGGTTCTCCTCGGCACCTTTTGCAAGGTCCTGTTGATTGATAACCTGGTAGAAAAAGAGAAAACCCAAGATAACAATCGCTATAAAGCCCATGACGACAAACAGCACCTTAAACCGGCGGCCAAAAAGGCTGTCGTCACTGGCTGCATTGCCCACAATGCCCGCGCGCGTGCGATACCGTGCACGAGAGGCCTCGTCATACGAGGCCTCAGGAGCATTCCTCCGCCTTCGGCGGTTATTATTTCTCGTCGTAGTACTCACGGCGTATATGTTACGCCTGTGGAGAGTTATTTACATTCAGAACGGCACGGTTCTCGGAAAGTTTCATGCCGTACCTCTGAGTTGCAATCTTCTCAATGCGGGTATTGCTGGAAAGCAGTGAGCGCGAAATGCGAAGATTATCATTTTCTGCCGTCATTTGGCGCAAAGCGGTACGTGTCTCATTATTTGCCTGAAGCTTTGAGACTGTCATGGTTGAAAGCACAATGCGCCCCACTCCAATGGTAAAAATGAGAGCAAAAGCAAGCACTACCGTCATTACGGCAGAAATAAACTGAGTAGACACACCACGACGGGCATGAGCATCAAGCCCACCGCCGGGTACCACTTCAAACGAGGGACTGGCAACTGTTTGCTGGCGTTCATAGTCCCTCTCAACTGAGGTTATGTCAATCGCCTCTGATGTATAGCGTGCCATGTTGCTTAAATCCTCTCGTTTTCGGTGTTGCGTTTTACCGCCACACGCATGAGCGCACTTCTCGCCCTCGGGTTTTGCGTAATTTCTTCCGACGTTGCCGTCAGAGGTTTTTTGGTCTTAACATCGACTATCGGCACATGCCCACATACACAAACTGGAAGATCAGGCGGACAGATACAACCTTGGCTCAGCTCAGAAAACACATGCTTCACGATGCGGTCTTCCAGCGAGTGATATGCAATCACACAAATTCTGCCGCCGGGATTTGCCCAGGCAATCGCAGAGCGAAGTCCACGCTCAAGCACGTCGAGCTCATGATTCACCTCAATGCGCAGCGCCTGGAACGTTTTGCGTGCGGGATGTCCTCCATGGCGACGTGCTGCCGCAGGAATTGATGCCTTGACAACCTCGACAAGCTGCAAGGTTGTCTTGATGGGAGCTGTCTTGCGAACTTCCACGATTCGGTGGGCAATCCGCGGCGCAAACGTTTCATCGCCAAAGACTCGCAGGATACGGGTGAGGTCAGCTTCGGTATAGGTGTTGACGACCTCTTGTGCGGTTGGGGTTTGTTTCCCCGGATCCATGCGCATATCCAACGGGGCATCTTCGTGATACGAAAAACCCCGCTCGGGGATATCAAGCTGCGGTGATGACACGCCGATGTCAAACAGAAAGCAATCCACTCCAGGAACCTCTGCTGAAACAAGCAAAGTATCCAAATCTCCAAAGTTACCTTTAAGAGGTAAAAACTCCGCTGTCGGAACCTCTTTGGCTATTCGAGCGGCTGCAGCTTCGTGCGCCATGTCGTCTTGATCGATTCCAATGGACAAGCCGTCGGGCACAATGCGCTTTGCAAGTTCTACCGTGTGTCCTGCCCCGCCCAGCGTGCAGTCGCACACAATTTCTCCCGGTTTTGGATTGAGCTGCTGAAGTACTTCAGCGAGCATCACAGGTTGGTGCCGATATTCAACTGTCAAGTTGCACTGCTCCACGTTCTTCTCGCCTCGGATTACATGCCAAAGATGAGATTCTCAAGTGCTTCGACACCGCTGTCGGCATTGAAGTAGTCGTCCCACTTCTTGGTGTCCCAAATCTCAATGTGGTCACCGTTGCCGACGATAGTGACATCGCGCTTGAGGCTCAGCTCTTTGCGGGCATTTGGGTCGGACTCGTCAATCTTGCCCAGTGCCACGCGGCCAGCCGAGTCAATGTCAACCGTTGTTGCACGAGCATTGAGAGACCTGAGCGCCCTGTCCACCTGGCGACGATCTTTTCCCTCCATGGGGATAGACGCCACAAATGCCTCGTAAGCCTCAGGTGAATACCCATGAAGCGCGTTCTCACGACGAATGAGCACTACGGAATCGCCCAGCTCTTTGCGCTGTGTTGCAGGAAGCGTGACACGAATCTTGGAGTCCAGTGAGCGCTGGTACTGTCCAGTGAGCATGTCCTCCTCCTTTCGTAGTGCTGCCTGCATCGCGTTTTCGCTTGCCAAGAATGCCGCGCGGAGTGCGTTTAAGGTTTGTGTGCGCGGCGGTCGTTGGCAAAATGCTCATACGCCATTCGAACGTAAGATAAATATAGCTCAATGCCACACTTTTAGACACTAGAAAACACTTTGCCCCACAAATTATTTTTGACGCTCCACGAATGGGTAGCTTTCACTTACTTGGTTTTTGAAAATAGCCACAATATCTAGTAGAAAGCATTTCGCTTCTATACAATGGGCAGGATTACCAGTACAAACGTACTGTTTTTAGAATTGTGTTTGAATTATGTACAAGTTTTGAAGATGTGTGGCAAAGCAATCGATATACATCAATGCAACGCGCAGGTGCAACGAACTCGCGTGTGCGCCAAAACCACCTGCTATGCAGATGGTTTTGATTTTTAAGCGAGATACCTGATGCTCTTTGATTACTTTAGCGCTGCCAAGTTGGTACTGACTTAATAGCGCTGCCAAGAGGGTGCTGACGGAACAGTGCTGCCAAACTTGCAGCAAGTTGGGCACGATTTACCAAACTTGCAGCAAGTTTGGCAATCCGAGCCATACTTGGCGCATTTTTGGCAGCGCTAGCCATACTTGGCGCATTTTTGGCAGCACCAGGCAGTATGATCATGCTCGTAAGGTCTTCTCGCTTTATTGTCGGATCGTTGAAATTGCGTATCAACAGCTGTCTGCAAATCCGCAGGCAGGCGTTTTGCTTTAGTTGTGCTTTTCATATGAGACAGCGGATTGGTGCCAAATTGGATGTTTACGGGTGTTTTCATTCACCACTAAACGGCCAAATCCGAGAAAAACCACCACTAAACACACGCTTTGCTTCCAAAAACCACCCGTAAACCGCAAGTTTAAAGCAATCGCGAGAAGAATCTCGTTTACTGGTATATTTGGTTGGATCGTGTCTTAAATGTTGGCATCAGGTCACCTTTAGAAACGTGATCCAGACGATGTACAAGAGTCCCTATAAATAAAAAGTCTCAAATATGCGCATGCATAAATATGCATACTCCGAGAGAAAATATGCGAAACCAAGCAACTTTTGAGCTTTTCTATGCGCGCACCTGTCAATCACGCATGATACGCAAGAGCCAACAGTGCGTTATACAACCACTGGCAACCCTTATTGAGCAACGGTTAGGTGAATGGCAAAGCCTGCAATCTGTTTTTTGAAGTACACAAGAAATGTGCTGCCATCGGGCAAAAGACGTCTGGAAGATTCGTCTATCTCAAATCCGCGCGCCTCAAACCACTTTTCTGCCGCAGGCAGATCGTCCACGTGAAAACCAATGTGGCCTTTCTCACCACGACCATTTTGCTTCATGATTTCAACAAGAGTTCCCGAGAAAAACGAGGGTTCCATCTCTTTTTTGGGAAGACCCATGAGAATAGAAAACCTGTCAGCGATATCCTCTGCTTCATGAGGGTCACATGCATTGATGCCAACATGTGCCACATACATTCCAAAAAGCTCAACAGGGTTTTCTGTTGATGAAACGTCTGACGGAGTTTTTGGCACAACGTGAGTCAAATCTTTCTCTGACATCATTGCTTCCCTTCTTCTTACTTTCCGGCACTGCTACCAAACGGATCGCGTTCGTCAGCGGTTGCTTTCATGTGACGGGCTCCTATATATACTAAAGTTCCCAACACACCAAAAGCAACGATTCCCACACAAATAACCCTAAAAAGTCTCACGGGATTTGCAGTTAAATAAGAGACGCAAAAATTTTGATACTCATTCCAACCCTGAGGGTTCGCTGTAGACTTACATGCCTCTACTCCTCTGAGGGTTTTTTCAGTTTGTACGGTATTGCATAGCAGTAGCCTTCATCTGAAAATTTAGGAAAAATATAGGAGAAGCGTACATCGGATACAAACTCTTCTTTTGAGTTCATAAGACGATAGCAACCATCTTTTCCTTTCGGACGCACAGAAGCTACATCACATTTTTCATTATATGAACCGATATCTAGGTATTTTGGTTCTACTACCCACTCACCGGAAAGATCAATAAAGCCCCAAAACAAGTCTTCAGAAGACCTTTCTGTACATCCTTTAGCTGGAATAAAATTAGATTTATTGGGAGTTCTGATACCAAAGAATTTTGGCTCTACGACCCAGTTTCCCTGCTTATCAATAAGACCAGACCGCTTTGTTTCGTCCAATATAGCATCGGCATAACCGGTCTTACCAAAAGCACCGCAAACAAAAAACTTAGGTTCTGCAATCCAGCTGCCTTCAATATCGATAAGTCCGTATAAGGCACTGTCGGCAGGAGACGCAGCGTAAATCTTATCATCTCCTACATAGTTAATCTCTTTTGTAAAAGGCTTAACAACCCACTTACCTGACCCATCTATAAAGCCCCAAAGGTCAGATGCTTCATCATACGCTTTTGCTATTTGTGTGTGTGGATTGAAGTAGCCTATACCTGAGAAACCACCCTTTCCTACAAGATATGGCTCAACTTGCCAAGACCCGTCTTTTCTCGCAATGCCCCAAAGACCACTCTCAGCATCTTGCGCTCCAAAGTAGTCAAGCTCAGAGAGACCTCCTGTATCCTTCCACTTCGGCTCTATTACCCACTCGCCAGAAAGATCTACGATTCCACAAGGTACACAATACTTAATTACCCGATACATGGCATCATTCCTGGAAGGTGAAGCTATGCAGAGTCCTTTAACAGGAATAGATATCTGATTGAATCTTGGCTCTATCACCCAAGTACCGTTGGAATCAATAACGCCATACCCATCCTCACGGTAGTACTCCACTTTCTGCTTCTTCACAAGAGAACAAGCAGAAAGAGCGACACTTGGGAGTCCAATGAGACCTATAGATATGAGTTTTCTTCTGTCAATCATGAGAGCTCCGAACTACGACAACCGCTGTAAAGGTGAACGAAAAACATATTTCTACTCCTCTGAGGGTTTTTCAAGTTTGTATGGTCTTGCATCACAGTAACCTTCATCTGAAAAGGCAAAAGCCTCGGAGAAGTATTGTTCTGAGACAAACTCTTCTTTTGAGTTCATAAGGCGAAAGAGAGAACCTGCTCCTTCTGGACAAACAGAAACTACATTACACTTTTCATTGTATGAACCAATATCTGCATATTTTGGTTCTACTACCCACTCACCGGAGAGATCAATGAAGCCCCAAAGCAAGTCTCCAGAACGCTTTCCTTCTATATATTTCTTAGCCGGAATAAAGTTTGATTTATTGGGAGTGCGAATATAAGAAAACTTTGGCTCTGTGACCCAGTTACCTTGCTTATCGATAAGGCCAACGAGTTCTGTTTCTCCTGACTCGGCATATGCACAGCCAGTTTTGCCAAAAACACCAATTACTTTAAATTTTGGTTCTACTATCCAATTGCCTTCAGTATCAATAAGTCCGTATAAGATGTTGTCAGCAGGAGATGAAGCATAAATCTTATCATCTCCTACATAATCAATCCATTTCGTAAAAGGCTTAACCACCCACTTACCTGACCCATCTATAAAGCCCCAAAGGTCAGATACTGCATCATAAGCCTTTGCTCTTTGAGTATGTGAATTGAAAGTACCAATAGCTGAATGGCTCTTGTTTGCCCCAAGATATGGCTCAACTTGCCAAGATCCATCTTTTCTGGCAATGCCCCAAAGCCCACTTTTAGCATCTTGTGCTCCAAAGTAGTCAAGCTCAGAGAGACCTCCAACTCCTTTCCACTTTGGCTCTATTACCCACCTACCAGAAAGATCAACGATTCCACAAAGTGCATCATCACTTCTAGAAAGTGAAGCATCACACAGCCCTTTAACAGGAGCAGATATCCAACCGAATTTTGGCTCTATTACCCAAGTACCGGTGGTATCAATAATGCCATATGCTTCCTCATGGTAGTACTCCACTGCCTTCTGTTTCTTTACAGGAGAACAGGCAGAAAGAGCCACACTTGAAAGTCCAATAAGACCTATAGATAAGAA
>ERZ773212.352-NODE-352-length-23317-cov-10.929499_pt1 | contig 23317 bp, 27 predicted proteins | sample MGYA00581005_ERZ773212 | MGnify/ENA primary metagenome ERZ773212 (study PRJEB29015, sample SAMEA2738154) | human oral metagenome | biome: human oral; feature: human-associated habitat; material: saliva | place: China | collected 2196 ... | reverse complement strand
GAACCCACGCCCGGAACCAACAACCAGTAGTGAGCACCCATGAACAAGATTCCCCGAATAATGGATGATTATATGGCCTCCATTGAACCAGGAGGGTATTACAAGGTGTACTTGAAGAATGTGCAGCTTGGTTCTCCGGGGCTGACATCGGTAACTCGGTTAGAAAAAGCGGAGCGCCCCTCGTAAAGGGGTAGGTTTGCCGGGTTCTAGGAGAAAGTGGGTTGTGGTGCCTCCTGCGTTGATTGGGTTGTTAGCGGGTCTTTTCATCCGGAATGTTCCCTCGCTGAAACGTACGATGGGTCAGCCCGTGCTCGGGGTCAAACAACACAGGCCTAAGCTTGCTTTCATGATTAGCTATGCGTGTTTGATAGGGCTTTATAGTTTGGCGACATATTATTCTATCGTAAAGGGATTTAATATATCTTTCTATATTTTAGCTACGGTTCTTGGTGGTCCTTTAGTATTTTCTCTGGTGAATCATTGTCATGCGTTTTATATCCAGCAAACCCTCTCGGGGGTGTACTGGCGCAACTGGCGGTGGAAGATTCGGTATATGCCATATGAGAGTATCAGCGAAATCCTGCTGCAAAGTAATGGAAAAAACGGGTACCTGAGGGTACGCAGCCGCAACATCAAGAGGGTGCGGCTGAGTTTTGATCCGTGGCAGTTTGATGCCTCTATCTTATTTGCGATGGTTTTGTCTCGGGTGGAACATAAAGAGTGGCCACAGAATCTAACTCCTGAGCAAGTTGAGGCGTTGGTGACTGGATATGGGTCGTATGAGAAGATGTTTGGGTGTATTGAGCGGTTGGCGTATGAGAGAAAACTCAAACTAGACTAACTGAGTTAGCGCCTATGACCCCGTTTCGTTTGGGAAGAGCTCAAAGAAAGCGGAATCCTTGCCCCTGGGGTTGGTCGCGATTATGTGCGGTCACAGTTGTATTTCAAATTCTAATCAGGGAGTTTTAGTGAGTCTCATTGACCTTACAGATATACTATCGGCAATACCCGACCTTATTGGCGACATCATATCCAGCCCAAGCAATAAAAAGCGTAAACGTTCTGCCATTGCAAAGAATATCGAAAATATACCTGATGATAATATTGAAAAATTTGCAAAATCCATCATACCCAAGAAACGACGAACTTCCTTAATTTTATTTATAGTGGGAGCAGGTTTATCCTTGCTTTCTCTCGCAATATTTATATTTACAATCTACTTATATTTTGAAGATAAAACCCTGGACTCTACAGATATAGCAGGATTAATCATGTATCCCATCCTTATAGCATGCGGTATTGTAGGAATGCGAGTTGGAGGCTGGCCCTATACGCATTTCAGACTGCAAGGGTTCACCTACAGAAATAAACCGTTTAAGAGCACCCACTTACAATACGATGAAATACTGGGATACACTTACGTTCAAGAACCCAAAGAGAAAATAACCTTATATCACAAAAATAATAACGTGACACTATCTATTGGTAGTCAAGATTTTTCATATCTGATGAGCCAGATAATCTTCCGTCAAACTCATGGAAGGTGGGCCGTGATGAACGCGCGGGAAGACCTGAGAGAGATTATATACACCATGGACGACACCATTTATGCACCATGGCTCATCAACCATCCCAAAGCTATGTTTTCCTGAACATCCAGGAATACCGTCCAGAGGTGAGTGCCCACAGATTTCATTCAGTACCTATAGAAACCTACGTTTACCCAAGTGAGAGTACTGTTCCTCTGAAAACCTGATCGTTACACACAGAAACTATACTGATACATATAAATATTGCGCACCTTCCACCCCTAAAAGGAAGGCATCTCTGATGGACCTTGAGACCAGAATCTATAAGTACAGCCTCATGATCGGAGGGGCACTACTCACGGTATTATTTCTCCTTTGCACCATAGTCTATATCTTTATAAGTCAAGAGCTAGGCTGGGGCGCGTTGATGTTTGTGAGTATGCTAATCAGCATCGGGGTGTTCTATACCGGTTGGGATACGGGCCGGAACCGCCCAAAAGAGCAGGAACCTGAAGACCAAGAAACCACTGATGCAGAGCATCGTCAGGAATTATAACCAGCGTCTAATATTGGCTAGGGGTGTGTTCGTGTATTCTACACGAGCACACCCCTCTTGCTCTATTTATGCCCTGATGAGGCCACCAAAGCTCTCTGAAAGTACATGATGAGCATATAAGGAAAAGGTACAGTTTTGAAAAGATGTATCAGCAGATATAGCGGGTTAGAAAGAGGGTTATGAGATGGAAAACGGTATTTTAGGTGGTCTGCTTGGCGGTCTACTCGTCGGAGCTATGCCCGGCATCCAACGTAAAGGTTCACATGTCTCCGTCGGGGTGAGGCAACACCGCCCACGCTTTGTCCTCTACCTCGGATGGGGAATTTTTCTCTTCTTCCTAATTCCATTCCCCATATTTCTAGATATTATGTACGGTTTCGATATCGGGATGCATATTTTTGTATTTATAGTAGGTTGCCCTCTGGGCTTGGTTGCAATCATTAACTATTACATGCTCTATATCCGGTTTGATGAGCACTCGGTCACTTGGCGTAACTCCCTCGGACGCACCTATACCGCACCGTATACCTCAATTGATAGGCTCACGTATCTGGATAACAACCGCAACGGGTGGATTCGTATTATTTTTCGGGATCAGGGCAAGCGTAAACGGTTGAGTTTTGATCCGGGGCAGTTCGATGGCACGGTGATTTTTGGGAATATTTTGTATAAGGTGCGTACGGGGGAGTGGGCCTCTTCGGTGCAGCAGTTGTCGGAGTCTGGGTTTTTAGAGGGTCGGGAGTCGTTTGAGGCGTTACGAGAGATCCGATTCGTGCGCAACTTACAAGCCTCAGCACCTCATACCGCGTAATCCCCAGGTGCATCAGCAAAACCTGTAATCTCCCAGCACCCGAGCCTATGGAACATAGCTCGCCCTAAATGGGTTCTTCCGGTGTATGCACTCTATAATAAATAGGCAATAATCACCGACTGAAAGATAACAACATGCTGACTACTTCTGTATCCCGCCGCGGTGCTCTAGGCGTCTTGGGTCTTGGTTCTGCCGCATTCTTGGCGGCGTGCTCCTCCTCTAACTCGAACGGCAACGGCGGGGACTCCGGCACATCGGCTTCCTCGACGAGCACCCGCAGCGACTATAGCGGCGAAGCTAAAATCGACAAATTCGATACCTCAGCTGGCACCTACGAGCCCGCAACTCGTGAGACTCCCGCTAAGAATGTTCCCAAGCCCATCAAGCCTGAGAATATGAACGAAAACTCCGTCGCGGGTCTGTACTCTTCGATCGTGTTCCTTGGCGCGGCTTTGCAGTACGCACTGCAGACCGGCGATGTATCTCTGATCAAAGAAAGCGCTATGAGTGATGAGGATAAAGAGCGCACACTGTCGGGTGCTCTTTTTGCGGAGCTTCAGGGCGGGAAGAGCTGGCTTGCAGACCCTAAAATTGTGATGAACTTTGAGGATGCTAAGCCTAAGGAAGAGAACGGCACCTACACGTGGCCGGTAACCGTGAACGTAACTCGGGGGGAATACGGCGTACATGATGGTGAGGTTGTAGATTTTCCTGAAGAACAGCAGAAGCGCACTCAGAAGATTAACTTCACGGCTAAATACGACAATAACAAATGGAGTGTTGGGGGTTTCTATGAAACTGGTGGATCCGACAGCTCCGCATCCCACGATACCCAGGACAGCTAATCCCTAGCTCCGCATATAAAGCGGTGTCCTCTGGAATTTCCATACGTTCCAGGGGACACCGCTTTTTGCATTAGGGGTTCAGAACCCTATGTTTAGAAACGGGCGGCAACCCGCGCTACCGCATAGATTCAGTACCTAACGCACCCGTGTGAGAAGCTTTCTTGCCTTACCACATGCTTGCGAAATCGAGCACCATACGCCCGTTGATCTTGCCTGCGTTCATCTCCTCGAAGATCTGCGGGGCCTCATCAACCTTGCGCAGCTGCACTACGGGAACTACTAGCCCGTCTGCGCCGAACTGGAACGCTTCGGCAAGATCCTGACGGGTGCCAACCAACGAGCCGAGCACGCGAATACCGTCAAGAACGATCTTTGTGATAGACAGTTCCATCTTCTCGGGCGGAAGACCCACAGCCACCACGCTACCCCCGGCACGCACGCTCTCAACCGCCTGGTTAAAAGCGACCCTCGATACCGCGGTCACCACGGCAGCTTGCGCCCCGCCGTCAGTTACCTCACGAACCTTCGCCGGTACATCCTCAACCTCACGACCGTTAATCGTGACGTCGGCACCGGTTTCGGCGGCAAGCTTCAGCTTGTCATCGTTAATATCGACGGCAATAACCTTGGCACCGAAAACCTTCTTGGCGTACTGCACCGCCAGGTTGCCCAGCCCGCCAGCACCGTAGGCGACCAGCCACTGACCGGGGCGTATCTGCGATTCCTTAATCGCCTTATAGGTGGTCACGCCCGCGCAGGTAATCGAGCTTGCCTGCGCCGCATCTAGGCCTTCGGGAACCTTCACGGCATAGTCTGCCGTGACAAGGGCATACTCACTCATGGCACCGTCCACAGTGTAGCCCGCATTCTTGACGGTACGGCACAGGGTCTCCTTGCCGGAGGTGCAGTATTCGCAGTGCCCGCATCCCTGGAAGAACCATGCAATAGAAACACGGTCACCGGGCTTAAGAGATTCAACGCCTTCACCAACTTCGGTGACAATACCAATACCCTCATGCCCCAGGATGCGCCCCGGAACCTCACCGAAATCGCCCGCCGCAACGTGCAGGTCGGTGTGGCAGACGCCGGAGTACTCTAGCTTCACGAGCGCCTGACCGTGCCCCACCTCGGGCACGGGAACATCGGTGACATTTATCGAGCCATCAACAACATCAGGGACAACTACAGCCTTCATGGGAACCTCCCGTGTACTAGCTCACTATCAATGTTCGTTTAATCGTAAAGCTAACATAGAGACTTTTCTACAGTCCGGTGATATATTCAACCGTTAATACGGAATGATACTTATGAGCGATTTTGCGCTGTGCCGTAGTGCCTCTCTAGGGAGTCCACATAGAGAGCAAATAGATAACGAAATGATGAAGACGTGTCCAGGAACCCAGGGTTCAACAAAGCTCTAAGATACAATCGACGTAATGTCTCTGGTATGGAGCAACAAACTGGGAAGTTGAGGCTTATCTTCCGCCCCTGACTGCGCAGTTTTGGGCAAAAAGATGTGCTGAGACCCGGAACCTCGCTCGTAACCGCATCCCTTGAGAGCACCGATGAAAGGGCAAACATGCCAACCCGTTTACCCCACCATATCTCCCGCCGCGCCGCCTTGGGTGTGCTGGGCGCAGGATCTGCCGCCGTCGTTGTCGGATGCGCCCCCGCCGTCAAACCCGCGGACCTCGGGCAGGGGAGCTCGTCCTCCGCGAGCTCATCGTCGTCAAGTGCTTCATCCTCCAGCTCATCATCGAGCGCATCTACTCTGCCCGGCAACTCGAAAAACACGGGCGATGTAAAACTCGAAAAGTACGACACCTCCGCGGGTGAACATCAGCCTGCAACCCGTACCGAGAAACCGAAGAACGTTCCCAAACCTCTGCTCTCTGATAAAGCTAAAGAGAAAACCATAGACGGACTTTACGAGAACATCGCCTATATCGCGGCCTCTATGCAGTACCTCTTCCAGACCGGCGATATGGAGCCTTTCGAGAAATGCGCTCTGGTGTCATCCGAAAAGTCGAGTCTGTCCAGTAACACTACTGCTTCAGAGATGTTCAAGATGATCAAAGAGGGGAATGCCTGGATGGACAACCCGACCGTTGTGTTCTCGCTGAACACCTCCACCCCGAGCAGCAGCGGCAGCTCTTACTCGTGGGGCGGCACGATGAAGATGAATATGGGTTCCTTCGTCGTCGTGAACTCCATGAGTAAAGATGTGGAGTCCAGCAAACAACACGTTGATACGGATATTACCTTCGAGGCCCTCTATTCGGGCAGCTCGTGGACTATTCGCAGCAGCGGGGGTGCCGCCGGAAGCGGCGGATTCTCCATCTAAAACATTGTTGTTTTAGAGAGGTTGGGGTTTCTTAGCCTCACTAGATTTATGCCTTATTCGCTCTGAATGAGGCACATATGAAAGGAAAAAAAGAATATTATGTCATCGTTGATCGTGACTCGCCGTAACGCAACGCTGGGTGTGTTGGGCGCTGGCACTGCAGCCGCGCTCGCAGCATGTTCTTCGTCAAACTCAAACTCCAGCGGCGGCTCGTCAAGCTCCAGTAAGTCGGAACCCGCTAAGGATTACAAGGGCGAGGTCAAGTTCGATAGCTTCGATACCTCGGCAGGGGAGTATGTGCCCGCAACTCGCACCGAGCCTGCAAAGAACGTTCCTGTTCCGAAGCTGCCGGAGAACGCTAACGAAAAGTCCGTTGAGGCTTTCTACGCGCATATTGGTTACTACGCTGCATGCATGCAGTATTTGTTCGTTACGGGTGACGACGGGCCTTTCCGTAAGGGAGCTTATAAGGAAGATGAAGTCCAGATTATATATCAAGACCCCACCTGGTCTCAGGTTCTTCCGAAGGTTAAAAATGGGGAGATGTGGCTGGGTAATCCTACAGTTACGATCGAGACTCTCACCGCACAGCCAGAAATTAACGGGGATCGTTATAAGTGGTCTCTTCAACTGAGCATGAACATAGGCGAATTTACGGCTACTCCTGAGGGAGTGAACGATATTCCGCCTGGGGAAGGATATGTGAAAGTCCCAGGGGCATTTATTGGTACTTACTCTGATAACAAGTGGAGCGTTGCTACCACTCAAACTGGTAATACCGAAACCGTTAGTCCGAAAGCCAAGTCAAACGGCTAACTTTGAAGCCCCGCAAGATTTCTACAATCTTGCGGGGCTTTTTGTATTCGCAAGAAAATAGGGAACGCTGATGTGCGGCGGTGAAATGCCCCGGCGCGGCGCATCGCGCGAAAAACTACCGTATTTTAAGACCCTGGAACGGCAGATATGCGAGCTCCCGCAGCCCCGATACACTAGAGTAGAGAGAAACACCCATGGCGAAGTTCATGCGCTCGCCACCCGTGCTTCCCGCAGTCGCCTGCCCGCGGCGTTACGGAAGCCCCGAAAGGAACACCATGTCACCTCATGACGTTACCCGCCGTGCCGCCCTAGGCGTTGTCGGCGCTGGCTCTATCATTGCTCTTGCCGGATGCGCCGCCTCCGTGAGACCCGTCGATGCCGCCGCTAGCGGCTCCTCAAGCTCTTCATCGTCAGCGTCGAGTTCGTCGTCCTCATCCTCTGCTTCCACATCGGCTTCGTCTTCAGCTTCGTCCTCTGGAAGCTCGAAGAATTATAGCGGAGTCGTCAAACACGAAAAGTTTGATAAATCTGCGGGCGAGTTTGAGCCCGCAACGCGCGAACAGCCGGCGAAGAACGTCCCAATTCCGCAGATGGACGATCAAGCAAAAGAGAATTCGGTTGATGGATTTTACGCCAATATTTCGTTTATCTCTGCGTCAGTTCAGTACTTGCTTGAAACAGGTGATGATGGGCCTTTACAGAAGACTGCGCTATCAGACAGCGATAAAGAGTCCTTTTTCAAAGATAATGAAGGCAATAATGTTATGGACGCTATTAAATTGAAAGAAATGTGGTTTGGTAACCCAACCGTAACCATTACTCTAGATACTCCTCAGCCAACAAAAAGCGGTGACTCGTATCGGTGGCAAGGTAAGACGGATATATTCTACGGTGAGTATGTTGCCGCTAGTTCGGGTTTCGCTGAGGACACTCCTGCCTCAGAACAGCACATCAAAGCTTCTTCTATGCTCAGAGGAACGTACACAAACGGCAGTTGGCAGATAAATTACCTTGTAGGATCTTCGAAATAGTTTTATAGAGTTGAGTCAACCACAATAATATAGCTGATCCCGCACACATCGTATTGATGCATGCGGGACCAGAGTACTATGCGCACAGAAGCATTCCAAAGACAGCTCTTACCGCCATAAAGAAGAATAAAACCGCCGCTATGTACGCCTTGACGTACCTCTATTGAATACGTGCACAGCACGCCAAATTTTTAGACAAGGTACCTTTTTACAGGGTCGATAACATCGCGCGGGGTGCGTGCCGCGCCGGGCAGCGGGTCTCCAATAGCCCGAAGCTCCCAGCCGCGACCTACGCGTGCCAGCAGGGCTACCATGAGCCCCGTATGTGAGCCCTTTTCCGTCATCGAAAAACGTGCCATCTCCTGGCGGGTAGCAACGTTTTCAACGCGCACAAAGGCGTTGTCAATGTTGCTAAACTGATCCCCGGAATATGAGGTAATCACCAGTGCCAAGAAAGCAACGCGCGCATCCACGCCCGGGAGGTTAATATCAATAACCTCGTCGTCGCCTTCGCCTGCACCCGTCAGGTTATCTCCGTGGTGAATAATAGAACCATTGACCGAGCGTAACGACCCGTAGAAAACGACCTCAAGCAGGTTACCGGCTGCATCATAGCCGATCACGGAAGCATCCAGATCGACCGCTTTCTCTTTGATACGCCCAAAGAGCCCCTTGGTTTTAATGGGATCCCAGCCTAAGCCCAAACGAACCTGGGTGAGCGAGCTGTCTTTCGAGAGATCTAGTTTCTGGCCTTTTGACAGGTTAATAGCCACAGTGCCTGTACCCTTCGTTAGTTATGTAGTTATGTGGTCATAGAAATGCGGTGGGCGGATGCGCGGCGCACGCTGCGTCCGCATCGTCGCCCACCGTGTTGCTTAAGGGCTATGTGCCCTTGATCCTGCGGTTATGTGTTCTGCACCGGAGCGTCAGGTTCTGCAGTCTTTTCCGCTAGTGCTGCCTCCGCATGGTTTGCCTTGCGGGAGGAGATAATCGACCCGGCGATAAAGACGATGCCGGAAAGGCCGATCACGTAGTCGGGAATATCCCACTTGAGGGTTGCCAGAAGCATGAGCGCGAGAACGCCGATAGCCCAGTGCGCGCCGTGGTCCAGGTAGCGCAGCTCTTGAAGGGTTCCCTTCTCGACCAGGTAAATGGTCATCGACCGCACGAAGAGCGCGCCCACGCCCAGACCGATAGCGATAATAATGGGGTCTGAGGTTACCGCGAATGCGCCGAGAACGCCGTCGAAGCTGAAGGAGGCATCAAGAACTTCTAGGAAGATAAACATGGAGAATGCTGCTTTACCGGTAAGTACGGCAACATTCGCCAGGGATTCTTCTTGAGATTCGTTTCGGTCTTCCATAAAGGTTGCCAGGCCGTTGGTCGCCAAGAAGGTGAGCATGCCCAGAAGCCCCGAGAGCAGAATGGTGTACTGTTCATGATGCTCAGCACCGAAAAGCTGAGAAGCTGTCACTAAGATAACCCCGGAAACCAATACAGGCATGGAATCAAAGTGCCCGGCTTTGGCGAGGGGTTTCTCGATCACGGATAGCCAGTGGACATCCTTACCAGCCTCGAAGAGGAAGGAAAGGAAGAGCATGAGCAGGAACATGCCGCCGAAGGAAGCGATGGTGTGGTGCGCGGATTCCAAAATGTACCCGTAGGTTCCGGGCGTATGCGGGTCGCCGCGTTCCATTGCAAGGTTCCAAGCTTCAACCGGACCTACGTTGCCTGCCAGGCAGACGATCAGGAAGGGGAAGATAAGACGCATACCAAAGACAGCGACCAACACACCGACTGTCAAGAAGATATTGCGCCATGCATGCGACATTTTGTCTAGGTATTTTGCGTTCACACCCGCGTTGTCGAATGAGAACACGATCTCAAGGACAATCAGGATCGCGGCGGATACCATGCCGACAATACCACCATAAAAGGCGGCACCTATAAGTGCCGCAAGGGTAATCAAGAGATCGTATTTGAAGAATTTTAATAAAGCCATGAGGGCAGAAGGCTCTCCTTCGCGTTAGAGATAAGGCAGGTTGTTAAACGGTGAAACCGTAGGAGGTCAGCAGATGCGGCAGACCACCGGTGAATGGATCTTCTACGGCTTTGAAACGCCATTCGCCGTTGTGGCGGTACACCATTGCGAAGAGTACAGCGGGCGCTGCCGAGCAGTCTTCGGAAAGGTCGTAACGAGCGATTTCTTCATTCGTGTCGTCGTTTATCAGACGTACATAAGCGTTACGTACTACACCAAAGTTCTTACCGGTTTTTTCGCCTTCGTAGATGGAAGCGAGGATGTGAAGGCGCTGTACCTTTGGGTCTACTTTATCGAGGTTCACGATAATGGTCTCATCGTCACCTTCAGCATCGCCAGTGCGGTTGTCACCGGTGTGGACGACCGCGCCGTCAAGGCTGGTGGGATTGTTAAAGAAGACGAGGGATGCATCGTCAAAAAGGATCCTGTCATTTTCGTCGGTGATCATGACGGATGCGTCAAGGTCATAGGCTTCACCCGCGAGGGATAGGTCCCAACCCAGGCCGATGGTGAGGTTTTTCAGGCCCGGTGCCTCTTTGGTGAGATTGATGGGGTTTCCTTTGGTGAGCTTAATAGCAGCCACTATATTTTCCTTTCTATTTATGGTGTTGATATCCGCTGAGAAGGGCGATGGCACAGGTAACGTAACCATCCTCACTTAATATTAGCGTACCCTCTCCTAAATCCCGGGTTATGCGTATATCGGGATTAGTGAGCTGAAGGTTCCTGCCGATCAGTTTTAAAGATCGCAGTAGCGTCAAAGATTTGGGGGGAATTGTCAAAACTGTGCCTGCTGCGTTGAGCGATATTTGGGTCATCCGAGAGGCAGCATCAGTTGGGGGAGCGGATGAACCCGACAGCATAACACTCTCACCATCCCAGTTCAGCAGGAATGCAGTCATATCGGTTCCAGTAATACGCAGTTCTCCTACGGCGGCTTGTACCGCATCGAGCATAAAGAGACGTTCGCTCGGGTGAGCGTCGGCGATATTGGGGATGTGACCCCACCAGTGCGGTTCACGCAGGTGTTCGGATGGGGGAGTTATGGTTTTTGCCGTGTCTGCAGGTTGAGAATGCTGCCAAGAATCAGCCGATTCCGGGGTGTAGGTTGCCGTCCCGCGAGATTTGCTCATATTTGGGGGCTTAATCTGCCGGTGCTGCATCGGCTGCGCTGTCCCGGATGCGCTCGGCGTTTGGTTCGCCTGGCGGCTTATACTCCGCTGAGTATGCTGCGCCCTCCGGTGCCCTTGCTGGTCAGAGGGAATATCTGCAGACTGCGGCCCCCGGTTTGTTGTTGCTGCGGCAGCAGAGGGGGATGCTTGAGGATGCGCCTGCGGCTCAGGGTCCGCTATGTAGGCAGTGATAAAACTGTAGCGACTCATAACCCGAACCCTTGAAGCATGGCGGAAACACTATGCCATTCATCGCACACAGCTCGCACTTTCCATTCACCGCGGTGCCGGTACACCTGCATCAGCCGTACCGCCGCGCTGCGACCTACCTGCACGAGTGGGGCACGGAACATTGTTTTTCCGGTGGCGGGGTTTATCATGCGTGCTCGAATCCCGCTGGCACGGTTGAGCCGCACGGTACTTTCCCCGTTTGTGAAGAGCACAACCTCCAGGGAATCTACGTCTTGGGGCACAGTGGGAAGGTGCAGATCGAACTGCACCTGATCGTCGCCCATGAGTTCGCGGCGGCGAACACTGCCCGCACGGTCTAAGACCTGGTGAGCAAATACAAAGTCCTGCCGCGAAACTAGTTTGCCGTTCGAGGTGAGAAGTACCCCTGCCTCCAGAGATTCACGTAGAAGCGGTTCGTCGGTGCGCCACCGCAGTCCTACCAGCACGTGGTCGAGATCGGGTGCTTCCTGGGTAAGATTGACGTTCTGACCAATGCTCAGTTCCATTTATACCGCCATTCTCTTGCGCATGAACAGGGTGTGCGTTTCAAGTTCAAGGCTGTTATCTGCCCGCACAAGGTTAAGCGCTGTGACGAATTCCTGATTTGCATCAGTAAGAGCCTGCACCAGCTCGGAGGTCTGCTCCGGGGTGGGGTTGTGCGTGCGGGTATAGACAGTCAACAGATTCGGTACATAGGTGGTTAGCGCCGTCTGGAGCGTGTATTCCGTCGTTGAGGGCAGGGTCGCGCGGGTATCACTGCCCGTTTCTGCCGTTATTTTGCGGTAGGTTTCGACCATCTCGAAGGCGGGTACGAGTGCGCGCGGGGGTACAGACACGGCAAAATCCGCCAAATAATGCGAGGCATCATCCAACACATGCTGGGACTGGCGCAGGTACGCGGGCTCCGGGGCAGAAGAATGAGCCGAGGCATACTCCTGCGCCGGGGCATCCGTGACGCTTTCTTGTTGGGAGCGGAACGGGGAATCGTCCGGCACACCGAAAAACCGCTTGATAACGCCCACGTGTGCCTCTAATTCTGGGTAAGCGCGCGGTTCGTGGGAGTTCCGCTGGCGTATGCAGAGGATTCGGGGGCATTATTCCTTCGTGTAACGCGCTCAAGAGATTCTGCCGTCAGTTCGCGCAGCATCTGGTTCGACTGGGCGAATGCTTCTACCGCCCCCTGACGGAATGCGGAAACTTCGTCGAGCGCTTGAAGTACTTTTCCATGCGCCTGCGCCAAAACCTGCGGGTCGATTGCGGGTTGGGACGCCATCTGCTGGATCCGCGTAGCCTGTGAAGACAGCATATCGGCATTGCGCATAATAGCGTTCTCGGTGGTCTGCTTCAGAGCGCCAAGCTGCTGCAGAACCGCTTCCTGCATGCCTAAGGAACGGGCGATATAGGCGGTCATTTTGTATGCCCATAAGGTGGTGTCTTCGGCGCGGCGGATACCGCGAATGAGCTCTTTGCCGTTGCTGGAGACAACATCGCTTGTCAGGTACGCCTGCCCAGCAATTTCAAGTTTAGTGAGCAGATCGCTGATGCGTTGTTCGGTCACATACAGAACCTTCTCGGTGTAGATGCGCGCGGTTTCTTCATCTCCTTCAAGACGAGTTTCTTCGGCGGCGGCACGCACCATATCGGAGAACTGTTGAAGAACTGCGATCTTCTCGTTCAAATCCGTCATGCCTTCCTGAAGTTTCTCGCGCAGTTTCACGAGTTCCGCCTGCTGCATGACGAGCGCATCGGTGGATTTTTTCAGTTTTTTGCTGATGCCTTCAATATTTCTGTTGACGCTGGCGTACTGGTAGAAGAATTTCTCGATTTTGCTTTTGCCGCGCCCTATCAGGCGTTTTGCGATGCCGCGTTTACCGGGGGTACCGTCAATCGCGCTGTAATCCAGCGAGTTGATTTGTGCACGCAGTTCCGCCAGGTTTTGAGATGCTTTGGTTTGTGGGGAGTCCGGCGCAAGCTCAAGCTCCTGCATATTGAGCAGGCGCTGGGTAACCATGTCGATGCCGTTGAAGGTATCGGAACCGTAGCTTGAAATCGTATTTTCGAGGGTATCGAGAAGTGAAGGCGACTTCAGATCGGTGTTGTTGAGAGTGATAGCCAGTTCGTCTGCTTCATGACTGATAGTTGCAACCTCAGGGGCACGCGTTTCCCGTTTTACAAGGTCGATAGCTCCCGCTTGGTTAAGTTTAGGCGGTGCTTGAGTTACGACCGGCGGGGCACCAACTTGGGGTTCGGAAGTAGGGATTTCAGCCATGAGATATCCTCTCGTCATGTCGGAACATACTCTTCTATGGTACTCAGCGCAGTGTGCAGAAGAACGTCCTTTCGTTAGAAAGCAATAAAAGTTGCATAAAAAAAGTACCGGTATGCCTGTGGATAACTTCTCCAGTTTCTTCGTTGCGGAACGTAAAAACCTCGTTGTTTTATGGGTTTTTCTATAAAAATACGTGGAGGTCAAGATCGGTCTGCAAAGCACCGCTCCCGCTTTATCCTCTGGCAGAATCGAGCGAAATCTCACAGAGCGCATACCGCTGAAATCTGCTATAAACCTCTACTTAAGGTGGATAATGAAGGGACTTCCCGCATTTTGATGCCGCGCGAAAGGGGAATCACGGTGGAATATGCGCTAACACGTCGTTCCGCGCTGGGTGCTGCGGGTGCCGGTGCGGTGCTTTTTACGGTTGCTTCATGCTCGAATGAACGCAGTGACTATGCCGGAGAGGTCACACTCGAAAAATATGATAATTCTGCCGGTAGTTTTGAAGCCGCCACACGAGACACCCCTCCCAAGAACGTCCCCAAACCTATCAAACCTGAGAATGCAGATGAAAAGTCCGTTGCCGGGTTTTACGCGAGCCTAGCCTATATCGCCGCCGCTATGCAGTATATGTTCGCCACCGGTGACACCGGTCCCTACGATGACAGTGCGCTCACCGAGGACGAGAAACACTATGTTCATAATTCCTCAAATGAGCAAATACTGGCGCGCATGAGGGAGGGGCAAAACTGGTATGAGAACCCGCGTGTCACTATCTCCCTGAATACCGCGCAGCCCGCGATGGAAGGTGATACATACACGTGGGAAGGGAAGTTTTCTATGGAATTCGGGAACTACCGCGTCGATCGTGGGCAGGTAAACGACCTAACGGAACGGCAAAAAAGTAATACCGAAGACATGGTTTTTAAAGGAACATATACCAACGGGCGCTGGAGCATTGAAACTCGGTCAAAGACCGTAGCCTCACAGAGCTCTACAGCTACACCATAGCGTTGTACCGTGCTTGGAAGGGATGCGCTCTGCGCTGGTTCTTGGGTGCGCGCAGGGACGATGAGAAAAATATAACAGCTTATGATGACGTCATATAACGCATGTTCGCACGGCTTAACGGCACAATAGTAAGGTACCCAGCCACATCACAGGGGTTTTAATCGTTGACGATTAAGACGCCGAAAGGAATGAAATATGTCAGAAAGATCTTATGATTTTTCGCGCCGAACCGCTCTTGCGGCAGCCGGTGCGGTGGGTTCGGCGATGGTGCTGAGCGCCTGCGCCCCGAAAGTGAGAGGAATCGCATCCGAGCAGCAGAGTGCGGGGGCAACCGCATCCAGCTCTAGTTCCAGCTCTCCATCTAGTTCCAGTTCAAGTTCTTCGTCCAGTTCCAGCAATTATGCAGGCGAGGTTCGCTTCACGAGTTTCGATACCTCCGCGGGCGCCTATGAGCCTGCCACGAAAGATCATCCGTCAAAGAACGTGCCTAAACCAACGAAACCCTCAGATATAAACGACAAGTCGGCGGCAGGATTTTATGCGGCGATTGGCTATACGACGGCAGCCATGCAGTACGCCATGGAAACCCTGGACTTTAGCCTTGTAGCGGATGCGTTTCCACCAGAATACAAAGATGTCCTGGAATCTAAATTTAACCAGCTGAAACAACAAACCACGAGCAGTAAATCATGGTTTGGCGGCCCCAAATTTAAGGCGATTCTCAAGAGTCCGGAACCGACGATGAACGGTACGAGTGCCACCTGGGAGGGAACAATATCGTTTTCGCTGGGTACCTTTTACGGGCCGAGTGGAGTAAGCCGAGAGTCTGAGACAGAGACATCAGATACCCTCTACCGCGGAACCTACACGGAAGGGCGCTGGTGGGTTATCTACGGCAGCTCCTCGGGTTCGTCAGGATCTGGATCGTCTCAAGAATTTTCACTCTAGAAACACCACACAGATATTCGGGCTAAGAAGTCCACACCACGAAAGGAAAAAGAATGTCCGCTCTACATGTCTCACGTCGCACCGCGTTTGGTTTGGCGGGTGCTGCCTCTGCGACCGTGGCGCTTGCTGCGTGCTCTGGAGGCGTCAACGGTGTCAGTTCCCAAAGCGAGCGCACCGACTTTAGCGGCGAGATCAAGTTCGATAACTTTGACACTTCTGCGGGAGAATACAAGCCCGCAACCAAGGATCACCCCGCCGAAAATGTGCCGAAGCCGAAGAAGCCGGATAACGCTAACGAAAAGTCAGCGGCAGGTTTTTACTCGTCTATCGGCTACCTTTTTGCATCCATGCAGTACTTCTTCGAGTCTTTTGACCCCGAACCCATGATGGAGGTTATTGCAGACAACACCGGGCAGAAGGTGCCTGCGTCGCAATTTGAGCAGTTCAAGCAGATGGGTGCCGGGGGAGTCATGTGGCTTTATGACACAAAAATTACCGGTAGCCTCAAGACCCCGCAGCCGAAGATGGACGGCGACACCTACACCTGGGATGGAAGCGCTACCATAAAAATCGGCGGTATGGGCGGCCGCGGGGGAATGGGCCGGGAACTGAACCAGGAACAGAGCCAAGACGCTACGTTCAAGGGAATTTATAAGGACGGCAAATGGATGATTACGAACCCAAATCAGGATTCAGCCTCGTCTAGTAGCGCTAGCCCGTCAAGCTCCAGCAGCTCCGGTTCGCTGTTTGGCATCTAGCGAAATTTTACGGCGAGAGTATTCTTTTCTCGTTATCGTGATGGATAGCGGGTATATGCATATGCTGTACCTCCGATGATCGATACCACCCGAGTGTCAGGGCTTGGGTTCCGAAAGGACTAGCATGTCTTCATTGAATATCTCTCGCCGTTCCGCGCTTGGGCTCCTTGGCGCCGGTTCTGCGGCGGTGGCTCTTGCTGCCTGTTCCGGGGCAAATAATGCTGGCGGGTCAGGCTCCTCCGCATCCGGCGGCCAAGACCAAAAGGACTACAGCGGCGAGGTGAAATTCGACAACTACGACACCTCTGCGGGTAAGTACGAGCCCGGCACCAAGGAACAGCCCCCAAAGAACTTCCCCAAGCCCCTCAAACCAGAGCAGATGGGTGAGAAATCCGTTGCTGGTTTCTATGCGGCTATCGGGTACATGGTTGCGGCATGGCAGTATTTTAATAACGCCAATGATCCTGCCCCATTTATGGAAGTTGCTCTCGATCCTCAGGGGAATAAGCTCCCTGCCGATCAGGTTCAGCAAGCTGTTGAAGAACGGAAAAAGCAAAAAACCTGGGCTGAGGACCATAAGCTGACTGCTATTCTGGATTCCCCGCAACCCAAAACCGACGGTGACACCTATACCTGGAACGGAAAGATGAAGGCTACCAACGGCTCCTTCGTCGTGATAGGTGGTCAGGCAATGGATATCCCCGAAGAGCAGCGGACAGAAGAAGTGCCTGCGGTCTTCAAAGGAATTTATAAAGACGGTACCTGGTGGTTGTCCTATCCTCAACAAAACAGCGGAGGTTCTTCAGACGCTCAGGGTGGCTCCCAGAATCAGCAGCAGGGACAGAACCAGCAGCAAACCCCGCAGCAGCAGGCTCCGCAGGAAGGAGCCGGGGAAGGCGCATCCGGCAACGGCGGGGCACAGTAGCAATACCGCACAATCGTCTAGGAGAACCGAGTGTAGGTTCCTACTTAAAGAAAACCCGCAGGAAACACGGTGTTCTTGCGGGTTTTCCGCGCTCTTAGCTGAATCTTTGCTCAGGGAACACTTAAACCTCGCATGAATTTCTACATCATGTACACAATGGGAATATACCCAACCACAGTTTGCGCCTTGATGCACGGGTAAAAGGCGCTGAAAGGACACCATTTCGATGCCCTCCCACACCTCCCGTCGTTTTCCCCGCCGCTCCGCACTCGCGCTGTTGGGCATAGGCTCAGCGGGATTTATTGCCTCTTGCCTATCAAGAAACCAAGGATCTGCCACAAACTCTGACGAAACCCGCACCGACTTTGCGGGTGAGGTTAAATTCGATACATATGATGAATCTGCAGGAGCCTTTAAACCCGCAACTCGTGATCACCCGGCTCAGAACGTGCCTGTGCCCATCAGCCCCGAGCATATGAACGATAAATCTGTGCAGGGGCTTTACAATACGATCGCCTATATTTCCGCCGCCCTCCAATATATGAACACCACCGGCAACACCCGACTTTATGACGAAAGCGCCGCCGCAGAGCCGGGACATAGTGTCATGCGCGGCGAAAAAGACGAAAAAGCGTTCTCTTTAATGCGTGAAGGGCGCGTCTGGTTCGATAACCCCGCAGCAACAGTAACCCTCAAAACCTCCGAACCGACTATCAAGGGCGATACCTACACCTGGGAAGGAAAGACCACCCTCGATTACGGAACCTTTCAGGTGGGCGAGAAAGAGACCGTAAACCTTTCTCTCGCGAAACGGTACGAAGTTGCCCAGACCACCTTCACCGCGGTGCATCGTGACGGCCGCTGGTGGTGTAAGGTGAGCGTTCCCGAAAAGATTGTGGGAGCGCCCGAAAGAACTGATCTTTTCTCACATTTTAGGATGCGTGTAGAAGACCTAACCCCCACGCCGGTACCTACACCGGAGGCAAAGAAATAAAGGCGCTAAGGGTTTTCACGATTACAAATGTGCGTACCAGCAAATAATCAGCTGGGCGGTCTCAACCTGGGAATATGCAAAAATACCTGCGGCAATCCCAAGCATAAATCATGGCGCATGGCAGGATAGTTAGAGGTAACCCAACCACAAGGAGCGTTCATGCTCTCTGCCCTAAACACGGATAGGATACCTTATTGTTATCCGGGCATATGCAAGGCGCCGAAAGGAATACTATGAACATCCCAGCACATTATCTGACCCGCCGTTCCGCTCTTGGTGTGATCGGCGCCGGTTCTGCGGCGGCTGCCCTTGCCGCATGCTCAACCAGTAATTCTAATGGCGGCGGCGGTTCTGATTCGTCGAAGCGTGATGATTACAGTGGTGAGATCAAGTTCGAGAAGTTTGATACTTCGGCCGGGAATTATGAGCCCGCAACCCGTGAACATCCTGCAAAGAATGTTCCGAAACCGATTAAGCCGGATAACCTGAATGATAAATCGGTGGAGGGCTTCTATCAGAATATCGCCTTTATTATTGCTAGTTTCCAGTATTTCTATATGACGGCAGATAGCAGTGCTCTTAAGGAAAGCAACCTTAAAGGCAAAGAACAACTCTCAAAGGCTGAAGAACAGATGAAATCTTCTGGGGCACCAGATAAGCTTTGGTCTGAGGACTTCACCGTCAAAGCTTCTCTTGATACTCCGCAGCCCAAGATTGAAGGTGACACTTATACCTGGGAAGGAAAGGTATCGGCGAATCTGGGCAGCTTTACGGTTCAAAATGGTCAGGTGACGGATATTCCCGAGAAATCGCGGCATCAGGAAGGACCGCAAACCTTTAAAGGCACCTACAAAGATGGTAAATGGGAGATTGATCTTGGAGTGAGTAGCTCTGCATCTTCTGATGCCAGCGGTGGCGCATCCACCGGTTCCGGCAGCGGCGGAGGACTCGGGTTCTAAACCTCTTTCAGGCTGAACCGCATCGGCCAAATATAGGTTAAGCCCGCAGAAACACGTGCGTTTCTGCGGGCTTAATCTATGTCTGCGGGGCTTGTTGCTGCGGCAGGAGTGTCATAATTACCTGTACTGCGGCTCTACTCCGGGATAATAGAGGATGCGCCCGTCACGGTAACATCACTCCCCGAACGAAAATACCGGTAACGACACCGTATTTTCCGCTTCCATGAGAAAGGTACCCGCCCATGACTTCCTCGTCCATATCCCGCAGAGCCGCCCTCGGCGTGCTAGGTGCCGGTTCCGCGCTTGCCTTCGCCGGATGCGCCTCCCGCGTGCAGCCGCTCTCGGCGGACGCATCCGCGAGCTACCGTGCCGACTATTCGGGTGAGGTCACGTTCAACAGCTACGACACCTCCGCAGGAGAATACGTGCGCGCAACCCGTACCCAACGCGCGAAGAATGTGCCGAAACCGGTGAAAACCGCCATGATGACCGAGAAAAGCTCCGCCGGACTCTACTCCCTGTTTGGATTTCTTGGGGCAGCCTTCACCTACGGAATTATGACCAATGATTTCTCCCCCTTCAAAGAAATTACCTTTGTGGGAGGAATAAACGGAGCCGAAGCCTTTGAGGAAAGCGGTGTGAAAGAGCTTGAAAATATGTGGTTTGAAGACCCTAAAATGACGTTTACGCTCAAAGACCCGACTCCCACTCAGAACGGCGACGTCTACACATGGGCGGCAACAACCACATTCTCAACAGGTAATTTTGTAGTGTATGAGGGCACTGCGGTAGACATTCCCAGCGAGGCAAAGAAAGACGTTCACGACGGAGAGTTTAAGGCACGATATAACAACGGACGCTGGTTGCTGATCGATATTCCCACCAATACCGATTTGTCTTCTAGCTTTGGCTCAGCGGGCAATCTGAGTGCCTAATTCCAGGGATAGTACTGGCCGGGAGTATCCGGGATAATAGTGTTAGAACAATAGTCGCCATCGATGAAAGGTCTTTCTCATGACACAGTCGTTTGTATCCCGCAGAACCGCCCTAGGCGTGCTGGGCGCAGGTTCCGCGCTCGCTTTTGTTGGATGCGCATCCAACGTTGGCAGCGTGAAACCGCTCCCGACGGATGCTACGGCAAGCTACCGCAGCGATTTCAGTGGCGAAGCGAAGATCGACGAATACGATACTTCGGCGGGGGAGTATCGTAAGGCGACCCGCACCGAACGCGCGAAGAACGTGCCCAAACCCATCAAACCTAAGAACGCCGACGAAAACTCGGTGGCAGGGCTTTATTCCAGCATCGCGTTCTATACTGCGGCGACCCAGTACATGATGGAGAGCGGTGACGACAGCCTGATCGAGCAGACTGCGTTGAATGATACAGATAAAAGCTCCGTTAAGTCGTCCTCGTACCAGTTTTCAACGATCTGGTTTGAAGAACCTAAGGTGACGGCCAACCTCACCACGCCGAAGCCCAAGGAATCCGGCGGGGAATACACCTGGCCTTCCCGATTCACCATAGGGTTGGGCAGCTTTATCGCCACCTCAGGAAGGGATGCTGATGTCCCCTCAAGCTCCCGCAGCACCACGCTCGACGTCGATATAACAGGGAAGTATGAAAACGGGCACTGGGTTATTGGCGGGTTCGCCGCAGCCTTCCGCAGCCAGGTAGGTTCAGGCTCTAGCAGCAGTAGTGGATCGAGCATCTAGTCTTCTGTTCTGAGGTTATGGAACGTGATGAGGTGCAGCAGAGCGTACTATCTCATCCCGGCGACGGCGCTTTCACGCATAGGCACCGTCGCCTACACCATTGTGGTGACCTGGTATATCAGCCAGCACGCCGGTCAGCAGATGGTTGGGGTGATGAATGCGTGTAGCGGTGCGGGCATATTCCTCGCCAGCATTCTTGGATTTGTTGTCATTGACAGGTTTAAGAAAAAATCCCTGCTGATTTTCTACGATATTTTTAATAGCCTCTGCTGCCTGTGCGCTCTTATTCTTTTATCGTCAGCACGCGGAGAATTTATCGTTTATATACTGATTATTCTTTCGGCTCTCATGTCTTTAGCCGCGACTGCGTACAGTCCCACAAGCCGCGCTATCATTCCTGAGATTCTTGGAAATCGAGAATTTGAAAAATACAATAGCACCTATTCGATGGTGGGAGAACTATCCCGTGCTGTGAGCCCCCTTGTGGGAACCATGATTCTCATGCAGAATTTTGCGAATGCCCTAGAGCTTTCAATCATCGTCAATCTGGTGTCATTTATTCTGTCTTTGGTGCTCACTTTTATGGTGCCCGCTGGGTCTGTCGCTACCCGACGCTCGGAGAGCTCCGAAGTATTCCAAAAAACGCATATAGTTCACGATTTATGGTTTGGACTAGTATATATAGCCTCTAGTGCATATTTTAGACGCGAACTTATCTTCGCCACCCTCCTCAATATGTGGGGTGCCTCAACCCTTTTCCTGCTTCTAGGGCGAATTGCTTACTTGGGGTTAGGGCAAGAGGTTTACGGTCTTGGTATGTTTATGGGAACTATGGGCGCCGTGGCTGCATCTTTTATTCTCAACCGCATGCCTGCGTTGAGGCGGTGGGCGCATCCACAAATATTACTGCTGGTTATCAGTGGCGCGTATGTATTGGCACTTATACCCGGAATTATCAGCGTTATTACTGCACAAAGTATAGTGAGTGGAATTATTGTTATCTACACTATTGGCCTTTTCTCGGATTTGCAGAAGAAGAGCGACGCTGGGCATATTGGAAAAGTAATGTCTGTCTTTAGTTTAGCGGCAGCGCTTTTTACATCGCTGGGAAATTTACTCTTCTCACATCTAAGTGCGCGGGTAGATACCGGAGTATATGCGTTCGTATGTGCCGCATCCTTAGCCTTTACGGCGGCGGTGCTTTGGGCAATACGGCATCTTTTAACCCGCGCGAGCAGATAATATTTCGGCGAGCAGATAGCAATCCGTTATCTGCTCGCCAAAATATTATCTGCTCGCGCTATTGGGAGCTGGCAGGCGGTTACCAGATACGCACGCGATCCTCAGGCGCTAGGTACAGTTTGCTGCCCTCAGGAACATCGAACGCATCATAAAACTCGTCGATATTGCGCACCACGCCGTTCACCCGGAACTCGTCGGGGGAGTGCGGATCCACCGAAATCATCATCTCCGCATGCTGCGGGCGCGACTTAGTGCGCCATCCCTGCGCGGTAGACCAGAAGAGACGCTGCGCGGCCGTCATGCCATCAATAACCGGCGCATCCTCCAACGAGGTGATACCCTGCTCGGCAAGCGCAATCTCATAGGCCCTCAACGCAATCGACAGACCCGACAGGTCGCCGATATTCTCACCCAGCGTCAGCTCACCATTCACCTGGAACTTCTGCGGGTCAAGATTCGCCGGGGTGTAGGCATTATACTGCTGAACCAGCGCGCTCGTGCGTTTGGTGAACTCGGCGAAATCCTCCTCGGTCCACCAGTTATTCAGCGCGCCGTCGCCATCATAAAGCGCACCCTTATCGTCAAACCCGTGGCCGATCTCGTGACCGATTACCATGCCGATGCCGCCGTAGTTCGCTGCGTCGTCGGCCTCAGGGTCGAAGAAGGGCGGGCGCAGAATAGCCGCAGGGAACACAATCTCGTTAGCGGGCGGCATATAGTAGGCGTTCACGGTCTGCGGAGACATCAGCCATTCGTTCTTATCAACCGGGTCGCCAGCGCGATCGATCATGAAATCGCTGTTAAAAGCGGCGGTGCGGCGCAGGTTCTCGAACAGGTCACCGGGTACCAGAGTCAGTTTCGAGTAGTCGCGCCACTCATCCGGGTAGCCGATTTTCGTGACAAACTTCGAGAGCTTTTCCAGCGCCTTCTCGCGGGTGGCTTCGGTCATCCAATCCAGGTTTGTGATGGAGCGGCGGTATGCTTCCAGCAGGTTATTGACCAGCTTGAGCATTTTCTCCTTATGCTCCGGCGGGAAATGCACCGCCACGTACTCCTTGCCGAGTTCCTGATCGAGCGCGTTCTCCACAGCCGCAACGCCGCGTTTCCAGCGTTCGCGCA
>ERZ773212.350-NODE-350-length-23372-cov-3.729554_pt1 | contig 23372 bp, 36 predicted proteins | sample MGYA00581005_ERZ773212 | MGnify/ENA primary metagenome ERZ773212 (study PRJEB29015, sample SAMEA2738154) | human oral metagenome | biome: human oral; feature: human-associated habitat; material: saliva | place: China | collected 2196 ... | reverse complement strand
GGCGCGGCTGAGAGTGATGGTGTCTCTTCGAGCCAGCTCAGTTACGTAGTCGTACAGCTCGAAGATGACGTCCGATGCTCTGCTCGCGTGGATGACCTGATCTAGCTGCCCCGGCTCTGCGTTGTCGCAGCACAGTGGCGAATTACCCCAGGTGAGAAATGGCGAAGCTCGGATGAACTCTGCAAGCAGTAGGCAACCCTCGTACATCTTATCCATGAATAGAGGGTTGGTCGTTTCTCGAATCTTCTGGGCTGCCTCGATTGGCCCCATATCGGCTATGAACCAGTTGTGCATGGATGTGCTCATGGCTTACCTGAATCCGCGTTGAAGAAGGGGCTGGCTTGCTGCATGGGCGTACGATGGACTACGGTTGCAGGCCACGTGGGCTTATCTCCCTCGTTATCAGCCCATTGAAGACTGAGGTAGTCGAGCAACCACATCCCTTCTGACCGTGCAACTTCAACGGGGTCAGTAGTCATCACCACTCCTACTCGTCCATACGGGTAGGAGAACTTAATGGGTGAAGACGAGTCGTGACCTTCCATGATAATCTCCTTGCTAAACTGCGTCTCCGTACGTCTAAAGTATACCACAGAATGAACTCCAGCCCTACGGGAAACGGGCATAAAAATCCCCCGTCCACCACAACTAGGATGGCGCGGGGGATTACTGTTGCTGTTGGATCACTGAGGCCATTCCAGCTATTCTTGCGCCAGTGATACCCAGCGTCTAAGCAACTCGGTTTGAACTACGGTTTCATGGTCACGGCAGTAACTCTTCCGGAGTCTCGGAGTCTACTGCGCCGGACCACTGAGGCTTGGGCCAGACGAGCATCCATACAGCCCTGCTCCAGCCCCTAATGCTGAGGGGCGTTGAACCAGACTGCTTATCCTGGTAAATGGTATCGATGCCCTGGTCTACACCAGTAGCGTTCATGTGTCTCCTCCCGATATCTCGTACACGTTCGACTCCTATAGTATATCGCAGTTTCCGACACTCTTCTCCTTAGAGAGGGCACGAGAAAGCCCCGCATTACAACCGAGGAGACGCGGGGCTTTCTTGTGGTTACTGGACTGGCTAAACCATCCTGGCTATCCGTGTTACCAGAGTCGCCAGCTAGTCAGCCATCCCCAGAAGTGTTCAATCGACCGAAATGCAACGGCGAAGGGACGGGTCCAGGAGGAAGCGCCAGTACTCGCTAGCTGAGTAGGCTTGTTGCTGCTCCACGAACCCTGGGTGCGGGGACCTCCCTGGTTGCCGGTGGACGGCGACGCTGGTGCGGGAGTGTTGCTATTGCCGCTGTTGCCGCCGGTATTGATGCTGCCCTGGTTACCTCCGATGGAAGGTGCGCCACCGGTGCTGGGAGCGGGAACCGAAGGCTGGGCAGGAGTACCGGGCTGACCCGGTGCTACTGGATTGGCATTATCGCTTGGCTGGGCGGGGGTAGGAGTCACTGGCTTGTCGCCGTCACTGGGCTGCGAGGGCTTGTCGGGCGTGGCGGGTGAGCTAGGCTCATTGGGCTTGGTGCCATTATCGTCCGGCTTGCCGGTGTCGCCTGGCTTGTCGCTATTGCCCGGCTTGTCGGTTGACGGCGGTTCAGGCTTATCATCGGAACCGGCAGGGGGCTTCGGATTAGCGCCATCGCCATTATCCCCGGGAGTGGGGGTCGTCGGATTGTCATTGCCTCCAGGAGTAGGCTTTGACGGAGTAGCGGGGTTGTCGGGAGTAGGCTGAGCTGGCGTGCCGGTACCGTCGTCTCCCGGTGTAGGCTCTGCCGGGTTTTCAGGCGTGGGCTGGCTCGGATTGTCTGTGCCCGGGTTTTCGGGCGTCCCAGGGGTGACGGGGTTATTCGAGTTGCCAGGCTCATCAGCGCCAGGTGTCGCCCCGGGCGTCCCAGGAGTATTGCCGTTGCCGTTGTTCATGGGCGGCTGCTCGGGAGTTTCCGACGAAGGCGTGTACACACGAACGTAATCGACGTACATGGTCGAATTGGCCGGGTCGTCGTAATCGCTCGTGAACTTGGTGGCGTCTACGTATGTCTTGTCCGCTGTGTTGTTCGCGTTCGCGAGATATGTTCCGCCCACCATGTGGTTGAGTCGGATAATGAGGTTGTTGTCCTCATCGAGGAAGGGGTTATCGCCCTTGATGTCGCTCATGTTGACCGTGTGGGTCAGGGTACCATCGAAGTAGAACTCGATCTTGTCCTTGGTCTTGAGAACACCGTAGGTGTGAAAGTCATCCTGAGAGGATGCAGTGTCCCCTGTCATGAGCTTCTGATGCTGCTCCGACACACTGGGCTTACCAATGCGCGGGGTATGAGTATTGCTCATGAGGTAGTTGGGATCGTAGCCCTTAGATTCAAAGACGTCAATTTCTCCATTGGCAGGCCAGTACCCCTTCACACCAGTCATCCAGAGGGAAGACCAAGAGGCCCGTGACTTCGGGAGCTTGATGCGGGACTCCATGTAGAAGCCACTGGAAGGTGCAGCGTAGAGAATGTTGCCGTTAGACGACTTGGTCTGAATCATGCCAGACGTAAATGGAGCGTCATACGTCTCGTCACCGTTTTTGCACGTGCGGGGAGTACCGTTCGGCTTGGTGGGACTGTTGCGTGCAGTGAGGCTGAGGTACCCGTTAGCCACTGACACGTTTTCGTCAGAATCCGTGTACTGGGCCTGGGTGTGCTTGTTCGTGTCAAAGCAACTGTACTGATACCCCCATTTAGAGGTGTCCAGCGCAGAACCGTTGAACTCGTCGCTGAATGCGAGGCTGTACCCGGCGGGCGCTCCCGACTGGGTCGTTCCTGACTGGGGTTCCGCGAATGCATTTGGCGCGGCAATAGCGGATGCCGTCATAGCCATAGTCGCGGCCAGTAGGGACGTTCTTGCAATACGTCGCATGTAGGAAGCTTCCTCTCGGTTGGTAGAATTGCTCTTGTGAGCCTATCTATCGTAACCGTACGGAAGTGTCCTCTCTATGTCACACCTGGCTTCCTGTGTCGTCGCGAGAGAAACGAATCCGCCCCTAGCGCGAAGATCAGGTAATCTTCATGCCAGGGGCGGACAGGTGTTCTCGGCACCTACCTAGTGCTAGAACTCGATGTCGTGGGGGCTGTAGTCCTCCTCGACGAGGTGGGCGAGCGCCTGCGCCGGAGAGATGCTGTTGAAGTAGTCACTGTGCTGGTAGTTGGTGACCATGTTCAGCATCTTTCGCATTGAGGCCGTTAGCTCGAACGAGCACATGATCGACGGGTAGATCGCATCATCGCTCCAGTCATCCTCGATGAGGTCGCCGTCAATATTCTCGTCCTGGTAGGCGGCAACGACGCGGTTGATGGCGAGCTTCCGATCATCGTCATTCCCAATTTGCAGGTAAGGCAGGTCTTCCGGTTCAATATCGGAGATGTCGCGCACCGCGTTAACCAGGTCTCGCATGATGAGGCCGCTCCCCATGTTGGCGAACTTGCAGTAGCTTCCGGAGAGATTCTGGACCTCCAGCTCCCACTGCTTCATATCGTCAATGAGCATAAGCTCCCAGTCCGAGAATGGCTTTTCAATAACCGAGTAGGGAGACGGTAGCCGACGCTTGATCGCCGTCTTCTCCTGGTAGAGCTTGCGAGCGAACACATCCCGCACATCATCCGACACAACCGGAATCTCACGAATATTTCCGGTCTCGTCGAGGGAGGTAAGAGTCAGTCCGATCTCGGTGCTCGGGACCTTAATCAGTGTTCGGAGCATCCCGTTATCCTCGCCGGGATTCTTAACGAGAACCTCACGCCAAACCGGGCGGCTCTCGTCAGCGGGCCGCTCTGCCCAGTCAGAACGGTGAATAACAAGCTCGGTGGCCCAGTGGGCCAGCTCCAGCGGAATGAGTACGGGAGGGTTGGCCGTACTCATAATCTTGCTGATGACACTGGGCTCGATGTACGAAGTGTTCTTGGTGTCGTCTCGGTTGTCGATGACCTCCCAGACATCTTCCATGTCCTTCGGGAAGGACCAGAACACCGCTGCATCGGTTACGTCGTGCGGCCAGCAGGCCTTATTGACGAAGAGGCTTTCGTGCCCCTTCTTGCCGTTCTTGACGCCCGGAATGTAGACTGCACCGACGATCTTGTTGTCGTCGTAGCTGGGACTCTCGTTGTACGAGATGACGAGGCGGGCACCATTGCCCAAGTAGAACGACTCACCATCCCGGTGGTAGTACCGCATCTCTTCGAGGTGCTCAACGATGTCACGACCCTCGTCGGTGAACGAGAGACCGGAGATGATGTTGTGTGCGACTTCATGGTTGACGGCCATGATAAACCTTTCTGCTACGAGGAACGCCCTCTTGATTAGGTACCTAAAGTATATCACACAATGAGTAGGCCGTCTAGCGATAATCGCTATTGCACGATCAACTCCTCAGTCGTAGTTCAGCCCGTACAGGTCAATAGCGCTGCCAATGTACCAATCAAGTACCTCGTAGTCAGGCAACTTGAACGGGGCACACTCGGTACGAATGTCCTCATCCCTGACGCTGACGATAACCTCAGCCTTAAATGCAATGATCGCCGCTTCGTCCAGTCGGATGGTCCGGGTTTCTACCTGCTTCTCAATCTTCATGGCATCATCAAAGGAGATGAAGATCGGCATGTTGGAGACTGGCTGCCGAGAGTAGAACTCCTGGTCATCCTTGTCAGCGAACTCCCGGCCACGCTTATTGGCGGCATCTTCGTTGTCTGGGAAAGGCCACAGAATTGCCTCTTCTGCAAGCACGTTAGGCGAATACTCGTCAAGATCACTCTCAGAGTATTCGGAGATGTAGAGCACGCCAATGGGCAGGCCGTTGTCATCGGCGACAGCAACAACCTTCTCTTTCCCGTCATCACTGACCTGGAAAACATACCCGGAGGATGCACGCTTTTGCATCTTGCGGAGTGTCTGACGAGCACGTTCATTTGTGGTGTCTATGGTTTTCATTGACCTGGCCTTCCCCGTATAATGCCGATACCTAAAGTATATCGCACAATGAGTAAACCGTCTAGCGGAAAGCCTCTGCCCTTTAATATCCCCAACGGTCTATTTGAGGCTCCAGGACGGCCCATAGGCGGCTTTTGAGCCGATAAGCGAACCCGCGCCTAGGGTCCGGGAAATGGATGGCTCCTAGGCGCGGGAACTGGCATGGGGGCTGGAGTACTCCCAGCTCAGATCGTTAAGACCCCGGCCACGCTGACTGCGACCAGGCTGAGATCATCCTCGCCGTAGGTATTCGAAGCCATCTCATCTTCCGACAGAACCGTTCCGTCATCCAGCACCCAGCCGTCAGAAGTACGCATACAGGACCACTGTCCAGAGCGAATAACGGTGCCGTTCTCTACCTCTGCTAGGTTGACGCTGGCCTGGCGACCGGTAACGGTGTCGGTGGCTTGGATAATGAATGCTCCTCGTGCGTACATATCTCGAATGAAGTTCATCTCCTCAAAGGCCTTATCTGCCTCTCCGAGCAGCTTGTCTCCGTCAGCAAGGAGGTCAGTGATCTCATGCTCAAGGTCCATGACGTCACCCCAGACCTTCCAGGGGGAAAGAGATGCGACGCGCCTGAATGGTGAAGTTGTTGCTCCCCACAGGTCCAAGTACGAGTCAGCCATATTGACGATGCGGTTACGGCTGATGCTGGCCACTACTTCGCTGATGCGCTTCGTTGCTTCTGTGAAGGGGCCGTAGCTAGTGGGCGAAGTGAGACTGAGAACAGCGGAAACCGGGCCATCCCCAGCGAGAGTGAAGCCCAAGAACAGGAAGCCGTCTTTCGAGTACCGGCCACGAAGCTCGTCCTTGTTCTCGCCCGAGTACAAGACTTCGTTGAGCGCGGCAGAGACGACCAGGGCAGCCCCGGCCCCGTCCATCTTGTCGATGAGCCGGTCTGCCTGGTCCCGCCATCCCTTCAGCTGGTTCTCAATCCTCCCCGCAGAGTCCTTGAGCTCAGCAACCCTACGGTTGGCTTCCGGAAGATTGAATGACTGGGACGCGGCGAGTGCAGAACTAATGCATCCGCGTAGGTATGACGCTTCGCGGCGGAATTCGGTGGCCTTCTGTGATGTCTCATGGCCGATGAAGATGAATTCGCCAGTACGCGATAGTGCGGCTTTGTTGAGTTCGTTCATAACGGCATCTGAGAGAGTAGTGGTCATGCCCTTCGTCCTTTTCTTGTATGGTCGCTGTTTATCGAGTTGCTTCTGGCCCGTTGTGCCAGTATGACGAGACAGTGTCGGAAACGATGTCGTCGATGGCCTGTTCCCGGTAGTACTGGTCCATGACGGACTGAGGGATACGGACGCTCTTAAAGTGTTCATTGAGCGGGGTGATCCATCCGCTCATGTCTTCCGGGAGCCAGTCCGAATGGGCGTCCTTCGGGGCCAGTGGTTTTCTGACTGTAACACTGCCGTTGATAATGTTACCGTTGTCATCGGTCACTGAGTAGACGACGTGGGGCGTAAGCCACCACTCATCCTGCGCTCGGCGGTACAGGGTGATAATCTTTTCCACTGCGATTGTGGACATGCTCAGATCCATCCCATCTGGTAGGCGACGTAGTCAACTTCACGGCTAATGAGCTGTCGGACGCGATTGCGCTCACTACGCTTGTTGTGACGCTTGTCCAGCTTCCTCGGCTTACCCGGTTCCACGTTGCAGCACGGGCAATCTCGGCCACCGGGTCCCAGGTGAGACCGGGAGCCAATCAGTGGGAGCTGGGTCGCCAGGTCGTTATTGATGGACCACTTGGGTAGCTTAGCCATTTCGACTGATCGCCTTCCTTGAAACGATTTCCTCTCGATACCTAAAGTATATCGCATAGGAGGGGTTACGTCTAGCGGACGCCGGTAGGCCCGGCAGGGCATAGAAAATCCCCCAGCGTAGAAATCACACAAATACGCTGGGGGATTTTCCCCATCTACGAAAGAGCAGTGGCTTCTCACTGCTATAGGTCGTTAGCGACCTACGAGAAGAAGTGTATCAGTTCTCGTTGAACACATAGACGACGCGGTACTTCACGCCGTATGCCTCTTCCTCCCCCTCGGCAACGAGGTAGTTGAGTTCCAGCTCTTCTACCCATTTCTTCTTGTCGAAGTAGGTGATGGCGTCCTGCGGCCAACCGTCCGTCATGGACTCCATGAGAAAGTTCTCATCAACGTACTCCTCGAAAGACGAGTACACGCCCAGGTAGGCGTCGTCAAAGTCCTTCTGGCTGGGTGGCTCAGTAGTGCCGAGCGCGTCCCAGTAGGCTCGGAAAGCGTTCTTGCGCTCGGTCGCTTCGTCCATGACGTTTCTCCTTGTCCGTATATAAGGGGTTTCTCCCCCGTCTCCCTAAAGTATACCACATAAGGGGGTAGGCGCGCGAGAGAAAGGAAACATAGAGCATGCGCTCCTCGGCTTCCGTTATCGAAGCGTCCGTGATATACTATAGGTATCGCTCGGGAAAAGAGAGAAAGAGACCAACCCATGATCGACCTCAAGCAACTAGCAGTACACGACCGAGATATCGAAGTTGTCGATATCGCAGAGCGGAAGAGTTCACCCGACGGGCGATGCAGCGCGTTGGTCATCAACCTCCGCAAGCCCATCCCCATTGATAGGGTCACCATCATCCGGGAGACGTACTCGAAAATGACGGTTGTAGCGAGCACCATCGTCCTCTCGATCAACCAGGTCTACCAGGCACATCATCTAGGCCCCAGACTCAGGAAGGCTATCTACAAGTACCTAGAGAAGCATTCGAGTATTGCTGTCACTCAGCGGTGGCTGTCGTCTCGGACTCGGTACATAGACATCATGTCAACGTACTTCCATTCTAGCTCAGACAAGCTCCTCGTTAGCCAGCTCAACCTGAGTCGCAGGGCATACATGCCACAGGGGGATATCTCACGCAAGCATTTCCATCCTGACGTCAGGGTCTCCGTTCACGGAACCTCCATCGAGGTCGAAACCTTTAATGGGCCTGCGATGATCTCCGATGAAGAGATTATGAGCATCGTCTCGTACATGACTCTCTTTGCCCCGCCGCCGTTGGAAATGAGGGGAGCGACCATCAGGGCATAAAGAAAGCGCCGGTTCCGTAATGGTTCCGGTGCTTTCTTTATGCAGTCGTCAGCTTACGATCAGATTCAGTCGGTCTCGTACATGATATCGACGCCGAAAGCAACCGCCGCCTGGTGTTCCATGCGGCACCCACGAGCACCGCCCCATCCGTCGCACATGTAGATCATGTGCGCATTCGAGAGGCGAGCGAGAGCCAGACCCATATGCCACAGGGGCGGGTTAATGACATCGTCGCTGTTGACTTCGTATGCGAAATCCTCCTCGTAGATGGTGTCAATCGGTTCATAGCCAGCCGCCCTAACAGCGGCTTCCGCCTTCGCTCGCTGCAACTTGACCTTGCTGGGATCGATGCCCTTCATGGGCTGCGAAATGACCGCGAACTTGGTCGTCATGGTTACCTCCGATGTAGCTTGTGTTGTTCTTTAAGTATACCAACACGTAGGGGCTAATCGGTAGGTTGTCCGATGCTATTATCAGAAACGAGAGGTGACCCCTATAGAGGAGAAAAACGTGAATGAGGAGAAGCTGCACGTTGGCTATGTCTACCAGAGGCAGGATGGCTCGCGGTTCATAGCTATTGGGCTGGTCCCTGGGTATGACCATATTGGATATGTCCAGGATATCTCTGGCATACATCGGGGTATGGTGTCAACAGAAGACTCGCATACGTTCAGTGACAGGGGGATTGTCTTCAACGCATCACAGGGCATCAGCTAAGTCAGCGGCCACCTTGTTGGAGGAGCTGGGGGTGTTGTTCGTATGAACCTCAACTCGCTAGAGCACGAACCGGTCGTGCGGGCCAGTAGGCCATCATCTCTCGCCTCAGTTAGACAACTCCCTCTCTTATGTGCTATACTTTAGCTATATCCGCCGAGAGGAAAGAGCAAGCATGAACATCTTCGGGATCAGGGACGAAATCATTGGAGATATCCTTGGAGAGGTTGGTCAGGATGCGTGATAACTCGTCTGAGGGGCGTGGCATCGTCCTCACCCTGGCGATTGCCAGTCTTATCACTGGCTCGTTCTGGGGAGTAATCGCGTACTTGATGTCCCGGTCTTCCGCAGTGGTTATCTCAGTCGCCACTGGGTCGGCATTGATCACTTTCGCCATCCTGGCCCTTTTCGCATCTGCCACTAAGGAGTAACCACCCCATGACATCTAACATTGACAGTAACACATTCCACGGTCCTACCGCAGATATCCTACCTGGCTCTATCGCTGAGGGCAAGCATTCCAAGGTCCGTCTTTCGCACCCAGCAGGACTCGCACGCCGTAACCGAGTACGTACTGACGTTGAGACGCTGGCCGTAGATGTTGAGCTTGATCTCAGTTCTGCCTACGATGCAGACGGTCCTGGTGGGGCCAGGAAGGTACTTGAGCAGTACATCGCCGATGTTTTCGGAAAGAGTGGATGGTCTCTACTGGACTACTCTCCGATCATGGACCGGAACGATGGCCGCGATATCTTCGGCGTCAAGGTTAACGTCGTTGAGGCTGATGGTCTTACCCCGGAGGAGTGCGACCCCGTGTACTTGGTCGTGAGGGCTGATGTGGAGGGTAACCGCGTGCCCGTCTCAGGACAGTTTAAGAGGGAGCAGCTAGCGGCGGAGTTCGCCAAGAACTACATCGACGGGCATCCCTACACAACCGTCTCCGTCGTGAAGTTCGCGCCCACCTCTACGGTGGCGTCTTTCGGAGTGGATGAGAAAGCACCGGCTACTCTCTTCGCCCGCTGTATTTTGTCGCGGGATAAATAGTGAGGAGTGGCAGATGATAGCGTTCATATCTATCTGCGTTATCGTCGTTTTCTCGGTCGCCTGTGCGGCGGCGTGCTCTCTCGTCAATTATTACAATGCGCCGCAGCGCCAGAAATCCGCAAAGGCAGTCGCTATACCGATGGCCGTCCTTACGGTCGTATATGTCTTGGCAATCGCCGTTGTTGTTTACCTGGTATGGTTTGCAACTGCCGAGACGCTTCCGATTGCCCTGTTTCTCGCCTTTTCCAGTATCGGCATATTGAGCGCCGTGTGTCGCATACTATACAGCGGCACCTCGGGTGCGTACTACTCCATTAACCAACATCACGACTAGTTGCAGCATTATCCAGCAAGTAATAGGAAGGAAAAGAAATGAGCTTCGCGCATGTTGCGTCTCTTGCCTTTTTGATCGTTGGTATGTTCACATGCTCTTCCACTGTAGATCGCTGTGCACGTTTTCGTGAGATAGGCGGCGTCCACCTTGTCTCGCCGATAGTCGTTGTGACACTGAACATTCTCGTCTCTGTGGTCGTCGCGTTCTTCTATATAGGCTGGATGCCGTCGTCCCAGCTGTCTTCGATTGTTATTTATGTCGCCGTGGCCAATTTCATCATCTCGATTCTCTCACTCGGGACGCTGCCCCCGGGAACTCCCCGGGAAGATCAGAAATACTTTGTTAAGAAAATCAACGGAGCTGAGTTTGGATCTGTTATCGTCAGTGAGCAAGACTTTCAAGACATCGCAATCTATAATGCATACGAACTTGCCAAGAGAAACGCCGATGAAGTTTTTGTAGTGGTTGACACTCACGGGAATCGAATTGCTACTGTCAACAACTCTGACGTGTCCATTCAAATACACAACAACAAGTCTAGGCTTTAGAGCATCCCGTACCACAGAGGGAAACATACACCCTTTCCTGTTCATCAGCTAACATCACCAAATAAAGCCACCTACAATATCGACCAAGGAGTCACTCATGTCCATTCACATCACCTTCACGATTGCTACCCTCTTCGGAGGCTTGCTCGCTCTCTACTTCGCATCTGCCCGTGGGGTGGCCCAGGTCCGACATGGGTGTCATCCGTCAGCTCTCTACCGAAACATCATCCCCGGAGCGAACATCATTCTCGCCTGCATGGTCTTTATGACCTACCTAGAGTGGATGCCTGCTTCGGAGCATAACGCCTCTGTTTTCTTCTTGTCGATCCTCTCGTTCTGTATGTCTGTCGTGGTACGCATGTACTTCATCGCAGAAGGTAATTCTTTTCGCGGTAAGTTTTTCGTCAATGGCCTTGACGGACTCTCTACTTCTGTCATGTGTGAGCGGGAGACGATGAACCAGGCGCTCTGGGATGCGTACCAGCTTGCTAAGGGGCATACCAATATGGTTTTCACCGTCACTAATACGCGCGGTAATCAGCTTGCGTTCGTCAACCATTCTGACGTGTCGGTTCAGATGCTCAAGTCCAAGTTCGGATTCTAGGCCGACAGGCCATCGCGGTATCTAGAAATCTCTGGGGAGGAACCGAGATGCCCTCGCCCGCCTGACGCCAGCCATTCGAGCGTCAGGCGGGCACTACTATAACGATGTGTTTCCAGTAACTATTTTCGGGTAGACGTACCCCTCTTTTGTGCTATACTTTATACGTCCCCGAGAGAGGAACGGAGAAAGAGAAAACATGCCTCGTACACCCATTATCACCAAGGACCTCGTTGAAAAAGCGATCAACAGAGAGGGCCTCAGGATTTACGTCGGGAACGCCAAGCTGTCCCTCCAGTACGTTGGACTAGGGATTCTCATGGTCCGATCATACGAGGCTGTCATCGGGGTTCTGCATATTAAGCACGCCTCAATCATCGAGAAAGCTACCATCTGTGAAGGATGGAACGGTTTTTCATCGACAACCAGCCGCCACCTTCGCGCGCTTTACGACTTTGTCAAGCACGAAGACATCCCCGCCAATGTCACAGAGTCTCGGTCTTGGCGTTGACGGATACTATTTATTACCTCATCCTGGAAGACGGTGGCCGCACCGAGATGCACATCATCGACCAGGATAGCATCGGGGAAGAGGTCAGGGAGGAGTTACTGGCACAGTTGGTCACCCCTGATCAGTGGCTACAGATGTGGCCGTACAAACGAGAGCCAGATGATAGCTTCGTCGAAATGGGCCACCGTCTCTACAATCAAGCTGTCGAAAAGTCAAAGGCGGTGTCACTTCAAGCGTCCAACGCGATCAAATCCGGCTACGGCGGATATCTGGCTGCCGTTCCGGTCCACGAATGGGGCGTGACAGCCAGTGTCGCCGTCGAGTCCACTATGGATGTTTTCGGCGGCCAAGATGACCTAGGCATTGCCAAATGCATCGACTCCCAGATCAGCAACATTATCTTTGGAGGAACGCCACGTCAGCGAACATCGGTTTTCGCAGACGTCCGCCCGGAGGCGTTTTCTCGTCTCGTCAAGGGCATCACAAGGTTCCTCTAAACTCAACCTAGGCGGGTTTCCGCCATACATCCCTATTGCCGCTTCACACAGCGGCACCCGAACAAGAGGAGAAGGATGATTCCAGTTTCCATTAACACGAGTCGTGGTCGTAAGGCCCTGACCATGCTGGCGGCGTTTACCATCACCGCTACGTATGCAGCAGCCGCCGTGGCCGCGCCGCAGAACGCGGATGCAGCCGACACCGCGTCCGGAACTAACGCCACGCAGTCGGCTAATGCGGCCCAGTCGGCTAACACTGTCACCTCTGCGGGTAACTCCAACGAGATCGCCGAGACCAATAAGGCTGAGTCGGGTAACACGGTCACCGGCACCAACACCGTCGCAGCCCCTACCGCCACCGATAACTCGGCTGCCTCCGACGCCGCTACGGCCCCCGATTCCACTACAGCTCCGGCTGCCTCCGACAACTCCAATGCAGCTGCCGCAACCAACACCGACACTGACACGGAGACCGACCGTGCTGCTTCCGGTGGTGGAATCAACATTACCAACGTCGAAACGTCCGGAAATTTCGGCGACAAGTTCTCCGTGAATAGTCCCGTCAACATTAAGATTTCCTACGAAGGGAAGGCTGTCCAGAAGGGTGCCGAGTTCGGCATTCAGCTCGGCGACGGCCTCGTTCTTCCGCCCGGCTTCACTGGCGTGCCGCTTAAGGCTACGTCCCTAAGCGGCGAGGAGAAGACCATCGGTCAGTGCACCGCCTCTGGAGGCAATTTCAAGTGCACGGTTACTGAAGACACCAAGGCGGCCCTCGGAGGTAATGGGGACCTCCGAAACGGCTTTGTGAAGCTGGAGGCGGTCCTTGATAAGACCTCCACTGGAAAGACGGAGACCGACATCGTCGTTGACGGTGTCACCCACAAGGTCGAGCTAGGCAAGGGGGTCATCGGTGAACCCGTGACCCTGGACAACGGTAAGTTCTGTTCATCCTCCGGGATGGACGGCGACCTCTACGCCTACTGGTGTTGGATTCAGTCCAAGATCTCTGGAGGGAGCGAAGTCGTGATTACCGAGAATCGCGCTGACGCCTCCTGGCAGACGGGAGTTAGCTGTGTCGAGGCTAACGACACTGCCGACTGGACTAAGGTGCCCGATAATGGAAAGCCTAAGGGCAAGAGGGACGGGCAGACTCTTACGTACACCGCTCCTGCGGGTGGCGAGTGGGTCTGCCGCACTGGCGTCTCGGTGAAAACCACCGAGAAGGTCATGACCAATGAGGCGTCCGTCAACGGCACGCTTGTGTCATCCACGACTAAGTGGCGCGCTCGCGGCAGCTCCGGTGCGGATACGGATGAGGACGTGACGCCGCCCCCGGCTCCGACCCCGGAACCCACCCCGGACCAGCCCAAGCCGCCTGCTCCTAACACGGAGAAGCCTCCGGCTCCCGTGCCCTCTGAGCCGCCTGCTCCGGAACCCACACCTGAGCCGAGCACGCCCCCTGCACCGGAGCAGCCTAAGCCTCCGGCACCCACGCCTACTCCGGAACCCAGTACTCCCCCGGCCCCCGACACGGAAAAGCCGCCCGCACCGGTTCCGACCCCGACCCCGGAACCCACACCGGATCAGCCCAAGCCGCCTGCTCCTAACACGGAGAAGCCCCCGGCCCCGGCTCCTACTCCGGACCAGCCCGAGCCTCCGGCACCCGAGCAGCCTAAGCCTCCGGCACCCACTCCCAATACTCCTCCGGCCCCGGAAAAGCCCAAGCCTACTCCGGAGCCTTCCACCCCGCCCGCACCGGAGCAGCCTAAGCCTCCGGTTTCAGTGACGCCCACGCCCGGGAAGCCGAACACCCCGAGCAAGCCTTCATACGATTCTCCTAGGCTCCTCGCCCACACGGGTACGAGCGCGGATATCGTCGTTGGCGCGTCTACCGCTCTTGCGGTCGCCGGTGGCGCTCTCCTGGTTGCGCGTAAGCGTCGTCAGGACTAGTCAGGGGTAACCAACCCTTCCTCCCATAGGGCGCTGAGTCTCGTCGAAAAGGCAGGCTCAGCGCCCTATCGTATACCTCGAAACAGTGCACGGGCGTTCGGGTACTCATTGACAACTGCTCCTCTCATGCGGTATTATTGAGTCAAGTAATAGAGAGGAGGCATCATGATTTCTCGTATCCCCATCTTCCCGGGTGACACGGTTAAGCTGATGTCCCGGCCTATGTCCGGACGCCACTCTGACGAGTGCGTTCTCGTGAAGTCCGTGCGAAGGGTCGGTGACATCTTCAACGACACTGGAACGTTCGTCGTCACTGGCATGTGCGAGCACGGACTAGATATGGATTTCTCTGTTTCTGCTGATATGCGTACTGTCGGTATGCCTTGTGGTTTCGGGTACTCCAGTATTCCTGGCATGTCGGTTGAACTTGTCCCTGCAACTATCCTGTAAGTTTCCTCAGCTACCCCGGTCCTATCTCCTCGGTAGGTCCGGGTTTCGTTTACCACAAAGCAAGGGGAGGGAGCGATCTTACCCCTCGTCTTGTGGTATACTTTAAGGGAAGAAACGGGCCATGACGGCCAAGAGACTACACAAGGAGAAATGCTGTGATTAACGAAAAGGATGTGCGCCGCGTCTGGAATGCGAGCCTGTCGTCTACTGGTTTTCGATCAATGATCGACGACTCAGTGTACAACAACGCCCCTCGTATCGCCGAGATGGTCAACAACGAGCTTCAGGCCACGGGACGCATCGACATCGAGAACGTCATTACAGAGGTCATCAGCAAGGCTCTTAACAAGGGCCTCGCCTGATAGGAGGAATGCATATGGTCGCCATCTCTACAGCAGTTCCCTACAAGGGGCAGCGCCCCGTCCGGGCCTACGATGAGCCTGCTGGCTCTGACATTCGTCTTGCTAAGGACATCACCATTGAACCGGGTCAGACGGTCCTGGCTCCTACCGGAACTGCACTGAGTGCCCCTAGTGGGACGTTTGCGATGCTTGCGCTGCGTTCCTCCATGCCCAGGCGCGGTATCTCTATCCCTAATGGGATTGGGGTCATTGACCCTGACTATACGGGGACCATCTTCGTCTGGCTGCATAACTTCACCAATGAGCCAGTTATCCTCAATGAGGGCGAACGAATCGCCCAGGTTATCTTCGTGCCATATATCGTCCCGAACTTTTATGAGGTTGAGGACCTCAAGGAAACGAAGCGTGGGAACGGTGGATTTGGCTCTAGTGGGACTGGTGAGTGACAATGGCGGAAATGGCCGTTAGTAACGATGGACTCCGAGTTGTCGTTGAGTCTATCCCCGGTTCTGCTGTTACCTCCACTGGAGTCTGGTTCAGTGTCGGGTCAAGGCACGAGAGCAATTCACGAGATACATCCTCTCGCGGCATCGCGCACCTCACGGAGCACATGATCCTCAGGGGCAGCTCCTCTCTCACGTCAGAGAAGATGTCTCGTCAGATTGGTATGATGGGTGGAGACTTCAACGCAGAGACAGAGCGGGATTTCACCGCCTACTGGGGACGCACGCCGTCGCAGTATTCGGAGGCGGCCCTTAACCTGCTGCTTGATTCTGTTATGGACCCCAGTATGAACGAGGATGAGTTCCCAGCAGAGATCAGCGCCGTCCTCGATGAGATCAATGCATATAAGCATTCCCCAGAGGAACGGGCGATGAATATGCTCTTCGAGCGTGTCCTGTGGGATTCTCCGCTGGCGATGAGCGTTGGCGGTTCTCGCGAAGAGTTCCAAGAATCAGCTAGTCGGGGCGCGGTCCTAAAGTTCTGGCGTGAGCAGTATTCTCCGGAGCGGGCCACGGTGGTCGTGGTTGGAGACGTGAATCTGCAAGACGTCATGAACATCGTCAACTCTAAGACCGCTGAGCATGGAGGCTGGCTCCAGCACACCAACAGCCAGGGTTCTTCCTACATCCCCAGGAAGCGGTTCAGTTTCACCAACGTGAGTAGTGGGGGTAGCCGAACGTACTCTTACCATGGTGTTCGCGGGGTTTCGTTCTCAGATCCTCTCTACTACCCAGTGCTAGTGCTGAACTCAGTGCTCGGTGATGGGGCTAACTCTCGCGGCAACCGCATCATTCGACAGAAGCACGGGCTTGCCTATTCAGCAACTAGCTCGCACCAGGCTTTCTCTGACGACGGCATGTTCATCCTGGAGGCATCGTCAGATAAGTTCTACAACGCGCTAATGTCTACGGAAATCCTGCGTGACGAACTCACCAAGATCGCCATTCACAGTATTAGCCAGGATGAACTAGAGGCAGCCCAGAATTCACTGGCCAACGAAATCCTGATGGGAGACGATGGTACTTTCCCGATCATGTACCGACTGGGGTACGGGATGGCCGCTGCGGGCTGGGAAGCTCCCGTGAGTGCTGCTGCTATTGCCTCTCGGGTCATGTCCGTTACCGCGAGCCAGGTCCAGGAGGCCGCGAAGCTCCTCGATAATGGCCTGTGGTATTCGGTGAAGTTCACGGAAGGGGAGAACTAACCCATGTCGATCTTGAAGCGTTTTGCGGCTATCGCCTCTATTGGCCTGCTATCTCTTGGCCTCGTCGCCTGTTCCTCTTCTAGTGACGCCGGTTATAAGAGGATGTATGATCCGGCAAGCCAGCCCCAGTCTAGCCAGGGCGACAATCTGGCTCAGTCCGGAAGTGGGAGTATTCCTGGCTACCCCGATGTCCTGTCTGGTGACCTGGAAGCAGTGGACAATGAGGACGGCACGACCACGTACATGTACATGTCAGCCATCATCACGGTCCCGTCTACGGGTAATACGCCTGATGAGAGCCGAAACGACGTGTCGTGGGGTATGACTGTCGATGTTCCTAATGTTATGACTGTCTCCATGTCCCTCGTGAACCCGACTGACGGCCTGTCGGTTGATAGCTACACACAGCGTATCGTGGATACGGTCGATGGCTCGCAGGCCACTACCGTCAAGGTCAAGGGGGCGACGTACGCCAACAAGGTTTTACTGGGGAACGGGAAGGCTGTTGCTGTCGTGGCTACTAATGGCAGTGAAATCCTCATTGGCTCTGTGTCCTCTTCCTGGAGGGATGTTTACTCTGCGGATGAGATTGTTAGTACGATGCGCTTTGGTGAGTGAATCTTTCATCTCCCAGGGTAGGTGAAACGCGGCGGTAGGTTCTTTCGTGATCTGCCGTCGCGTTTCTCGTACCCCTCTCCTCTGTTGTGGTATACTATAGGTATCGAACGAGCAATGGCATAGGAGGCCATCATGAGCGGAATGAAGCATCGAATCTCGCGAAAGGAGATTGACGAGGCGTTGGCATATGCAGGGCATCCCTCTCAATCTCTAGATAAGGTAGCAATCTGCCTTGCCCGGGCGCTCAGTGAAATTATCCCTGAGTTTAATAATGCGGTCTATGAGCTGCGTAGGGGCGTCTGCCGCGATGGGGTGAATGTCATCTACGTCAAGGAGGATATTCGAGCAGCACGGAATTTGGTCCGGAGGTCCGGCTTCGAGTACATGGTGCTTGATATCGTCCGCTCGGTGATGGTCGATAGTGACCGCGAGATGCTGGATAACGCACTCCTCGCTAGCAAGAATTAACCGGAGGTAGATAAATGAGTCTTCTACTCCCGAAGACGGTCGTCTGGTACTGCAAGTCCTATACACGACGTTTTGGCGTGCAGTCCGAGGATAGGTGGACCCTGCGTACAGACCTGCGCCGAATGTCAGACGACATGATAAAAACAACAGCACTCTCACCTACGAGCAGGCGCTAGATATTGCCGTTCGCGTATGGTCGTTCGCGAAATCGGTCGCCGCTAAGCACGATGGGATTGATGACGCGCGACTGGAACAGATGTGCATCCCTGTCCCACTCTCCCCTGATGGTAGAGAATGGGCGCGTGTCCGTGACATGGGGGATCTGGTTTCTTACCTTGATGGTGAGGGTTCCGTACAGCCGAGTTACCTGAGCCGACTCCTATCGCTCATGACGCACACCGTCGCAGACGCTATCAACGCAGAAGCCCCTGGTTTCTTCCATCCGGAGAAGGTGCTCGCTCGATACTGCAAGTCTCACCTGGACTTCCACGACGATAAGATACGCGCCAAGATGGGGTGGAGCGAGCTAGATGCTATCCTCCTCAATAACAGCTGGCTCACTAAGGAGCAGGCCATCGGCTTTGCCGTCGAATCCTGGCGTACGTCACAGACCATCCTACGAGCCAACGTAGATGAACTGGTAGACATCGCCACTAGGCCCACACTCATCACAGACTACTATCTCTCCCAGAACGACGTGCAGCGACTCATGGAGCCAGTTCATAGCCTCCTGTATAACGTCCGTTTTGGCGTGAGTAAGGAGCTGGACATGGACTTCCTGGCGCGCTCCATGAAGGTATGTGCCGATTCACTACTCCTGACCTGTCCCGAAATGTTCAACAACGAAAAGGTGGATATCTAATGTTGTTTGAAGCCACTGACCCTCGAAGGGTGGTTGTTAGTCGCTGCCGCAAGCGGTACAAGAGAGCGAAGAGCAAGAGGACCCCGAAGAGGTTCTGGAATGACTTGATGCATATCTACCAGGACATAACAGAGAGCGCCAGCATCGACTCGTCAGAGCAGGCATGGTTCAACGTCCCCACTCTATCTTCAGAGCAGGCGTGGTCTATCGCCGAGGGAACGTGGTCTCTTTCCATTAGGCTCATGAGTCCGAACATGGCTACTGTTTTTTCGCACCTGCCTGTAACGTATCCTGAGAACTTCGAGAATATGTCTGACGATGACCGAGTGCTAAACCTTGCTGCTCTCGTGTTCTGGACGACTCAGCTTGAGCTCGATGCTATGCCCCTGGAAATATGCGCTCGAATCCCCGGCATGGGTATTCGTATCGCCACTGACGCCCTCCTTGCCTCGTCTCCGGAATTGTTCTATAAGGAGGTTGAACAGTGAATAGTGCAACCGTTCCCCGAAAGACAGTCATCGACTACTGTCGCAAAACATACAAGGAGTCGCCCATCAAGGTAGCTCCTGCCCAGTTCGGGGTGACTCTCGCGTCCATCTACACTGACCTCCATTCCGGAGTTGGCATCATTTCATCGAGCCAGGCCAGGAGGATTGCCGACGAGGCATGGGCGCTCATTACCCCGATTGTTGGCGATGATATGGCCCCTGTCTACTCGTGCCTAAAGCCCTCTGACGCCTTTGAGCAGATGCTAGATGAGGATAGGGTTGATAGCCTGGCTCTTCTAGTGGCCAGTTTCGATGCCGATGACACCACTGCACTACAGTGTGCGCAGATTCTTAGCCTGGCCATCAGAACCGCCACTGACGCTCTCTTGGCAGCATCCCCGGAGATGTTCCAGGAGGGGTGAGAGGGAGAGTAGTGGCTACCGCATATCGCAGTCATAGCACCAGTAGCCGATCCACGTCCATTGTCCGGACCATTATCGCCTGGCTTGCTATTGCTGCGATCATGCTCTCTTCTGGCACGTACGAGAGCCAGGATAGCACGAGCGACGCCGATCCTTCGGTGCAGACCACGTGCTCGTGGTCAAGGAACCAGGAGTGCATTTTCGACGGTACATACGTCATTGACTCATCCGGGTCCCACTACAAGGTGCTTACTACGACGCTGACGAACATCCCGGACGCAGCTATCGCCTGGAACCTCACGAACAGGTCAGGGTTATCCACGTTCGTCAAGAGTAACCCTTGGTACACACCCAGTCCGTACGACATTACCACCTGCAATAAGTCGGGGTGCACCAAGGCCAAGTACGCCACGGGTAAGGATGGCGTCATTTATCTATTGGAATCATCTCCTAGTACTGGAGATGCGCGAGAAGTATGAATGGAGTCAGCATGACTAATCTACGAGCTATCAAGGTCCGTGAACTGGAACCCGGCATGATGCTCTGCCTCAGCAATTTCCGGTACGTCAAGATCGATGACGTCAAGAAGACCGAGGTTGGTAATTCCCTCGTGACTGTTAATGGTGTCATGTGGGATGAGCTGTTTTTTGCGCATGATTCCGTCGTGATCGTTAGCGATGACCCTATTGGCGAGCCTGTTGAGATTGTAACTGCGGATATGCTCATGGACGGATGGTTTGTGTTTGACAACTTCGCCTCTGGCTACACGTCTGGCGATTTCGGAGAAGTGGCTATCCTGAACATTGAGCGCCCCTTGATCGACGGTGATGAGAGCGTGATCATTGTTCAGGTTGGGGGCCACACAATCCGTCGTGTGTCTCCGAAGAAGCACCTCATGGTCCTCAGTCGCTAGCCCACGTGAGATGCGCTGGAACGCCATAAAGGCCATTCAGCGGCTTTTGAGGCTCGGGGTTAGTAACCCGACGAGGAGGGCATGAAAACGCCCCAGAGAGTCTATTGGCGGCTTCCCTGGGGCGTTTCCTCGTCTCTTATCGGGGCTGGACGCCGGTTCGTCGGTACTCCACGTACTCAGCCCAGGCGTCGGCAGCGTTCTCTCGTGCGATCATGTAGAGGCTTTGCGCTTCCTCCTCAGCATCTTCCAGGAGAATATCGGGGTCCAGCTCGGACTGGATGACGTACGTGTCATCCTCACTCTCGAAGTCAAAGAGGGTGTTGGGGGTAGACTCAACATGGAGTCCGTAATCACCCATGATGTCACTGAATGCCTTATTGTTCCGTGGGGGCTTGCTGTCGTGCATGCCAGGAACAGAGCCGACGTCAACGGAGACTGTCATGAAGAGCTGCCCTTCTTCGCTGTAGTGCATCTTCACATCAACCCTTTCCTGTCCCCCTCCACGGAAAGACCATTCGACCTTGCCATCATCAGAGAGCCGGGACCGGTCTCCAAATAGCTCACCTACGGACTGGGGCGCTACGTGGCTTGACGGGATACTGCCCCATTGTGGGCGTGAGACTACTTGATCGTTGGCCATGCTGAGGCATTGCTTATATGCTGCCGAGCCTGTGACGTGCTGGCTCCTTCCACATTTCCCTCCATAGGGGCAGGGGATTAGATCTGCTCGTTGCATCTGGTACCTCTCAAATCTTCCGGTTTTTCCCTATTCTTCCTCTTCCGTAAATGACCATTCGGTAGTATGTGACTAAGTGTGATATACTTGGTACTAGATAGAGATGAGACGTTATGACAGCCTCATCTAGCCACTAGCGGAAGGAAAAGTCTTATGGCTTCGCTGACGTATAAGATGCCGGGGCAGGACATCAGTGAATATAGAGGGCCGCGCGTCGATGTCGTGATCGAGATTGATCATGGGCGTGCTGAACCCGCAGTTCAGGTACTCGCTCCGGGAGAGAATCTGAGGACGGCAGACTTGATGCTGCTTCGACTCGATGATCCTGGTCGTAGTATTGGCTTTGGACTAATGGGTATCAATGGCCTGTACCTGATTGGCGAACGAGTCTTCAATGACAGCGCTTACGAGAGCGTCGAGGTTGTGTGCGCCATTAGGTTTTCCTCAACCATTCGAGCTGATAGCCTCGGTGGCTTCCCGGTGTCGGTGATCAAGAACGCTGATCCTGATAAGCCTACGAGCCAGCTCAATATCCTTGCCGTCGGAAAGATGAGCCAGTGAGCCGTAAGTGTCTCGCTCCCGACTGTAACCGTGAGGTGCGGGAATACGCCTACTGCTGGAAGCACGCGCACTACATGCTTCAGCCGGGGGCGCAGAAAAAGATTGCTCCTCCGGCCACTCTAACGATGGATGGTTTGTTTGGCCGCAGTGCGACGCTGACGCACCCAGACTTTATTGGCTCGGTCACGCGCCCCAGTGAATCGAGCGCAACAGCCGAGCGTCGGGAGGCCCCTGCTGAGACGTGCTCTATTGAAGGGTGCAAGAACAGGGTTAAGCGACTTGGCCTCTGCAACAAGCACTATCAGCAGCACAAGGCCGACGGCGATCTACACCTGTTCTACCCAGAGTGCGCGGCTGACGGGTGTAAGAACAAGGTCGAATCGATGCGCCGTAAATACTGCTACGAGCATAGGGGTATGGCGCTCACGAAGTACCAGCGTAAGATTTGCTCAGTCGAAGGCTGTACTAACAAATCCCGTGCGTACGGGAAGTGCGACAAGCACAATATCAACAAAGGACAGGAGTTCGAGGAACAGGAGAACGAATAATGGCTACAGAGAAGATTTGCACAGTCGAGGGGTGCACGCATCCTGCTCGTGCTAAGGGATATTGCCAGAAGCACTACCAGAACGCCCGTAGGAACGACGGTAAGGCCATTTCTACCCGCCCCAACGTCAAGGACCGTGTTCCTAAGACGTGCCAGGCTAGCGATTGTGACCGTTTTGCGTATGCGAAAGGTTATTGCCGCATGCACTATGAGCGTCAGCGTAGGAACGGAGACATCGAGCTACGTCGTGGCAGCAAGTCCAAGGCGCGCTTAGATAAGGAGTGAGTCGAAAACCAACGTCGACTGACGGAGCAACGATTATGTCATCGGAGAAGATTTGCTCGGTAGAGGGATGTAACAGGTTTTCGACAATGAAGAACTACTGTTACATGCACTACGCACGACTGCTTCGTGACGAAGATGATTTACGTCGTCAGCCTAAGATGTGTTCCATCGAAGGATGCAAAAACCGTTCTTCAGTTAGGGGTTATTGTAATAAGCACTATTACCGTCTGCTTCGCAACGGCGATACTGAGCTTCGTCGTCGTAGCGGCCAGACCGGGACTTGCTCCATCGAAGGTTGCAGCAACCCATCTTCAGTGAGGGGCTATTGCAACACACATTACTCACAGCTGTCACGAAAAGGAGTAATTGAAATTAATCGTAGTATGCAACCCGATATATGCCGCGTCGGAGGGTGCAGTCGTCCGACCTATGCAAAGGGCTACTGCAACATGCACTACCAACGTCAGCGGCGAAACGGGGACACGCTACGCCGAGTGTAGGCATCGGTGACACTGACTCAGGGCGCGAAAATGGAGAAGATAGGAGAGTGATCATGAGCCATAAAAAGACCTGCTCCGTCGATGGGTGCGACAAGCCTTATTACGCAAAAGGCTTCTGCCGCTCGCACTACATGCACCAGCGGAGGGAAGACGGCACAGAGTCGCGGCTGAAGGC
>ERZ773212.347-NODE-347-length-23446-cov-9.911504_pt1 | contig 23446 bp, 18 predicted proteins | sample MGYA00581005_ERZ773212 | MGnify/ENA primary metagenome ERZ773212 (study PRJEB29015, sample SAMEA2738154) | human oral metagenome | biome: human oral; feature: human-associated habitat; material: saliva | place: China | collected 2196 ... | reverse complement strand
TAATGACCTACCTATGCTCTCGCATCACTACGCCTTTTCCGACGTTTCCTTAATTTATTATAAACTAAAGTACAGTTTCTGTCAAATAATTTCATAAATTAAAATATATTGTTCGGTTTTTATTGTATAAATAATAAAAAAGAGGAGAGATTATTTTCTCCCCACTTCTTTAGTAATATTACTTTTAAATATTTCTTCGGAGTTTTCTAGCATTTCACAAAATTCACGATAAGATGAAGACTTCTGAGGGATTTGGATAGACCATTTCTTCAACAAAGCTCCATAACCTGCTAGCTTTCCTATCTCATTATCAACAACCTTGTCCTTGCTCGGAAAAACAAGACCAGCCTTCTCAGTTTTTAAAATATAAGAATAGGAAATCAGCTGGAATAAGTCCTCACGGTTGATTCCTTTTTCAGTCAATTCCAGTATTTTATACTTAGCATCTAATACTATTTTAAGCTCTTCTTGATAAAAATCTGGATATACTTTTCTTTCTTGACTAGAAAATACTGAAATTCCGTCCGTCTTATCTTTATTCCGTGGATGGATAAAATCTTTTGGCAACAAAGTATGAACATACTCTTCCCAAAGCCAGGCAACATCAAAAAGAATACCATGAATTTTTTGATCTTGATACCCTAAACCGTGCTTTTCTTGGTTTAGGATCATCAGACAAAGTTCTTGTAATTTTCTGTACTCGTGAAAGTATGCATGACGTAGAGGTTTAGATTGATTTACCCGAATAATCTTAGCACGATCAGCTAGTTTATAAGAGGGCGTTACACGCACGATTTCAGCTACGTTTTCACGACTAGTTGAGAGATTATCTAGTACCCCTTGACCAATGCTTTTCTGGTTCTTAATGTATTCAATAGTGTGACGGACCAACTGCATGAGGGGATTATCATAGGTGAACTCTCTCGTTGTGTAGGCAATATTTCCCGTGAAAGGAAGATTTTTATTGAGATGGTTTCTTACATCAATCACTCCCTTAACATTACTGTCATTATGAGAAAATCGATGGTATTCCTTATAAAGACCTTTTCGAATAGCAGCTTGTAGATACTTGGGGAAGAGATACATCAAAAGTTGATAAAGCCTCTCTTCACGAGACAAAGCAACATCTAAACTAGTGAGATTGATATTAAGAACCTTGTGTAAGAGATAATGCAAAAAATGGTCATTACTCTCATCAGAAAAACGAGAGGAAATCGTTAATCTTTCCTGACCACAACCCAGAAAACCAATCACATTTCCTGTCTTGATTTCCTGATTAACTGTTTCAAAGATTTTTTGGTCCTTTTCTAAGTCAGGAGAATTCTTTAAATCATTTGGAAAAATGAAAACACGTTCATCTTGGGATAGACTTTCCAAGGTTCTGTCTAAAAGAAGATTGCTTAGTTTAGGATATTCTTCAACAAATTCTTCTTTAACAATCTTGTGTTGATTATCAGTGATCCGCATCATCGTTTTCATCGCCTTCATTGTCATCAGCTACTGCCTGATCTTTTTGCTCATTCTTTGTCAGATCGAATGCTTTTTTCAATGTTTCTAGAGTTTCAGCTTCATCATAAGAACCACGTACATAATCTTCCAAAAGTGGTTTGAGATAATCAGACCAGAGTAATTCATAATCATAATCCAATTCTTTTAAATTACGGAAATAACTTGGTCCGATATGATAATGACTATTTAATTCCTGAACATTTTCAATAGCAGCATTCAAGTTTCTTAGTCGAGTCTTAGCTTCTTCAGCACGCTCACCTAGTTTTTCATCTAGAATGTGAAGTCGACTTTCAGCCGTAACTTCAACAAAGCGGAAACGACGACGCATAGCAAAATCAAAGGTATCTACTGAACGGTCTATGTCGTTCATAGTCCCGATGATATAGACATTTTCAGGAATATAAAACTTGTCATCGCTTTCGTGTAGATTAGCATATTGGGTAGAAACACTTCCCTTTTCGCCACGATAGTCAGGATCAATTGAGAAAAAGAGTTCTCCAAAAATCTTAGAAATCTCACCACGGTTGATTTCATCGATGATGAAGACGAATTTCTTGTCTGTGTCAATCGTTGGAGATACATAATCACATAATCCATAACTTTCTTTCATGTGATCCAAAACAATTTTTTGATAAGTTTCGTACTTTAAATTAGTATCTTCACCCTTGTACAAAAGATACACTTTTTCTTTGGTAGCAACAGGAGAATCAAACTTCACATTCCCTTGACTGTTTAGACTGGCTGGAACAGAACTACGAGAGAAGAAGTATTGTCCTTGCTTTTCATTGATAGCATCCGTTAGCTTAGCCCACGTTTCATCAAAATTATCTTGTCCTCCAGTCTTCTGAGCTTCTTTAGCCTTTCGGCAAAACTGCTTAAAAATACCATCTTGTAATTTAAACTCGATAACTCCATCCCCATTTGATACTGGGCGCAAACCCTCGACAAAATCCGTGTAGTCATACGAAGGATGAAACTGAACAAAATCTATTTGATTAATTTCATCCTGTGACAGACTATTGATATCATTAGTTCTACCATTAGACACAATATTGGCAGCAATTTGTTTAGAAAGATAGGTTTTACCAGTTCCTGGTGCACCCCGGAATACTACGTTTTTAGCAGAAAGTACGAGCTTTGAAAAAATACTTATATGACCATCTAAATGTAGTGTAGCTGAGTTAACTTCCATAGGTTTCTTTTTACCTTCTTTCTCTGTATAAACTAAAATAAATTTATCACCATCTTTACCAAATCTCTTCAAACATTCATGTACAAACATGAGAGTTGAAAATACATTCCAACAGTAAAAAACAAAATTTTCACCATTATTACATTCATACTTTAAGTATTCTATACTATTTCTATTTCCTTTGAAATCATCAATACTAGAAAATAAGCCTTGAATCATATCACTAGTTGGATTATATTGGCAAATTGGAAATTTTTCCCTCTCTTCTTTTGACAGTTTGAGTAATTGCTTTTCATATATTTGACAAGCTAAGCGAGGTAACACTTGATTAGATTTTTTTCTTTCAAATTTATTTTGATTTCTTCGAATAATTTCTCCATTTGAACTTTCAAAGTATGCATCAAAAAATTTATATGTGTCTCCCAAACTCAAATCTTCAATCGTAAAATGCCTATCTGTTGAATATACCTTATCTTTCGTTATTTGTAATTCATATTTTGTATTAGAATCATCCATATTCATTTCTCACTTTCTTAGGTTTAATTTTTAAAAATTATGTAACAATTATTTCATATAATATATCTTCTGGAATAAATATATAAAGGATTTAACTAAAAGTACTAACTCACTACACTGCAGTTGGTTTGATTATTATTACTATAGTCTAATTGATTATTTACAGTATCAATTATTTCTATGATTTTAATTTAAATAATTTTTCATTACAATATTTATCTATATGAAATGATGAACTTAGTGACGCACTCTATAATTCCACCCTATTTATTTAATTTCTTCTGTCATATCGTACTCTTTTATTCTATTATATCATCAACCTTTTGATTTTGTACAAATCAGTCAATATATTTATAGAGATAGAAATTTGTAAATTTTGTTTGTTTTAACATCTTAAAATACTTCCCTATATCATTTAAACTCTAAAAATTAGTCTTCCTGCCAAAAGATATAAGTAGTATTTTCCAAACGGATAATATGCTTAAAATCTAAGAAAGCTGACTCTTCATAATAATCAAGGAGATCAAAGAAAAAATAATCATACTCAATTTTCTTAGAACGTTTGTAAATGTACAAGCTATGAGGATGATTTTCTTTACCCCAAAAATTTATTTCTATATTCTGGATATCCTTCTCTTTATAATGTTTCTCTATAAATTGACTAACAGCTTCAACATATTCCATCACTTACCTCATCTAGTTTATATAGCGTTTATTCTTAAAAATCTAATATTTTAAATATTAAAATCATTACGTTTTGTTTCAATAACTCTCATTGCCGCTTTAACTGCATGAAATTCATCAATCAACTTTCCAAGAAGATGGTAATTTTGTCTAGTTAGTCTTCCGGACATTATTTTTTGGGAAATTTCTAGGAAACTATTTAAATGACTCTCTACACTTAACAACATTTCCTTAGCATCCTTTAAGTAATATTTTCTTGCTAAATTTTCAACTTCTTCCTTGAATGAGTCAACATTATATTCATGAATGGTAATCTTCTTTCCTTCCATAATAACATCATTTGCCTCATAACAAGTAATAAATTTTTGTTCGATTGTATTACATACGAAAATTACCCCATAATCCGAAACATATTTTTTCTCTTCTGGCCGTTGTTCGACCGTCGAATCATAAATAGTTAAGCTAGCAATTTGCCTTCCAACCCATTTAGAAAGAGAGTCTGCATTCACCTCAAACCGTTCCTGAGCTCTTTGTGCAAAATGATCCGTCCATGTATACTGGGGTGCATAAGAAAGTCCCATACTTTTCTCCTTTCATGGATTATCTCTTTAAAACTTCAAAAAGTAATTCAACTCCATCTGAATATACAACTACCTTGTCTCCTTTATTGAGACAACCATTGATAATTAACTCTGACAATGGTGTTTCAACTAATTTTGTAATACCTCTCCTAATTGGGCGAGCGCCGTTTTCAGGATCATATGTCTTTTTAGCAAGTAATTCGATTGCATCTTCGGAAAATTCCAGTTCATAACCACCATCCTTAATGATGTTTACTTCTTTTTCAAGTAATAATTTTGTAATTTGAAGAATTGATTCTTCCGTAAAAGGTTTAAAGGTTACAATTTCATCTATACGATTTAATAATTCTGGACGGAAAAAGTTTTGAACAGCTTCCATCGTCTGTTCTCGAATGGTTTGTTCAGATTGTTCTTGCGTTTCAATTCTTGAAAAACCAACCTTTTTATCTTTTTTAATGGCATTTAAACCTAGATTAGAGGTTAAGATAATAATCGTATCGGTAAAATCAACTTTTTGTCCCATAGCATCCGTTAGGATACCATCATCAAAAACTTGTAACATTAAATCATAGACTTTAGGGTGAGCTTTTTCAATCTCATCAAGAAGTACAACTGCTTTCGGATTTCTTTTAACCGAATTTGTCAAAACTCCTCCTATACCAAATCCCGCGTAACCTGGAGGGGCACCAATTAATTTTGAAACTTCATGCTCTAGTTGATATTCTGACATATCCAATCGAATAAGATCCTCTACTGAACCTGTTAGCTCTTCTGATAATATCTTTGCTGTTTCTGTTTTACCTACGCCACTAGTACCTAGGAACAAAAAGACTCCGATAGGACGTTTAGGATTTCTAAATCCTGTTTTTGAACGAATTACAGCTTCTGCAATCGAATTTGTAGCATCTGATTGACCAATAACTTTTTCTGCTAAAGTATTTTTTAAATTGGAAAGACGAAGTAACTCTTGTCCCTCTGCTTCTTTTCCAACCTTCATATCTTGTTCCTTAACTTCAACACCTGCTTTTTGTTCTACTGCTTTCTTTATGTCATCTTTTGAAATTTTAAGCTCATACTTACTAACAGTTAAGTTGTTGCGAGCTCCTAGAAATTCACCAAGTTTATTTTCAAGTCTTTCTCTTATTTCTTCTATAGCCTCCTCATTGTATTCAATAGCTTGTGCTTTTTCCAATTCTTCCTTCAACTCATTGACTTCATTTTGATAGTCTCTAATCAGAGTAACTTCTTGTTTGGCTTCAATCCGGACCAAAGCACCTGCATTATCAATGATTGTAAAGGCGGAGTCGGGCAGTTTTTCTCCTTTTAAATACTTCTTGGCAAGTCTCACCGCTAGTTCGATTGTGTCTTGTTCAAAATTTACATGATGAAAATTTTCATATGCAGGTGCTATTGTCTCAACAATTTTCACTGTATCTTCGATACTTGGTTCCTCTACAATTACTTTCTCAAAGCGACGTACAAAAGCAGTGTCACCTGAAACATATGTATTCCACTCTGACGGGGTGGTTGCTCCAATAATTCGAAAATCTCCCCGTGCCATTAAAGGCTTGAATAAATCTGTTAAAGATTTGGCTCTTCCTAACATATGAATTTCATCAATAAATAAGATAATATCTTTTTCCCGCTTCATTTCTTCTATGAATCTATTGATACCTTCACTCGTATAGGCATTCAGTGTTGCATGCAAATCATTTAAATTAAATTGAAGGATTTTCTTTCCCTTAAGAGATAAAACCTCATCTCTAGAGATACGCATAGCAATACCGTCTACAATAGCCGACTTACCAACGCCTCCATCTCCTAGTAGCACTACATTGTTTTTATCTCTACGTGTGAGGGCAATCTCCACTTTTCGAATTTCATCATCACGTCCGATAACCTCCATTAACTCTCCATTACGAGCCTTCAAAGTGATATCCGTAGCTATATCATTTAAAAGAGAGTAATCTGGATTTGATAATTTAGAGGAGATTTGTGCTGCTCTTTGTTCTTTGCTGGCTCTATCTCTCTCCGCTTTTCCATCTGTTAGCACACGAAATCTAAACCATGAATTTGTAAAAACATCTAGCAATCCATCCTCAGAATAACTATTTCTACCACTTAACAAGTACTGTTTGTAAATCAATTGATTTGCATTTGTTTCCTGCTCTTGGGAAATTCCTGTTAGAATCCAATAAGAATCAATGACACCATCGGGAGAATTTTGCAAGCGCATCTCTTCAGCAAAATCAAAGATAGATTTCATATATTCAGACATTGGAAATTCATCACATTCAGCAAAATAGTAGGAAGAGGGAGCTTCTTTTATGATTTCTACAGGTGAAGATGTAATTTGATTATGGATTATCTTTCTTTTAGAAAAAGCTACTAAATCTTCGCTCTCAATATTGGTACGAGGTCTACTTCCAATCATTTTTCCATTAGCAAATTCCTTTAACAATTTACCTTTTGTTAAAGAATAATATCCTAAAGCATATCCTATTCCTGTATCCCTTACATCCAATAGACTAAACAGAATATCCTGACTTTCTATCACTTTATACTCTTTTTTAAGAATACGATTAGGCAATTCTTTCAAAGCAAGTTTTAATTGGCGACTAACTTTATATTTTACAGTATGTTTTTTTGACATATGATTTCCCCTTACAATAATTTTTTTAGTGTTTCCTTAACATCTTCATCAAGATACAATACTTGTGAATACATATCCTCTACATTCCAAACAAGAAATTTCCCCTCTGCTAAGTGTCTTAGATCAGATAAAGTTAGCGAAATCATATCACCACTAACATAACTCCCATGAAACTCTATTACTTCTTTTATATTTTCTAACCATTCTATTTCAAAATCATCTCTTATTTCACATTTATACATCTATTGTTACCTTCTTTCCTTATCTGTATCTCTATTATAAACGAAGAGGTAGACAAAATTTGTCTACCTCTTCGTTTTTTATAATTTTTTAATGTTTTTTCAAGAGATTTTTGTATTTCTTCAATCAACTTTGTAGGAGATAAAAGAGTTACTGCCTCACCTTGTCCTAGAATCCATCGTTTGAGACCTGGTGTGTCTTGACTTGTAATTCTCACTTTTATTTCATCATAATTCTCAGAAAGAATTTTATGCTCTGGAAACTGATCTAAAACAATTTCAGCATTTCCTTTATAGATCAAAATAACATCAATTTTTCTTCCTTCAAAAGCATCTACTTTTTGATTTCGGACATCCCCATCTCTATACTTATACCCATATGAAATCTGTGGTTTCTTTATATGAGATTTACTAAAAGTCTCAATTCTATCAACACGAAACGTTGTATACTTTTCATGTTTCAAATGATAAGCAACCAGATAAAAATAGTGGGCATCATAATAGAGAGAAACAGGAAAAATGATGTGGCTTTTAACATCTTTTAACGGAGCTTTATATTCTATTTCGAGCATTTGTTCCCTACGAATAGCTTCCGACAAAATCCAAATTGTGTCGATTCTATCCTTATCATTAGTTAGTGACTTATAGTTTAAACGCTCATTTTTAATAATAGCTTCTATCTCTTGTTTTTCTTCTCTTGAGAGTAAAGATAGAAGATCTTCGAGCAATGAATTTAGTTCGGATTCGTTTAGTGCATGATTCTCCAAAAGAATTTTTGAGATTACCAAAATATCCTTTTTATTAAAAGTTGTTTTACCAATCAAACGATAGGTATTATCTGAAGTATCGAACTTTATCTCTGTATTTGATATAAGCTGATCTTGCAAAAAACTTTTCAAAGTACTTATATACCTTTGTGCAGTCCTATTATCAATCTCAAATTCCTCACTTAATTGAGCTTTTGATAGCCTCTCACCAGCTTGTAAACGGAGAAATATTGTTAGAAGGCGTTCTTGTGGTTTCATCATTAGTCACCTGATTTTCCTAAACTATTTTTATCAATATCACCTCGGCGTAATACGTCAGAAATTTCCTCAAAAGCAGTTTCTTTTAGATTTTTAAAAATTTCTTTATAAATTTTATAATTTTTAATTGAAATTACATTACCAGAGGTTATCCCTCCACCCTGTTGTCCTGTTTGACAATAAAAAAATAATTTTTCTAAATTATTTAGTGTTTCTTTATTTTGAAATCCATAATTATTTTTTACGTTTTTTGCATCTTTAAATATAGATATAAATAATTTCTCCCAAGCTCTATCGTATTTACGAAACACAAATAATGGTTTCTGAGGGTTCTGAGGATTCTCATTTATTAAATACTTATAGATTCTTCTTAAGACAATATAAGCACCTAAACGAGATAGGTCTGAATTGAGAAGAATCTTCTCGCCAATACCTTCGTCACCTAATTTGGGATCTTTACATGAGAAAGGATATATTTCTAAGTTACATATTTTATTAGCACATTCTAAAGCTTTATCTTGATTTTCTTCTACCTTAAAAGGTTCTAAATTATTATCTTTTCCTAGAAAAAATTGTTTGTAATAATTTTTGAAATAATAATAATCTTCTAAATCTGAACTACCTTTTGAAAAATCATAGGTTTTATAATCTGAGTCTTCAAATTTATAGAACATTATGTTTAATTCACGTGCTAAAGGACTAGTATAACTATGAATAATTTTTGTTATCGAGTTAGAAGAAACATCTTGTAATTGATATCTTTCTTTAATTATATCTTTTATAGTTTTACTTTCTTCTTTACGTTTAATAGCTGATTCAATATAAAAATCTTTTAGACTTGCTCCTGCAAATTCTTCATCAATCTTATTATCCTTCCACTCTCCTAGGTATCCCCTAGGATTTTCCATGCAGTGGAAAATTACTGCATTGTCAATATCTCCATGGAAATGTGTAGGAATTTGGTAACGCATATTTACATGTTTACTTTTATTCTTAATTTCATTTTTAGTTTCTTCATCATCTAGTTCCATCCACTGCTTATCTGTATCTAAAATATCCAACCAAGAAAAATCATTATTAGATTCAGGATTATTAATACTATTTACAAATTCTTTAATTAAACCAGAGTCTTCATCTTCTTCGGGCCAAGGACTAAACTCTTTTAAAAACTCATTCGCACCATCATGGTGAAAATCCTTCCCATATTTATCTTCAATAACTTTAAAGAATTTTTCTAAATTATCTTTTAACTCTTTTAATAACTTTTCTTCATCTTCACACTGAAAAAATGAATCACAAATTTTTTTTAAATCTTCTTTCAAATCTTCATTTTTTGACATAAATTTATCCTCACTTTATTTATTCTATGTTGAATTCATCAATGATATCAGTTTAGTCTATTCCATAGACAATTAATATATATCAATACTTTGGTGTATAACTCCCCTATAAAATTCTTAAACACTGTTTTCTAACAAGTAGTATCTTTTGTGAAAGTTAGAAAAATTAGTACTCTTTCCAAAATACATAGGAAGTGTTCTCTAAGCTAACAATCTGTTTAAAATGAACAGAATCATCCACTACATAATAATCCATGTTATCAAAATTAAAGAAGTCACAATCAAAATCTTCAGATTGTTTCTGAACTTCTAAAAGATATCGAGAATATTTTTCAGAATCCCTTATTCCTATTTCTATATTTTCAATACGGTCTAGATCTGCTTTTTGATAATAATCTTCTATAAATTGATTCGCAGCTTTAATAAATTCCATGCTTAACCTCATCTAGTTTATAAATCACATCTTTTCTTTCGATAATGATCTTACAATCTAGTTTCTCTTCTGCAATCTTATCCAACAATTTCTTATTGGGATTTATTGCTGTCGGAAAACCTACAGATTGAAGCATTGTAAAATCACCAGTCGTATCTCCATAAGCATAGGATTTTTCGAAATCAATAAACAATTTTTTTAAGACTTGTAATTTTGAAACTGAGTCCCACATAGGAATCACTTCTCCAGTGTACTTATTATCAAGTTGAAGATAATTTGTTGCATACCAGATATCTGCACCCAATTTTTCTGCCATTTTTGAGACTAAGAAATCAGGAGAACCTGAAATAAATATAATCTGGTGCCCCTGTTCCTTATGCCATTTGATCCGATCACGAGTGTATCGATAAAGTTTTTTACTTTCTTTTTCAATAACTTTTTTAGCGACAAAATCAATATCAAGTACATCTTTATCTGCAATATATTTTGTATAAAGTGTTGCAGCAATATAGAGATAGTCATCATAGTCTAGTTCTCTATTTTCCCAAGCATTTTTGTGAAATTTAATTTCAGCATTGACACTATTTGGAAATACATCATAGGAAACACACTTTTCCATATGCTTTAAAAGTAAGGAGTCTCTAAAAATTGTTCCGTCAATATCAAATATAGCTGCTATTGGTTGATTCATATGTGTCCTTTCTAGTTTCCTAAAATAATGACTGATTAAAATTATGAAATCAAACTTTAACTACTTCTACTTCGTCTTTCCCAAATAGAATTAGATATTTATCTATTTTACTTATCTCATAGGCTTTTGTTAATCCTTCTTCATACAATGAAAGTTGTCCTCTATATCGTTCAACTAATTCGGATGAATCTTCATACCTGTCCGTTTTGTAATCAAAAAGAACAATGTGGTCTTCAAAAAGTAAGTATCCATCCAAAATCCCTCTGACTACAAAATTTTCATTACTTTTTTCATCAGTTTTTAACATTGAAAAAGGTTGTTCTCGGTATAATTTGTCTTTATTAGATAATATTTCCTTACCTAGATCTGTTTCAAAAAAGGAAAGTATCTTTTGTAAATTTATCTTATCTTTAACAGATTGATGGATTTGAACCAAATCAAGAGACTCTTTTAAACTATCGATAGTTGGTTCCTGTGATAAGTCAAGCCTCTGCATAAGTTCATGTGTTGCACTACCAATTTCAGCACCAGTAATTACATGTTCAGAAGAAAAATCTGGAAGTTCAAAAATACTAGGTAATCCTTTCTTCGTTTGTAGTTTAGAAACTTCTTCACTATTTTTAAGTTGATTATTAAGATTTTTTAGCTGACTTGGAGTTTGAACTCTTGGAAGGTTGATTGCTACCTGATGTTTTATGTTAAATTCATCAGCTTCTTTCAGCATATCAAGAGCTTCTCTGATCGTTTCGGATTGACGATTATGAGCTTGAGAATCCTCTTTCTTATTAGTTAGAGTATCTAATAAGGTTGTCGTTTTTCTATTGAGCTCTTCTAGTTTTATAGTATGATAACCCAAACTGTCCTTTACATCTGGAAAAGCTCTATAAATTCCCAATATCCAATCTAGAAAGTTTTTAGATTCCAGTCTAACTTCACTACTTAAAAGTCCATTTCTAATAGCAGGAGCTTCCTTATCGTTTGTTAAATCACTCGAACCAATCAAATAAAGTTTTTTTACAGCTCTAGTCATAGCTACATATAGGAGTCTCATCTGCTCTGAGTAAGTAGCTACTTTGGTTTCTTCTACATTTTGACTATAAGTTAAACTTGGTATGGATAGTTTGATAGTATTAGACATCATTGCTTGCTCAAAAGAACTAGTTTTAATATCTGCTATATAATTAAATCCCAATCCTCGATTTCTATTTAGTGTAACAGAATCTGTAGTGTCAGATTGGTTAAAAATTTTTTCAAGACCAACTATAAAGACATATGGAAATTCAAGACCTTTACTTTTATGTATCGTCATTAATTGAACCGCATTTTGAGGTGCATATGCTGGAACTTCATCCAAATCTTTCTTTAAGTCCAATATTTTATCAATGAGATTTATAAAGTTGGATAAGCCTTTAAAATTATTCTTTTCAAATTGATCAGCTCTTATTGCTAAAGAATAAAGATTGGCTTGTCTAACAGCGCCATTGGGCATCGCACCTACATAGTCGTAATAAAATCGATCATTATATATTTTCCAAATTAAATCATACAATGAGTGTGTTTTTGCATAAGAACGCCAACTTGCAAGGGTTTCTAAAAATCTAGTCAATTTATCAAACAATTGTTCAGTAATAAGAACATTTTGAGAACCGCTTCTCGATTTAGCATTAAGTAGTTTTGTATATAAATTTTCTAGATTTTTACTTGGGTGACTTTGAAGTGATAAGCGAGCAAGTTCATCTTCATCAAAATTAAACATAGGAGACTTCATGAGTGCTACTAATGAATAGTCTTGTAGAGGATTATGAAGAACACGTAAAGTTTCCAACATTACCTGAACCTCTAATGATTTCAAATAAATTTGTTCTCCACTATCTGATGCCGTTGCTATACCAAAATCACTCAGAGTCTGAATAATTTGAGAATTATACGTTCTAGTTGACACTAAAATAGCAATCGGTTTATCTCTTAAAATATTTATTTCTGATTGAAGATATTTAATTTTTTTATTTAATTCTTCTTTGTCGGAATCAGTTACATCCGCTAGTTTTCCCTTTATTGTATTTATTTCTAATTCATAATTTGCAATTTGATCCTCAATTTCTCCTTGAAGAGTCTTGATTTTCAGCGCTAACAATCTGTATTTATTAGGGTTGTTAGTCGCTTCATCTGCAATCTGATCTTCACTAGTATCTGAATCTTCTATTTGGACTTCATCGTCTGATTCATCATACAAAATGAGTTCTGCCTTGTTTTCAGGGTTAGGACTTATCATAGAATTAGCATAGACAAGTTTGTGCATGTCATCGTAACTAATTTCTCCAACTTCTTTGTCCATGAGACGTTCAAAAACAGCATTTGTTGCTGACAACACTTCTGAACTACTACGAAAGTTCTCTTTAAGTAAAATCAGTTTACCTTCTTGAGAATTTTGTGAATAGAGTTGGAATTTGTCATTGAAAATCTGAGGATCTGCCTGACGGAAACGGTAGATAGATTGCTTAATATCCCCTACCATAAAGCGATTATTGCCATTTGATAAGAGTTCAATCATTCTCTCTTGAATATGATTGGTATCTTGATACTCATCGACCATAACTTCATGGAATCGCTCCTGATAGTCCTTACGAACTTGAGGAAATTTTTCTAAAATTTCAATGGTGTAATGACTGATATCCGCAAATTCATAGGCGTTTTCTTGGCGTTTGCGTTGACGATAAGCCTCCACAAAATCAATCATGAAAGACTGGAAAATTTTAGCTAGTGCCCAAGTTTCTTCGTGATAACGTTTCTGATAGTGTAGTATTTTGATTTGATTATCTAATTTCTCAAGTCTAACAAAGTGTTCATTTTTTTCATCGTTATAGGCTTTTTTTAAGAAAGGCAATTCAGGTTTCTTTTTCCTATTAACTAATTTATTCTTATTATCTATCACGCGCAGAAGAACTTCTCGATAATCTTCGGTAGTTGATTTATAGTTTAAAGATGAAATCATATCCAAAAACTCCGGGATATTTTTTCGATAATCCTTTTTGGACATTTCTCCAAATTCCTTGGCATCATTATCCTGATGATAACGCAAAAAGCTTTCTAAATCGAATAACGCATTTTTTATTGGTTCAGTCAGTTTATCTTTTTCAATGGTAAAATCGGCGTCTTCAAATCCTTTAAGAAAATTCTCCTTAAGCCATTTTTGAGGATTACTTGTAGATTCCACAAAGTCATAAATTTTATAGACTTGATTTTTAAAATTTGATTCATCTTTCCGGTTACCAGCAAAATTTCTGACTAATTTGTAAAAATCTTTCATTTGTTGATTCTTATAGTATTTGTCAAAAATATTATGAAAAACTTCGTTTTTCAAGAGTAACTGGTCTCTATCATTCTCTAAAATTCGAAAATTCGGAGCAATCTCAATAAGATATCCATGTTCCAATAAAAATTTTTGCGTAAATGAATCCATGGTACCGATGGAAGCATTTGGCAAATCAGCCAATTGTCGAGCCAAATGTTGTTTGAGAGGCAAATCTATCGTTTCTTGAAGTTTTTGGCTAATATTTTTTTCTAGTCGTTCTTTCAATTCATTTGCAGCTTTGACAGTAAAGGTTGAAATAAATAGTTGACTAATGTCAATACCTCTAGATAATTGATCAAGAATCCGCTCCGTCATAACAAAAGTTTTTCCTGAACCTGCTGATGCAGATACAAGTATATTTTGACCAGAAGTATAAATAGCCTCAATTTGTTCTTTTGACTTTTTGATACTATCATCAGATTCAGATTCTTGTTGTTTAAGTTTTTCGATCTCTGCTTCTGTTAAAAATGGAATTACTTTCATTTTTTCAACTCCTCTCTTATTTGGTTAAACCAGGCATTTTTGAGTTTTTCGTCCTTTAGTTTTGTGCCTAAAGCTGGATCTAATTTTTTAAGGAAACGGGCTTGACCTAGATGATAATTAGCTTCAAAACCAGTGATGGCTTGGTGTTGTTGAACAACTGAATCAATACTTTTACCGTCTTTTGTGTAGGGATTAATAGAAAATTCACCCTTTAAAATTTTTTCAGCTGCTTTTTTATAAAGAAAATCATTGTAGTCTATTAATATTTGCAGTTCCTCTTCCGTCAGATGATAAGCTTTGCTTTTCTTATAAAAATCACCCAATTGACTTACCTGTATCTCTAAGAAAAGTCCATTATACTTCAATTGATTTTGAGTCTGGGTTGCCGCTTTTGATAAATCAAGAGCACCTTTTAATCTTATAATAGGAAGAGTTAAGGGCAAATACATAGCTCCAAATAAATTCTGATCATTTAACTTTTTAAGAGCCGAAAGATAAGTTGGCAGTTGAGAATTTAGACCATTAAAAAACTTATCATATTTAAAGTCATCGCCTTTTCCAGATTTATAGTCAACAACTCCAAGTAATTCCGTATTTTTTATTCTGTCAACCCTGTCAATTCGACCGTTTATTAAAATTTGATATCTATCATTTAATTGAGAGTAAGTATTTGTTACTTTCTCGAATTGCTCTTCTACTTTTATTGTTTCTATTGATCGATTATTTGTAAAGAGAGGTGCCAAATCATGACAGAGTTCAATTAAACTGTTTTGACTCAGTTCCGATTCAGAGCTTTCTCTATAAAGATCAATATATTCCGGATCATTGATTACCTCTTTTATTGCTTGTTCTAAACGTGTATCAAAATCAATCTTTTCTGCTGCTGGCTCCAAAGTTTTTTCAAATATACGATGTAAAAAATTACCATGAGTTGAAGCATTAGAGCGTAATAGAAGTTCCTCCTGTAAATTTAAGACACGTTTGAGATAGTATGTATATTCATTACAATAGAAGTCTTTTAATGCAGAGGTAGATAATTTAAGTGGTTTATCTTTAGGATAAAGTGCATCTAATGTTTCTTTAGATAATTTTTGAGTTATTAAAGCAGGATTCTCAAGATCTTTTTCTTTCAATTTTTTTGACACAACACGGTTTAAGACCTTGATAAATGTCAAATCTTGATCAGAATCATCAAAATCATCACGCTGATAATAAGCAACTAAACTTGATAAGACACTATGATAAGATCCAATATCATCAATTGTAATTGTCTTATTGTCTATACTTTTATTTTCTATCTTAAAGCCAAAATTTTCTAGGTCTCTAAGATAGGTTGAACCTTTACTTTCCGATTCATTTAATTGATTTGGATAAGATAAAATTAACTGCTTACGAGCGGAATTTATGAGAGATAACATCGTATAACGATTTTTCTTCAGGTTTTCATTGCTTGCAATAAATATATTAGAATTATCTCCTGTTGCTTGGTTCAATGTAGAACGTTCAACATCACTTAGTAAGCTGGTATTCTGAGCTATTTTAGGTAAATGGTCTTGAGTCAAACCGATAGCATAAACATAATCCGATGCCTGTGGAGTAATTAATTCATAACTTTGGACTAAAACCGTATCAACTGTAGCTGGGACTGTACAGTAATAAGATAAAGACATTGCAGAATAAACTAAGTCTAGAAAATCTTCTAAAGATACAATCGAATCTGAAAATACTATTGAGAACTGTTCTAACACATGACAAAAAGATTTCCAAACTTCAATTTGTTTTTCTTGATCTTTTATTTCCAAAGTATTTGTTAAATTTTGGAATTGTTGAGGGAACGAAATGTTTTTGAGAAAGCTATTCCATTCTTCTAAAATATCTTTTGATTTTTTCGAATCAATTGATAAAAAACTTGATAAATTGGTTATAACTTTCAAACGGATTTTATTGAGTTTCTTTAAATTGAATTTATTTTTATAATTCTTTGTAAAAGATTTTTCAAATTTATCCAGTCCGCTTATCCCAATATATTTTATATATTGTTCAAATGAATCAATATCATACTCTGAAAGATCAGTATACAAACCAGTTTTTAATAGATTTATCAAATCTGATTGGCGATAATTGTAACGTTTTAGAAGTAAAATACTTTCAATAAACTGTGTCATGGGATGATGCGACATTGATTCTTTTTTAGAAATATAGAATGGAATCTGATATTGATCAAAAATAGTTTTGAGAGATAAATCATACGAAACAACATCCCCTAGCAGAATTCGAAAGTTTTTATATGTCAATTGAGAATTAGAATGTAATTTTTGACGAATACTACGAGCTACTAACTCAATTTCTTCTTTTTGAGTCAAACATGACCAAATCTGTAAATTCTCCTTATCGACATCCTCAATATTCTTATCGTCCATCATAGAAAAATCATAAGAACTTTCTAGGAAGCAAGAAGTTTTTCCAAATGTATCTACTATTTCGTGTTTACTAGAATAATTTTGGACAGGACTTTGATATTTATTTGCTAAACGAAGTAAAAACTCAACACTTGCTTGATATAAATTACCATCTAAGAACACACTTTTAAAAGATTTTTGACTCGCATAACATCCAATAATGATTTCAACACCATTATTATGTAAAAGATCAATTAAATACTCTTCCTCGGCAGAGAAACGTGTATAACCATCTATAATTAAGGCAATTTTTGAAAAATTACAAACTACCTGTTTATTGATTATAGAAGAGATTAAAATTGATAACGGGCTATTATGTTCTAAATTAGATTCCTTAATATAAGCTGTAACTTTTTCAAAAATCAGAATCAAATCATTGTATTTATCAGTATCAGCAATTTTCTTTAAGTCTAGGTAGGTCATGTTTGCAGCCGACAAATCAATATGAAGATTTATCAACTGTTGGATAAACTGTTTATCGTGTTTAATTCCACCGTATACTTTTAATTGGTTAGAATCAATCTCAGAGAGGCATTTATAAAAGATCATTCCTAGCCCAATATCATCAATTGTAAGATTTTTGGAGGAATTATTTAAGATTAAGTAACGAGAAAGTTGACTGAAACGGGTTACTGTAATATCAAAAGAAGATTGCTCCGATAAGCACTCTAATACCTCTTGTTCTTTTTCAAAAGAGAGCGAATTGGGAGAAATATAGAAGACTTTTCTACCAGTAGCTACAAGAGATTCTGCTTCTTTTGTCAAGACTTTTGTTAAAGAGGTTCGTATATCTGTGTAAAGTAATTTCATTTGGTTACCTCATTGGAAATTTAAAACTAATTTATTTATTGTAAAACAAAGATTCATAAATAACTTTATAGTTATTTAAAATCTCTTCGTTTTTCGAAAATAAATCTTGGTTCTCTTTAAAAATTTTATAAAATTCTTTAAAATACCATCCTTGTTTTTTCGGATCCTTAGAATTAAACCGGTCCCATAATAAATCACCAATAATTAAATAATCTTGGTAAATTTCCATTAAATTGGCCAATTTATCAGAAAAAGTTACAAGTAGGACTTTTCTTAGTGACTCATCTTCTGCTACTTCTCGAAATTTTTCTAATTGAAGTTCTTTACGAGTTTGCCAATCTTTAATAGACTTATCTTCAGATTCTAATGACATGTAGGAATAAATTTCATCATTAAATTCTCGTTTAATATCTTCCATACTGACATCGGTATCTTCAACAGTATCATGTAACCATCCGGTAGCTATAATATCAGGATCTTCTGTCAGTGTTTCTAAGATATTATTGACTAAATATAAGTGAAACGAATAAGGTGTGATTTTCCCTTTTCTTGTTTGATATTTGTGTGCATTTAATGCAAATTCTTTGGCATTTGTCATAAACTTATTTTCCTTTCTAATCTTTGTTGGATTGTATCACCAATGCGCTTTCTGATTTAAAAATCAAGTAAAGTTAATCTATAGCAAAATGAATTATTCATCTGCAGGACATTCTACCAAATCTACTCCTTGCTTTACTAAAAATTCAAATATTTTTCTAGATAGGTGGAGGTCATTATTATGGAGATAAATCTTTTCATTTTCATCTTCTTTATAGGCATAAGCTGGTACATGAACTACTTTCCTACCTTTTACTGGTACGAAATATAACCTTAAAAGTTCAAAGAATCTTTTTGGATTTTTAATAATAGCTTTCATTTTTTACTCCTTATTCTTTTCTACAAATTCTTTTAGTTCAGGAATGGATGATTCAAGTGATTCTAAGAAAAAGTATACTTCTTCCTTTTCTTTTTGCTTTTTTAAAATAGGGATGATTTCATCTTTATGTTTGAGATAAAAATCATTTCCTCTACAGTAGTCATAGTAGTAATCAAGTAAAAATTGAACTGAGACAATTTCATTAGGCTCATAGAAATCATAATCAATTAGATTTTCAACTGTATATGGTACTTCTTTTATAGTTTCAATATCAATACTTAAGCCTGCAGTTTCAGAATCGTATATAATGATTGCTTTTTGTTCCTTTATAAAATTTTGACTCGCTTCAGCATCTACATATTCAAATTGAAATTGAATATCGTGTTTACGAACATATTTCTTCATTTTCCTTATAAGTTCTTCATCGGTATCTTGATATAAAGTGCAATCAAAAAAATCATTTAGATTATTTTCAAAACACCAACTTCCTTCAGCGTCAAAGCCAGAGGTAAATAAAAAATAATCATCTACTTCAATAGTTTGGGATGAGACTAGTTCTGATATTGAGTCGTTATTCCCAACAATTTGAGTCGGGTAATAAGTATATTTATTGCTTTCCTCTTGAATATACAAAAAATATTCTATAGTTTTAAGATTGGATGCTTTAATATAAACTGTGCCGTTTGCTTCTGATAAATTTGCCATATACTATCTACCTACTTTCTTAAAGATTGTTTTTGAATTTTGAAAATAACGATAAAGAAATTTAATTTCATATTCATCACCTCATTTCTTTTCTATATCATTATTATACAAAATAGAGTGGACAAAATATGTCCACTCTAAAAATATTACTGAAAAATTTCTCGGCAATTTAGAAAAATGGGCAAAGAAATAATCTAAAAATTAATTTTATTTTTTTGCAGTAGCTACCATAATTTTAGATGTTTGAAAATCAGCTTCATTAATAGAATTGACTAAATCAACACTAGTTTGAAAAATAATTTCAGCTATTTCTGATAATATATCAGCATTGACATCTGGAAATAGAAACGTTGGATCAACATGATCTCCATGTAGGAGTTTATTTCTTCTATAAGCAGCATATATCGCAAGCAATTGCAAATAGTTAATTTTGTATTCATCACTCTGCGCGTTATTTCTCTTGGTAAATTTGCTGATAACACTATTGTCCGGTAATGTAATATCATAAAAGCTGCTAGTTAATCGTTCAATTAGTTTTAAAACATTTTTATTTTGATAATGAAAATCTCGATCACATATAACTCCCTGAAATTGGGTTTTACCTACATTTTCATTCATTAACCATACATAGATTAATCTACGCATTTCATCAAACTTACTGCTAAAAAACTTTTCTGCTAAAGAAATTGATTCTTCCAATGAACTCTCAATACCTGGCAACTTGAGTAAAGATATTATAGCAACTTTATCAGCTGTATTATCATCTCCTATATCCATAAGTTGATCATGGTAACTATAATAAAATGTATACATAGAGTTAAAAGATTTATAAGCGAAATAAAAATCTTTATTTTTTACAAATTGTGCTTGGTTGTGAAGTACCCTATATACTGCTTCTGATAATTCTGGAAAAGATATCGTTTTAAAGATATATTCTATTTTAGATAAATCAACTGAAAAAGAAGCTGGTAAAGTCAAATCAAATTCTTGAATAAAAGGAATAGTTTCTTTATTCTCTAGGTCATCAAAAATGGTGATTGATTCAATCTTTATCGAATTTTTGTAATAATTATAGAGATAGAATAAGGATGAAAGAATACATCTTCTATAATTGCTTCTTTTTGTACGCCAACAATTTTTAATATCAATAGGGTTTGTTCTACTTCCTTTAATGACAATCTGATTTTTAGTAAATACTACAGTATCAGACAGGATCTCTCCTTTTTTATCTTCATTATTGTTATTGACATGCTTATAGTATTCAAAATTAAATTCTTTTTCTAATATCTCATTGCTATCAACATTATATTTTATAATTACTTCAAAATTCATAAATTTTAACTCCTTATATATAAATTGAAAATAGGAACATTACGCATACCTTTGTTTCAAGTAAATTAAACCTAGTATCTCTTAAATTATACCACAAATACTCATGCTAACATCATAAAAACTGTAATCGTTTTCAACTCTAAAAATGAAGAGCAATCAATATTTTTTAGTACCTCTCAACGAAAACTGTATTCTTATTTAGGATCTTTTATTTAGTTGTTGATTTTATATTTTCTAAAATAATATCTTTAACAATTTTTAAATCCGATTGAATTTTTTCAACATCCGTTTTTATATAATCAATCAACTCTTTACTAGATACATGCTTCCTGATATGTGCATAGTCATAATAATCTTTTTTATCATACATCTTCCATTTCTTTTTTGAAGCTGATTTTTCTAAAATTGAATTATCCTCTAGATTGAAATTATACAAACAAGTTTTTTCCTTTATACTATCGCATATTCTTTCTAAATCGTCTAATTTAGCTTTATCTTCAAGAGAAAAATTTACCTTATGTCTATACTGATTTCCTTGTATCTGAATATCAAATGATGACGTAGTACCTTCGATAGGAAGATCAATCCCAAAATGATGAGCTCCCCTTATTCTACCAGAGTATGTTTTATACCCTAAATCAGAAATCATATTCTGTAAATTTGCATAATGAATCTTCTCTATAACCGATCTTAATCTCATACCTTCAAGGACTTTATTAATAGACTCTTCAAAAAAGTATAATTCACCAGAACTTATTCCATTAATAAACTGCTCTAAATTTTCTATATACTCAATATAATCTTCTAAGAATAACCTAAAAGTCTCATCAACTTTATCAAGTAAATCATCATAATACTCAGTTAGCTCACCATAACTTCTTCTAAACCAACTACCAGGCAAATCAAATCCAGGTTTAACTAAACTAAGAAGTATCCCTTTAGCATTAGAATCTTTTTCAGAATAACGAATTAATTGACTTTTGTCAGGTAAAGATTTAACTTTATTTTCTATAAAAATAACATGAGTTTGTCCATCTTCATCAGTTAACTCGATGGTTAAATCAATCGAGTTTTTTTCTCTATATACTTTCAAGTCTGTATATTTTTTATTAATATCAATAATCTCACTAAAAAAATGATGATTAATAAATCCAGACTTCTCTAGAACAACAGCGAATAGATTGCTGTGATATAATTCCAAATTACTTAGTGAAAGTTGATAATTAAGTGTATTTTCTATTTTATTCCTAAGAGCTAACAACTCATTATAATTTTCCATATAATAATCCCTTTACTATTATAATTAATATATTTTTATTCGTTTTTATTATAACATAAAAATTTAAAAATGTGATTTACTAGAGTGACACTTGTATCTGCTTCTGCACGACTTTTAATCACACATTTATTTGGAATCAATTGAATATCTTCGTAATCAAAAATTGGAAATTCATTTAACATATCGATGTCTCGTTTCTTTTGTAATGACCTACCTATGCTTGCTCATCACTACGTCTTTTCCCAACGTTTCCTTAATTTATTATAAACTAAAGTACAGTTTTTGTTAAATATTTTTATGAATTAAATTATAATGTTCGGATTTCCTTATGTAAATAATAAAAAAAAGAGGAGAGATTATTTTCTCCCCACTTCTTCTACATTCTAATAGTACTCTCCCTGACGGTAGTCCCATGAGTTAAAGGTATCTGACAGGTGCATCATAATTTTATCAATGTCAAGCCCTTTACGGATTACAACTGGAGCTGGTGAAGTTGAACGTGCTCCTCCTTGTTCTGGGATGAGTTTGCCGTCTTTATCAACCATAGAGACCATCACACCTTGCTCATAGCGAGTTTCAATCGTTTTGTCAGGCTGGATAGAAGCAACGTAGTCATCTGCCTCAATGACAAGGTCCACTGCCCCTTCGATACGTTCTCCAATACCTTCTACTTTACCACGGTTTCCTTTTCCAGATGGGTTAGCTGATGAGGCATAAACCATCTTGCCTTCTTCCCAAAGTTTGGCAGCCAATTGTTCACCAGCTTTCCCAAATTTGATAACAAAACAGCTAGTACCACGCACGTCAGTCATCAGTTCTTCACGGCCATCCCCGTATGCTTTTAGTTTTTCAAAGGCTTCTGGTTTCCAAGGAAGGATACAACCAAGAAGAATATCTTCATCCCAATGTTTTTGGTAAAAGGCTTCAATTTCTGGGTTGAGTTGTGCTAAAGCGCGAAGCTCATCCATGCTACCGCAGAGAACAACACCTGGTTTGTTACGGTTACGTTCTTTGGCTTCAAACTTACGTTCAAGACCAGCCTTGTCACTAGTCATGATAATATAACCAACTTTTGTAGGGCAAACGATACATCCGCCCTCCCCTTTTAAAATATCATAACCTTCTTGTGAAAGTGTTCCGTTCCATTGAATATGTTTTGTCATAGTTCTATTTCCTTTTCTATTTTTTCTAATCCTGCCAATAGGCTGGTCGTTGTTTTTCATAAGCAGCAATCAAATCTTCATACT